>JFJP01041163.1_pt1 | contig 10140 bp, 5 predicted proteins | sample 431651 | NCBI WGS metagenome assembly JFJP01 (sample SAMN02602958, study PRJNA72255) | Microbial mat metagenome, whole genome shotgun sequencing project. | biome: fresh water; feature: sink hole; material: water; isolation source: purple microbial (photo- and chemosynthetic) mats found in... | reverse complement strand
TCGCAATTCTTTGATAAAAATATTCAGGTTTACAGAATCTTCTTTGGTTTGCGAATTTAAAATAAGACCTTTATAACCAGCATTTTTCAATACTTTAATTTGGTCCGTTGGGCTTAACATCCCCAAACTACCAAAATTATAAGCCGTAAGCTTTAAATCTGGCTTGCCTGTTTTTTTAATTGGTTGACTAGCTACATTTTGTGTAAATGCTATCAAACAAATGAATAGGATTTTAAATTTAAAGATAATATTTTGCTTTAATCTCATGATTATTATTCTATAATAGCCTTATTTCATTTTTTTAAATGAAGACCTTGGTTTATGTAATATTACTCCCCTTTAGGGGTTGGGGGCTCTTAAAACGTCCTTTGCTTCACTTCTTCTAAATACGGATACTTCACACTTTCCAGATAATTAACCAATTTAGCTTTTAAACCTTCGGCTGTTTTTAAGTTAGCTACTTTATTGCTGTACATTAAATTGTTTAATTCATTAGGGTCATTTTTTAAATCGAACAAAGCATCCAGATTTTTCTTGTTGTTATATCGGCTAATCAACAGTTTCCATTCTTTGGTGCGTATCATCAGGTTCGGAACTTCTTGCTTTTCCCAGTTCCATTCAGTCACAACAAATTCAGTTTTAGCATCCTTACCATTTGCCAAATTACGCAACGAATATCCATCACTTTCGGCATTAATACCCGCATAATCCATTATTGTTGGAAACACATTGATAAGCGAAACGGGTGTGTCAATTTTTCGACTTCCAACTTTTGGGGGGTAATTTATAATTAGAGGCACACGAACCGACTCTTCGAGCATCACATTTTTCTCGCGCATACCGTGTGCTCCCATCATTTCGCCATGGTCGCTCATAAAAATAATGAGGGTATTATCGCGCAATTTTAGCTCTTCTAATTTCCCAATAATTTTTCCAACCCAATCATCTATTTCGGTTACTAACGCATAGTAATTGGCTATCATATAACCAATTTTGGCACTGTCTGCATATTCAGGTGCTTGCAATCGTCCATTCGATTTAATGTATGGATTTCCTTCCATTTTATCCGAAATGGTTTTTGGAATCGGCATTTCCGAAGCTTTGTACATACTTGCATAAGGCTCAGTCGGCAATATGGGCGAGTGCGGATAATGAAACGAGCAAGTAATAACAAACTTGTTGGCTTTATTGCGTTCGATGGCATCAATAGTTTGTCTGCCTTGAACAGCTGTAATTGAATGTTCTGCTTTTAAATTGAGTACTCCGTGATGGTCGGGTTGCCCAAGCTGACGTGTTTTCAACTCCTCTTCCGAAAGTAGCCCTGATGGCATTTTATCATAACGTCTATCGATTGGTGCAGGTGTATAGCTAGCACCATCAAAAAAGCTAAAGTCAATTAATTCGGTACGCTTTGCTTGTTGTTTTTTGGTATTTTCGTTTAAATAAAAATGATACAGTTTCTCCCAACTTTTAATTAGTTTTGAGCCAGTATAACCATATTCCGAAGGGTTCGAATAGCAGTTGGCCATATAATCGGGCGAATGAAATTTACCATAATACTCAGCCATATAGCCATTTTCAACCAAAATCTGATCGAAGGTTTTGTAATCGCACGCTTTGTTATTGTCCGAATCCGAATTGGTGCGAATGCCATTTTTTTCATTCAATCGGCCAGTAAGAATACTTGTGCGCGCTGGGCCCGACACCGGACACGGACTGCAAGCTTGCGAAAAATATGCACCTGTTGCAGCTAATTTATCAAGGTTGGGAGTTTTAATAATATCATTAGCACCCGAATAGCGGAGCGCATCCCAACGTTGTTGGTCGGTTATGATAACCAGTATATTGGGGGAAGCATTATTTTGTGCAATTGAATTGCAAAGTGGAGTAGCAATTAAAATTGATGCTAGCTTGACAGTGTAATTTTTAGGAAACATTGTAACTTATTTTTGTAAAGTTATATTAGACCTTACAAAAATAGAAACATACTATTAATTAATGCTTAATAATTGATTAATGACAGACACTAAATGTCATAATTACAAATTTTAAAGGTTTTTCTCTCTAAATTGTTCAAAAGACTCTTTATAAGCTACACCCATAAAATTTTTATAATCATCTGCAAATTTATCAAAGCAATGTTTTGCTTGGCTTTTTTTACCTAAATTAAATAAAGTTGTAACCTTAAGCTTGGCCGTATCTTCATCTATACTATCATGTTTTAATATGGCATCCGAAATATGCAAGACAAGAATTGGATCAGCTATTATTTCTTTTTTCTGCAATAACGCTGTTAATGTTTCGATAATAACATTTGTGTAATCACCTTTAAAAGTATCTACCCATTCTTCTTGTAGGTTTGGTAATAACACTCCTCTTGAAGCAATAGTTACAAATTCTGTTACTATATCTAAGTTTAAATCTTGCTGCATTTTAAGTTGATTAATCAAATACATCACTTTTTTATAATCACAAAAAACGTCTTTTCCAAAAATTGCAGACCAATAATTATTTTGATTTACTAATTCGATATCACCAAAGTTTTTTATTAGTAAACGCAACTTACTCATATACACATTCCTATTATTACGAGCACTGTCGGTATCTTTATCTGGCCATAAAATCTCAGTAAGCTCTTGAGTGGAAATACCCTGTCCATTTTTTACTGTGTATAAAATTATGAGTACCAACATTTGGCTGGTGGTAGCAGTAAAGTTTCCTGTGATATTGACACCATCTTTATCGATAATCTGAAAAAAACCCAACATATTTATTGATGAGGGCTTCAACTCTACTTTAAAAGTATTAACATCAAAATTTAAATAGGCATTCACTTTGTTTTTAATAAGGTCTTTTTTATTTTTTTGCTTATTTGCAAAATAAAATGCCGGTACAAACAAAACAGGAATTATCAACAAAAACCATTTCCAAGGACTTGTAGTTTGTTCATCTTGCTTCACTTCGGCTGCTTGTAATGGTGGATAAGCAATGGAATAAATATCTATATCGGTTTTGTTGTTTTTGGAAACTGAAGTTATAGCGAGAAGTTCTGATGTTTGTGTGCAATAATACAAGTCACAATACGATTCTATATCTTTAAAGTTGAAGGGTATTGTATCGCCAACAATTTTAAAATCTGGCTTTTCGATAGAATATTCTATGAGTTTTAAGCTGGTAGAATAACGAGTGTTTGAATAAGCCAAATTGTAAAAGGTTTTCTTATCGTTGTTTACTACCAATGAATTACTGTTTACAAAATGTTCTTTGGGGGCACTCATTTCCCACAATTTTTTAACTTCGAGTGTTTTAGTATTTACTTTATACAGGTCGTAATAATTATGCGGAAATTCTTCCTGATTTCCAGTAGTACTACCATATCCTCCAAAATAAAGCAATTCATCATTTCCCAAATAACCCAAACTACCCAAATATCGTGGCGTAATACTCGACGAAATATCATGTTGTTTCCATTCTTTGTTTTTAATCGAGTAACGCATTACATCCGATTTGTATTTATGATAGCCATAACCACCGAAAGTAATCAGTGAGCTATCTTTTGCATCGAAATATTTGCTGTGATGCCAAAACTGAGGTGTGATTTTTTCTGTAAACTCATTCGTCCACACTTTGGTCTTAAAATCAAATTTGGCTAAATTTGCATTATCAAAACTATAGGATATTAGTTTATCTGCATTTTTGTCGTAAACAAGTTGGTTCGATCTACAATTATAAGCTTCGCCTTTGCGTGCAACTATGGAATCAATAGATTGTTTTACAGCATTGTAAATAACTATTTTATTGTATTTTGCAATGAAAATCCGACCGTTCTTTTCATCAAAAGCAAACTGAGGAAGTTCATAAGACACTGTAAATTGTGCTTTATTTTGCCATTTTACATGCTTATCAATTTCCCAAATAGGATTTATACATGTGGCTTTTTTATTCGAAATTTCATCGTAAACCTTATCTAATCCATGTTTTTCTAATTTCCAATTGCGTTTTACCGTATTTTTGTCATCAAAAATCTGAACATCACGAATTGTCATTGGAGGTACATCGGTTGTTCCAAAAACAGGATGGTTATTTAGTCCAAAGTTAATATCGATGTTGGATAGTTTATCAGTCTTAAAGCTGGAATTTTTCTGCACTTTATCAATATGGAGGGATACTTCATCATTTTGTTTGTCGTATTTCAATTCAACAGTCATCCAACTATCCTCTTTGAAATTTTTTAATTCTTGTTTCTCAATCTTAATTAGTGATTTTGAACCTGCAACTAAGGAAAACAAATAATCAGTTGAAGTAAAGTCAGATACTAAGTCAATACTTACACTATCATTGCCAATAATTCTAACCACATATCCAAAATTATTGGATAATTGTTTCAGTTTTATGTCAAATTTAAGTGTAAAACCGTAGGTTGTAATTATCTTGCTATTAGGCGTTAGATTTAGTCCGGTACGTTTATCCTGATCCACTTCGAAGGAACGGAAATGAAGTCCTCTCTTATACAATTCTTGTGTTTTTCCAATTATGGAAAAATGTAATAATATATATAAAAAAAACACTATTTGCTTAGTTCTCATCACAATTCAAAAATATATATTGCAAATGTAGTAAATCTTAGCAAAAAGTAAGTCATTTGAAAATTAAATTTTCAAGACCTTTTGTTTTCAGCAAATTTTCTCATTAATTCATTTACATTTTATGAACTACTTCCTTATATCATAATCTTTCTAGTGGACTCAAATTTACTATTTGAAATTTTTATTAAATAAACTCCTTTTTGAAAGGAAGATGTATTGATATTTAATGTGTTACTTACAATATATTTTTGAATAATCAATTTCCCATCTGTGTCAAAAATTTGCAATTTGGCATCTTTAATATCAATATTTTGTATCTTAATTAATAATTCATTTGAATTTGACGTAATCACAATATCGTTTTCATTGAATAACTTTTGCTGTGGATTGGATGTTGAAACTTCAAATGATGGTAACATTTCAAAACGAATAGAACTGCTTCCTCCCGAAACAGTGGCAGTCGTATTTATCAAACCAGTGGCTGAATTGGATGTCGTAATCTGAATGGTATCATTAGTAAGTATTTTGAACGAAGTACCAGCTGGCAGTCCTGAAATATTGGTTATACCTGGTATTTTTATTTTAGCAATATCATTCTGATATAAAGTGTAATGTGCATTCAATCTGCCTATAGGACGAGCTTTGACACTAAAATAATACGGTGAATTTACTTTTTTAAGCCATTTTATCAATAATACTTTTAGTTCTTGCGCTTTGGCCATTTCGGTAGAAGGAACAGGAGCTAATTTTAGAATGTTGACTTGTTCCAAACTATCTGTTTTCATATTATAAAAACCATCAATAGCCGTATTTTTAGCTTCAGCAGTAAGACCAATCATCAATTTATGGTATTCGGTGCGCACCATAAAGCCTGGAATTTTATCGTTATACCATTCCGAAACGGCAAAATATGTGTCGGCCTTGTTGTAGGTATCTTCAATAAACGGACGCAGTGATTTACCGTCACATTTGTAAGCTGGCATATTTAAATAATCCTCAATAGTAGGACGAAGATCAATATTGTTAATTGGCACTGCAATTCGCTTACCAGCAGCAATTTTTGCCGGATAACGTATAATCATAGGCACACGCGCTGACTCGTCGTAGAAGTTATTTTTCGAATTCATGCCGTGCGAACCAAGCATTTCACCATGGTCGGCACAAAATACGATCATAGTATTATTAGTGAGGCCCTCGTCGTCTAACTTTTTAAGTATCTCGCCCAACTTATCATCAATTTCTTTGACCATTTCGTAATAGCGAGCAACAAAAATCCGAAATGTTGAAGGATTTTGAAAAGCGCCCATTTTGGCAATACTATTGGTATAATAAGGTGAATTTAATTCACTGGCTCGATAATAGATTGAAGAGGAGCTATTTACAAAATAATTGGTTGGAAATGGCAATTTCGCCGGATTGAGCGAACCATAATACGGATCTGCTACCACAAAAGGAGGATGTGGTGGATCAAACGAACAATGAATGCTAAAACGCTTGCTTTTATTTCGTTCAATTGCATCAATTACATTTATTGCATCCATACTAAGCATGGTGTGCTCTGCACTTATCAACACTTTACCAAATCGCTGATAATCAGAAGTGGTAGTAAGTGATGGGTCGATAACACGCGCATCCAAGGCATCGGGCATATAGTTTAATTTTCCATAACCACCCGTCAAAGCACCTGGTTGTGTTGGTGCTGTTGTAATTTTTAACTCCGACTTCCACCATCTGGCATACTCATCTGATAAACCTAAACCCAACACAGAATGACTTACCTTCCCTGCACAAGTTACAGGGCGATTAGCATAAATATATGCTTTTCGCTCTGGCGAATGCCATTTGCCGTAATATTCACATGTATAGGCATTTTCTGCCAACACTTCATCATAAGTTTTGGTTTTAAAAATAGGTTCATTACCAGTTATTAATGAACCAGTTTTTTCTTCGTAATCATAACCATTACCCCAAACACCTGTATTACAAAGACTATTGCCTGTGAGCATACTGGCGCGTGAAGGCACACTAACCGGACTTTGAGCATAAGCACGCGTAAAAGTTACACCTTCGGCAGCCAAACGATCAATATTGGGAGTCGAAATAATTTTGTTTCCATTGCAGCTCAACGCATCAAACCGCAGCTGATCCGAAATTATAAAAATCAGATTTGGAGCATCAGCAGATGCTTTAGTTACAATATTTTGGGCATTAGCACTTATTGCAGTAATACCTGAAAGCAGTAAAGGGAACGATAAGTGGTTTTTTTTGAACATATTTTTATTTTTTAGACAACAGACGACAGAATCAAGAGTCAAGAGTCAAGACAAAGATGAACCTCAAACTGAAACCTCGAACCTCAAACATAAAACACGAAACGCAAAAACAGAAACACGAAACGCGAAACACAAAACTACTTCCTAATAGGTATCGTTTTTGTAAATGGTATTTCTTCGCGCATCATTTTAGCACCTTGCCCTGCTAACCACAAGTAATGGTCGGAAGGTAAACCTTCGTTTCCAACAAAAACACTTTGACCAACTGGTGGATTATTTTCGATTTTAAAAATGGCTGTTCCCTCGTCAATTTCGTCGAACATGGCATAATAAAACATTCGGCAGCCTAATTCAATGGAATTTGCAATCTGATCCCAGTAAAATGTACCTCCATTTCGGGGGTTTTGATTGCTTTTAGAGTCCGACTTCATATTGTACCAACTAAAACCAGGAAACAATACAGGCACATAATCCAAATTATTTTTTTTACACCAAACCAAATCCTGTGCAATTAATTCGTGAAATTCGGGATAGGTATTTTGATTAAAGCGATTCACCAACCAGGGTTGTACAATATCAGCTTGCTTTATTATCTCATGGAGTTTCGGGTTTTTGTCCGAATCGCTACCAAGTTCTCGCCACCGTGTAGGTACGCCTAACAGAATAGAACATCCACCATAAATGGGGTCGTTTTTAAAGAAATTCAGCAGTTTTTCGTATTCAGGATAGCCATATTTGCGACCATCGCCAAAACCAATACCCCAAATTGCCACCAAGGGTTTATCCCGATGATAAAGATACTGATTTTTTTCCCGACTTGTCAGTTTTTGAACATCCACTAATTTTTTCCAATCGGCAATAACTAAATCCACTTCGTGCGGCTGCATTCCCGATAAATCGTACATAATACAAATAGCTCTATCGTTAGCTGTAGCTGCATTAATGGCATTTTCCAACACCACGGTAGTATGGTTCACTCCCACCGGTGTGCGAATAGAAGCCACAAATCGTTGCATAAACACGCCATCAATACCGTAATCTTTCATCCATTTGAAATGTAAGTCGGAAGTGCTTTTGTCGTACGAGCTAAATGTATAAGCTGATTTTCCATTGGCAAATTTGAATGGTGTTTTATATTTTTGCGTGTACTCAGTCATATCCGGCCACATATCGATGGTGCACATGCCCGGTTGAAACTTGCCATTTTTGGTATAATGATTCCAACCACGACCTGCGCCATCCTCGGGTGCATTAAACCAACCCTGATAACCTGCCATTGCTAATCCTTTGTAGGACTTAAATCGGCTAGTGGCTGCATGGTGATTTTTTGCTAACGAAAGTGGTCGAACGCCCTGACGGGTAGGTGTAATCATTTTTATGGTACCATCCTCATTGAAATACATATAATCCAGACAAGTTGTGCGTTGATAAGCTCCACCTGGAAAAACATCGTAATGATACGCTAATATATATTGACCATCCACATTAATTACCGACCCATGAGCAGTTTTCGAAATGGTAAAAGTTTCATTTCCTTGAAAGAAATCGCCTTTTGACTCATACGGTCCAAAAAGATCATCGGCCATCCAGTAACGCAACGATCTGGTTCCACCACCAGTTAAATAGATTTTTCCATTGTGCTCAAACACAAATGGTCCTTCGTGAAAACCTTTCATTGGAGGCAATTCTACTTTCGAACCAGGTTCAATTTCGGTCATATTATCTTTAAGTGTAAATATTACAAGATAAAATGGAGTTGTCAGACTTTTACGTTCCGAAATTATCAAATAGTTTTTTCCTTTGTAAGCAAAAACAGTGGGGTCGTATGCCTGTGCATACCCGTCGGGCATTTGGTAAATGCTTCTCGGATTATTAAATGGTCCTGTTGGCGAATCGCTATCAGCCACACCAATATGTGCACCCTCGGGGAAATAAAAATAGTAGCGACCATTTTTTTCGAAACAATCAGGAGCCCAAAACGGACCACCCCAAGGTGTTTGCGAATTTTTTAACACCACACCGTGGTCTTTCCATTTCACTAAATCGTCCGACGAAAAAACATGATAATCTTCCATATCCCATGCTTTGGGACTATCTTTATCATGCGATCCGTAAATATAGAATTTCCCATCGCTCCACCTACGAATGGTTGGATCGGCAGTAAAAGGATGACGGATAATAGGGTTTTGCGCCATCACTGCACAGACAAAGAACAATACAATTGCCAATAAATCAGTTCGTTTCATTTTTCAGTGTTTTTCAAAAAAAATCTTGTATATTAAATTCAATTAATCTGACATTATTCACTTACTTGGTGAGTAATTCAGATTTCAAACGCAAAGATAAAAGCAAACAATTAATAAATGCTTAATAAATGATTAATCTGAGATTACTTGAATTAAAAATACCTTTGAAAGGGAATAAAAAAAGTCTGAGCTATTTTTTTTTAGCTCAGACCCTCTGCTTTGTTCACATATTCAACAATGTAAGTTTATTAACTTATCATTGATTTAAACATTTGCATTTTGACATATAAAAATACTATGGAAAATTTACATTTATATTAATTGGCGATGTTTTGTTTATTACTCCCAAAAGGGCAATTGTAAATGGTATTTTGTATGAAAATTTTAAAGGTTCTCCATTACTAATGGCAGGTAACCAGTTTTTGGGTATTAATTTTGCAACTCTTAAAGCCTCTTCATCCAATAATGCATTTATTCCTTTTTTAATCTGATATTCAACCACTTCTCCTTTTTCAGACACAAGTATCTCAACAATTATTTTTCCACTTTGACCAAGCATTTGAGCTTGAGGCGTAAGTCGAATACCCCAGTTACAAATATGAAGTATCTCGTCCCTACTTCCTAAATATAGTAATGGTCTATCTACCTTTAAACCATCAATTTGTAGGATGTCATTGTAAACCATCACCGAATCATTATCAAAGCAATATTGAAGTGTGATTTTTCCTGCCTTGTCATAATATGTCCAAACTCCAACTTTTTTATTATTTTCGTATTGACCTTTCTCTATAAGCTTGCTTTTGTTGTTGTTAGGATTTTCAAGATATTTTTCGTAAGCACCTTGTCTGATATGTTTATCACTGATAAGTACTGAGAGCTTTTCGGTGATTTTCAATTCGTGATTTTTAATCACTTTTTCTTTAACTTGACTATAACCATTAGAAAACGCAATTTGACAGAGTAATAAAAAAATGATTTTTTTCATGGGTGTTTAATTATTCTTGAGCGCCATTCAGTATAACACTTTTGGCACTA
>JFJP01031817.1_pt1 | contig 10140 bp, 14 predicted proteins | sample 431651 | NCBI WGS metagenome assembly JFJP01 (sample SAMN02602958, study PRJNA72255) | Microbial mat metagenome, whole genome shotgun sequencing project. | biome: fresh water; feature: sink hole; material: water; isolation source: purple microbial (photo- and chemosynthetic) mats found in... | reverse complement strand
GATGTGGTCAAACACGCCAACGGAAACAACTTAACCGTTTTTAATATACACGGTAACGAAACGCGCTTAATTACCGCCATTCATTACAACAGCAAAAAAATTTATATTAGAAATGTCCTCACCCATGCCGAATATGACAAACAACGGTGGAAACATTAAATGAACACAACTTTTGATTCCTTAACCGAACACTGGCACAGTATCGCGCCTTGGGTTATCGCGCCGCATACAGACAGCGATTACCAAAAACACATCGACTTATTAAATCAACTCATTGATTGTGTTGGCGAAAATGAACAACACCCGTTAGCGTCCTTATTAAATTTTGTCGGGATGTTGGTATCGGACTATGAAAAACAACACTTCGCCTCACCCGAAGCCACCCCTCAACAAGTCCTAACTTTTTTAATGCAGGAACATCAGCTAAAACAAAGCGATTTACCCGAAATTGGCAGTCAAGGGGTAGTTTCTGAAATTTTAAACGGCAAACGTGAGCTTAATACCCGCCAAATTAAAGCCTTGGCTGAACGGTTTGCCGTTTCTCCCGCCGTTTTTATTTAAATCCCAACCAACAACGCAATTTTAGCCACCGTTTCCCCTAATTTGATTGCAATTTCAGGCACACTGTCTAAATCTGCACCTAAGCCTTTGAAATAACCTAATGTTTTGCGGCGGCTGTTGTCGGTAGTCATGTTGATATGGTGCAAGTAGCTGTTACGGTGCAGGATGGGCAAAAATTACTCTCCAAACTGGCTTTGGCTTGTTCTTGTGTCCAAGTATTCATTGAGAAGCTCCGAAACTAATTATTAAAGTTTACTAATATTTTCAAAGCATTATAAAACTCATTAATTATTTTACCTGCTGACAAAACGCACCAAAAGCCTGCGCCGACAATTCAAAACCTTCCTTTTCTGCCAATTCCCAAGGACGCTCACAGTCTTTCGTCCGCTCACACCACGCATAACCTGCCGAACCAATACAACCGTGCGCGTCTCGGTCAGCACCGACGGCAGGTGGTTTAGGCTCTGTTTTTGACGCAGGTAATTCGTTCTGCGTCTTTGGGGCGATTAATTTTATCGCTTCCTTCACTTTCACATCGCTTGTGTCTGCCAATGTACTATGGCTTAACAACAACGCCACAACAACACCGTTTAATTTTTTCATAAAAACCACCTGTGATAAAATTTGTTTAACTTATTTTTCATCGTGTATCCTATCGTAGAAAAATCATAAAGTCAGGCAAACCTTAAGATGTGCTTTATTAAATTCAACAGCAGTGATAAAGTGACAATAGTCTATTAAAATACTTGGTATTTAAGACACGGATAACTTTTCGTTGTTTAGAAAACAGGCTTTTTTACCCTTAACTTTTGGAGAAAACCATGGCGTTTGAATTACCCGCGTTACCCTATGCAAAAGATGCTTTAGCCCCGCATATTTCAGCCGAAACGTTAGAGTTTCATTATGGCAAACATCATCAAACTTACATCACTAACTTAAATAACGTGGTTGCCGCTGATGTGCAATTACAAGGCTTGTCCTTAGAAGAAATCGTAATGAAATCCTCAGGTGGCGTATTTAACAATGCAGCCCAAGTTTGGAATCACACCTTTTATTGGAACTGCTTATCACCTAACGGTGGTGGCGAACCGACTGGCGCGTTAGCTGATGCGATTACGGCAACTTTCGGCTCATTTGCTGCTTTTCAAGAAGAGTTTACCAAATGTGCTGTCACAACGTTTGGGTCAGGTTGGGCATGGTTAGTTAAAAATGCAGACGGCAGTTTAGCCTTAGTTAGCACCAGCAATGCCGCTTGTCCTTTAACCGCAGGTCAAACCCCTTTATTAACCTGTGATGTGTGGGAACACGCTTATTACATCGACTATCGCAATGCCCGTCCTGCGTATTTAGCGGCGTTTTGGGCATTGGTCAACTGGGAATTTGCTGCAAGCAATTTTGCCGCTTAAATTCACATCGCTTAAAAATCCCCTGAAACTCCCTCCTTTCCTAAAGGAGGGCTGGGGTGGATTTAACCTCCTCCTTTCCTAAAGGAGGGCGGAGGTGGATTCCATTTTGAAGCCAATTACGGCTTTTTCTCAGCTGGCTCAAGGTCTAACTGCGGCATCGGCAATCCGCTCGGTGTCAGCGTATCGGTCACATCATCCATCGTTTCACTGCTTAATACAAGCTTTTTTTCGACAGGCGGTTCAGGCGGTGGCGCAATCACTGGCGCACTTAACACAGGCAAAGGATTTTGTTGTGGCAATACAGCTTTAGGCATAACAGGTTCATGCAAAACGGATTTAGGCGCAACAGGCAGTAATCCTTCTGGCTCATCGAGCCATTGATGAATGAGCGGTTCCACAAAATACGCACTGGCTGGAATTGCCATCAAGCCCAATAAAAAACCTATCGTTAAGCCGCGCAAAAAAAGTGTGGGACGGGGTGGTGGCGGCACGGGCGGCTCATAAGCCTCTTCAGAAACTTCAATTTTAAAATTGTTTAAGGTAATCTCTGTATAACTGACATGAACAATTTCGCCTGTTTCTATCGGTTTTAACTTTGTAAAGGTAAGCTTTTCCAAACTAGGTTTAATTACATCACCAATCTCTTTTACCGTAAACAACGATAGTCTTTGTTTTTTGGGCGGCGGGGGATTTTTCTTAAACAGAGCTTTTAAGAAATTCCATATCGCCAGTGCATAACCGCGCCAATCGCGATTTTTTAGCCACTCCCAAAGCCTTCTTAATCTTTCATTCATGGGTTTATTTGCAAAATGTTTTCACTAACAATTACTATAGCCTATCTTTAAACTCGTTTTCTTCCTCTTTTTTAAGCAAAATTACCTCATGGAATCAACTTTACCGCCCGAATTACCTGTCTTTTCTAGTTTGCCCTTGCATCCTTTATTACAAGCGGCACTCGAAAAACTTGCCTATCAACAAACAACCCCTGTCCAAGCTGCCACTATTCCACAGGTTTTAGCGGGCAAAGATTTATTAATCAGTGCCGAAACAGGCAGTGGCAAAACAGCGGCTTTTTTATTGCCTTGTTTACAACAAATTCTCACCGCGCCGCCTAAAAGACACGGTATCGAGGTGTTAATTCTTGTGCCAACTCGTGAATTAGCGCAACAAATTTTAGGACAATGTGAAAGCTTTGCCGAATTTACCCGCATTCGCAGTGGTTTGATTATTGGCAGTGAAGGCTACAAACAGCAGCAAGCCCTGTTGCGCGATGGGCCTGCGATTTTAATTGCCACGCCAGGGCGTTTAATCGAACATTTACAAAATGAAGAAACCTATTTTGATGATTTAAGTGTGTTGATTTTGGATGAAGCTGACCGAATGCTGGATATGGGCTTTAGTCCTGATGTATTAGCGATTACCCAAGCGTGCAACAGTCAGCGACAAACCTTGTTGTTTACTGCCACGCTAACGGCGGCGGTTATCAAGGTTTCCAGCCAATTATTAAGTCATCCTGAAACCATTAAAGTAGACCATTTTAGAAACAATCCGCACCGCAGCATTACCCAGCAGATTGTGTTGTGTGATGATCAAGACCACAAGAAAAAGCAGTTGGTGTGGTTGTTGGAAAATGAAACCTATGTCAAAGCCTTGGTTTTTACCAATACTAAACTGCAAGCCGATGGCTTATTAACGGTATTGCGCAGTGCGCGGTTGCGGGTTGCCGTGCTGCATGGCGATTTAGACCAAAGCGAGCGTAATCGGGTGATGGGGTTGTTTCGCAAAGGGTCAATTAATGTGTTGATTGCCACCGATTTAGCCGCGCGTGGTTTGGATATTGACCAAATTCAGTTGGTGATTAACTTTGAAATGGCGCGAAATGCCAACAGCTATGTACACCGTGTCGGTAGAACAGGGCGGGCAGGTGAACAAGGTTTAGCCATTTCTTTAATTAATTCTAACGAATGGAATTTGATGTGTGGGATTGAGCGGTATCTTAATCAACACTTAGAACGACGGGTGATTAAAGAATTAGTCGGCAGTTATAAAGGCCCCAAAAAGCCCAAAGCCTCAGAAAAGGCGGCGAAAAAAGAAACCGCCCTTAAAAAAGAAATCGCGGCAAAAAAGGCGGCAAAACCGAAAGTTAAAGTGCGGCTCCGTTATAAGAAAAATGTGGGTAAACGCCGTGTGCCAACAGTGAAAAAATTAGAAACTGATGAATAAATTAAGCCTCGTTATCCGTTATTTGCCCGTGCTGCTGTTTTTTCTGTTTATTCTTTGGGTGATTGTACTGGCAGACAGCGGCTCGCATAGCATTCTGTTTCAGCTAGTAAAAACCATTCCTTACGGGGATAAACTCGGCCATATTGGTTTATATGGCATTTTGACTTGGCTATTAAATAGTGCATTGGCATTTCGTACCGTGCAGGTGAAAAATTACCCTCTGCAATGGGGCGCGATAGTCGTGTTAAGTTTTGCCCTGCTAGAAGAGTTAAGCCAATCTTTTTTCCCCAATCGCACCTTAGATAGTGTCGATGCGTTAGCCGATATGCTTGGGATTAGTCTATTTAGCTATCTTTCGGTGAAATGGCAACCGCGCAAATAAAATTCCCTCACTTTTTTACCCGTGCTGTTGATGCCTCTTGAAATGACACAGCCTTATTTAAAAACGTAAACTCAATTAATAAACGGTTTCAAAGTGCAAGATTTTTGCAGAAAGTCCTTTAAAAATCAGGATTTAATAGGAGAATAAAAAATGAATATTGCAGAACACAGATTAACGATTTCGCATCAACTTGAGGAATTATCTGAAGATTCATTGCTTGAAGTGGAAAAGTTAATTGCTCAATTGAAAATGGATCAAAAAGGAAAGCAATTTAATCCAAAACGATTTTTTGCGGTGAGCCATTTAAAAGCGATTGATAAACAGATTGAAGAAATGCGCAATGAATGGGAGTGTTAAAATGGTGCGTTATTTATTCGACACCAATATTTTGATTTATTATTTTAATGGTGAAATGGAAGAATCAGTAGCTGATAATGTTTCGGAATTGATGAAGGAAAGTTTTGAGGTTTTCCTTTTACGGAACAAGAAAAACAGCAAGCGATTGATTTTATAGGGTGTGCTGAAATTATAAAATTGAATGATGAGATTGTGCAGCGAGTCATTGATATTTGACAAGAAAAAAAAATTAAATTGCCGGATGCAATTATTGCAGCAACGGCAATGGAATATTCAGCGATTTTGATAACGCGCAATACGAAAGATTTTAATTTTCTTGCCCTTGAAACAATTAATCCTTTTAATGATTAAGTGAGGGTTTTATGCAAACAAAAGATTTCAAAGGGCAGAATTTACGCAGATGGTCGTTTAAAAATCAGGATTTAACGGGGGCTGATTTTTCTGATTAAATTCTGTTTAGTAATAATAAATAACTTATGTCAAAGCTATGAACATATTGTATCGATACGCACTTGATAAAAATAATATTCTCAAAGATGTTTTTGAACTAGACCGTATAGCTGTTGATTTCGGAAGTGTATTCAAATGTGTTGGTTGTGGCAAAGAAGTTATAGCAAAATTAGGAACTAAAAATGCAAAGCATTTTGCTCATAAAATTGTAACAGTCAATTGCGGTTACGAAACATATCTACATCAACTTTCAAAAAAGATTTTTTACGATGAATATAGAAAATGCCTCAATAGCAAAGAGCCATTTTATTTAATCAGAAAAGAAAATGTTATTTGTAATCACTTTGAAAATATCTACGGATATAAATGTTTTTATTCTGTTGAGAAGAATCACGATTTGACAGAGCATTTCGACCGCATCAATTTAGAAACTAATTATAATAACTTCATACCAGATGTGTTGTTAGAGTCATCAAAGCATAAAACTGTTCTTTTCATAGAGTTTGCAGTAACTCATAAATGCGAAGAAGAGAAACGTAATAGTGGAATTCGTATAATTGAATATTCTGTAGAAAGTGAAATTGATTTTAAAATTATTAAAGCGCATAAGTTGTACGATACGAATAGAAAGATTTCTCTTTATAATTTTAAAGTAAAGAATGAGAAAAAATCATTTTGTGAGGGAAAATGTTCTGAAAAAATTAATGTTTTTGTAGTATATAAAAGTAAAAAAAGCATTTTACTTGAACTATTGCCTTACATTGATGTGAAAAAACAGCTTAAAGGAACGGTTACTTATTATGAAGTGCTTGGAAAAGCAAGTGATAGAGAATATCAAATATCTTTATATCGGCAACAGGTTCGTGAAGCGTATTTTAAAGGCATACCAATAAAAAATTGTTTTCTTTGTCGTTATCATGGTGGCGATGGTGTTGAAAATGCAATCTTTTGTAAGATAGCCAAACAGAGCGTTCCTTCAAACGAAGCTGTAGAATGTGCAAAATATAGAACATTTAGCAGTATGGATGAATGTATTGAACAGGATAAAAAGAATGACGAGTATACTCAAAAGAAAAGGGCGAACTACATGATACGTCGACTTTTTTCACAATTTTATTAAAAACACTATTTTAACCAATACCGTGCAACCTATTGATAATCAAGATTAAAATTATGTTAGCCCTTAAATTAAGAAGCCTTACTCACCCTTAATGAATTACCCGATAATGTGGACATAGATGAAATCATGTATCGGCTTTATATTCTTGCCAAAATTCGCACAGCCCAGCAAGCGATTGAAAAACAACAAATATTAAGCAGTGCTGAATTAAAACAGGAAATTGAAATAGGGTAAAATGGACATGAACAAATGCAAAACGTAAAAATACCTCTATTAGGCTTTGCCGCCGCCAGCGGTACAGGCAAAACCACCTTATTGACGCAATTAATTCCCTTGTTAAAACAGCATAAGTTACGCATTGGATTAATTAAGCACAGTCATCACAACTTTGAGATAGATAAACCGGGTAAGGACAGTTTTCGCCTCAGAGCAGCAGGGGCGCAACAAGTCATGCTAGTATCATCTTATCGCCGTGCAGTAATTACCGAATTTGTCCCCACAAAAGAAGTCTGTCTTGCTGACCAATTAGCCGTTTTTGAACAGTCTGCCTTGGATTTAATTTTAGTGGAAGGCTTTAGAAACGAGGCATTTTGCAAAATTGAATTACATCGTGCCGCGTTAAATCAGCCTTTATTGTGTTGGGAAGATGAAAATATTATTGCCGTTGCCAGTGACGTGCCGTTAGCCTTGCCTGCGAAAGTGCAGCACTTAGAACTCAATCAACCTGAAACCCTAGCTGAGTTTATTGTCAATTATTTTAATTTAAAGGAAAAACTGTGATAGCAGAAGATGAATGCAGTCGCCATAGCACAAAATTATTAGCCGTAGCCGATGCTTTAGCGCAAATTAAAGCGGCGATACAGTCTTTGGTTGCGACAGAAACCGTGCCGTTAAAACAGGCTTTAGGGCGCGTATTGGCAACAGAGACACGTTCGACAATCGCGCTTCCTTTCGATACCAACGCAGCGATGGATGGGTATGCGTTTGCCAGTGCAGAAATTGTTCCGCAGCAACCATTTTGTTTGAAACTAATTGGCACAGCGTGGGCTGGTAAACCTTTTACAGGGTCATTAAAATCAGGCGAGTGCATTCGGATTTTTACAGGCGCGGTTGTGCCAGACACGGCTGACAGCGTGGTGATGCAGGAACAAGTGACGGTTAATGCGGAGTGGGTGAGCTTTCCTGCCGAGTGTAAAGTTTTACAAAATGTGCGCCAACAAGGTGAAGATGTTAAACAAGGACAGGTTTTATTAAATGCAGGTAAGGCTTTAACAGCGGCGGATTTAGGGTTGTTAGCGGGGGCGGGGCTGGCTAACGTGGCAGTGAAACGCAAGTTGCGGGTTGGTTTTTTTTCCACTGGCGATGAGTTAGTTAGCTTAGAAGAAACATTAAACAGCGGACAAATTTATGATAGTAATCGCTATTTGCTGCACGGTTTATTAACGCATCCGTGCCTTGAAATACAGGATTTAGGGGTGCTTGCCGATGAGCCTATCTTATTAGAAGCTCGTTTACAAACTGCTGCCGCTACATTGGACGTATTAATTACCACAGGCGGCGCATCGGTGGGAGCAGCGGATTATATAACTCAAGTTTTACAACGCTGTGGCAACATCGGATTTTGGAAAATTGCCATGAAACCAGGAAAACCGCTGTTGTTTGGACAAATTCAGCAGTGTGTATTTTTTGGTTTACCCGGCAATCCTGTTGCAGTGATGACAACGTTTGATAAATTAGTCAAACCCGCGCTGTTGCAGCTTTGTGGCTATCCTGCACAAAAAGCCTTGCAAATTCAGGCAGTTTGCGGCAGTTATTTGAAAAAATCCGCAGGACGCGAGGAATATCAACGAGGTATTTTGCAGCAAGCCGCTGATGGTAGTTTTACTGTCACGACAGCAGGCAAGCAAGGCTCACATATTTTAAGCAGTTTAAGCCGTGCCAATTGCTATATTGTGTTAGAGCGTGATTGTACCGATGTCGCAGTAGGGTCTGTGGTTACGGTTGAGCCTTTTTCCCACGCGCTATAGGTTATTGAATCACTATCGTGTCATCTGCAAAAAACAGAGCGTCTACACCGCTTTCACTTAAAATTATGGGCTGGCTAACTAATCACCTATAATAACTGTCATCAAAGATAGAAATCCAAATTTCAAGGGTATTAAAACATCATCGGTTTAATACGAATGAAAGCGTGTTAAAGCTTGAATAAAAAATAACCGTTGTTTAGAGAACAATAAAAATAAGCTAGGGGTGAACCAATGGCAGAAAAAACAGTCAGTAAACACTTAATTAATCTTGAAAAACATTTCGGGCTAACGCAGCCAGTTTTGCAAAAAGCAGGAAAAATTTTTCATGAACTCGATCAAATTGAATACGATTTAGGGCTAATTGAGATGGATGAAACCACCGCCCGCAAAAATTCATGGTGGCCTGTGGTTAGTTTAATCGGAGGCAATTCACCGACTAAATACAATTTTATCAGTCAGTATTTAGGCTTGAGCTTACAATCCCCTGCGGTACATACGGCAACGCATAAGTTTACGGTATTGCAATATACACCGCAAACCCATCAAGTGACCTTGCCAGGTACGGCATTAGATGTCGATTCACGTCTGCCTTTTTATCAAATTAGCAACAGATTAGAGCAGAGTCTAAAAGGGGAGGGCGGCAAAATCAATGGCTATTTGGAATTAAAAACCCTCAACAGTGACAAGCTCAAAGGCAAATTATTTATTGATACCCCTGCCTTTACCACCGCGTATCACAGTCCTGCTCAACTGTTATTAACCCAATATGTATTAGACATATCGGATTTGAGTTTTATTTTTACCGATTTATTTGAAGCCGATGAGCCTGTCAGTGAAGAATTGATTGCAAGTTTAGTTGCCCATCAAGATTCCAATAAATTAATTTACATTATTGACCGTTTAGGGATGAGTTTAGATGCGGTCAAAACCAATGAAGTGATTAATGCGTGGCAAAAAAAACTAGCCCAATTAGGACTGGATTCAGGCGAGTTTGTCGTGCTATCGGATGCGGACAGCAATCAAAATTTTGGTGGACTTGCGATGATAGAGCAACGGCTGGCAAATGTGGAAAACGACCGCTCTTATCGGGTATTGCATTCTTTGGAAAAAAGTATTCGTGCTATTGATGAGCTGATTATGCCAACCGTGCAAACCGCGTTGCAGCAATGGAAAGAAAGAGCTAACGCAACCACCTTAATTATCATGGGCTTTATTGTATCGCTGATTTTATTTGCTGAAATCACAATGGGTTTTTTAGATTTATTATTAGACCCGATTATAGGGCCATTGACTATTTTAGGCATTGCCGCCATTTTAATTCCAACGCATTTATTTATTAGCAAAGTTCATGCTAAATTTATTATTAAACAATTAAACGCGGATCAAAAACAGCTGAACTTAATGGAAAGTTTAAGTGCTTTGTTTGAAAAAAGCCTCTCCTTCTGGCGAATTTTATTACCTGTGACTGACCCTGTTGGCAATAATAGAAAAACAAGGGCAAAACTGGCACAATTAATTGAAAAAAATAAGGAATTAATTCAATCGCTGAATGATGGATTTAGTCATATTGATGAGGAAGAATCTACTTTTTATTCAAAGCTTTAATGAATGACA
>JFJP01020218.1_pt1 | contig 10140 bp, 9 predicted proteins | sample 431651 | NCBI WGS metagenome assembly JFJP01 (sample SAMN02602958, study PRJNA72255) | Microbial mat metagenome, whole genome shotgun sequencing project. | biome: fresh water; feature: sink hole; material: water; isolation source: purple microbial (photo- and chemosynthetic) mats found in... | reverse complement strand
GAGCGCCCCCCCGTCTGGTTCATGCGCCAGGCCGGCCGCGTGCTGCCGAGCTACCTGAAGCTGCGCGAAGCCAACGGCTTCCAGCACATGATGCGCACCCCCGAGCTGGCGGCCCAGGTGACCCTGCTGCCCGTCCAGGACCTCGGCGTCGATGCGGGCATCCTCTTCTCCGACATCCTGGTGATCCCCGAAGCCCTCGGCATGGCCCTGGAGTTCGTCCCCGGCCCCCGCTTCGCCCAGCCGCTCCTGAAGTGCGCGGACCCGATCGCGGCGCTCCAGGCCAACCCCGACTTCCTGAACCACGTCTACCAGGCCATCGACGCCTACCACGTCATGGCCGCGGACCACGCCCGCAAGGTCGGCGAGCCCGCCGCCCCCATCATCGGCTTCTGCGGCGCCCCCTTCACCGTGCTCACCTACATGCTGCAGGGGACCTCGGCCGACCACCAGTTCGCCGACTCCATGCGCTGGATCTTCGCCAACCCCGGCCAGGCCGACCGGCTCATGGAGCTGATCGCCGACATCTCCATCGTCTACGCCCAGAACCAGGTGAAGCACGGCGTGGCGGCCTTGCAGCTCTTCGAGAGCCACGGGGGTCTGGTCTGCGAGGACTGGTACCTCAAGCACGCCCTGCCTCCGGCCCTGCGGATCCTCGCCGCGGCGCGCGCAGCGGGTGCCCCCACCATCTTCTTCCCCAAGGGGCTGGCCCGCGGCATCGAGCGCCTGACCGCCGAGATGTGCGACTTCGTGGGCATCGACTGGCAGGTCTCCCTCGAAGGGATCCGCGACCGCCTCGACCCCGACCTGGGCATCCAAGGCAACTTCGACCCCCGGCTGCTCTACCTGCCCCAATCCCAGCTGGAACAGGCCCTGCAGCCCCTCCTGAAATTCGGCCGCCGCCACGAGCGCTGGATCTTCAACCTGGGCCACGGCGTGCTGCCGGGAACCCCCGTCGAGAACGCCAAGTTCGTGGTCGACTGGGTGAAGGCGCAAGACTGGGGTCGCGTCGAATAATTCCGGCGCGGCCGCGCAGGATACCTAACTCGAACTACAGCCCAGCCACCTCTTCCTGGGTGAGGCCGGTGATCTCGCAGATGGTGGCCACGGGAATGCCGTGCTCCTTCATCCTGGCAGCGGTTTCCCGCTTGCCCTTGAATTCGCCAATTGCAATGCCCTTGGCTTCTCCGCGAGCCTCACCGATTGCCATACCCTTGGCCTCCCCTTCGGCGATCCCCCGTTGTCTGGCGCGTTCGAGCAGCATGCCGGTCTCCTTGTACTCGCGCTGCGCAAGGAGCTCCTCCTCACGACGGGCGGTGGCTTCGTCTTCCTCAATATAGGTGTCCACAAAGGTAGCAAGGAGGCTCTTGCGCGCCTCGGACTGGCGGGAGCGCAGGATTTGGCGCAACAACCCCAATTTCACCTCCGCAAGGTCCTCGCCCGCCATCCCCATCTTGGCGGCCAGGGCCAGCTGGGCGGGATTGGTAGAGCGCAGGAACTGGCGCACCGGCAGGGTGCTGGGCTTGAGGGCGAAGAACTGGAAGTCCAGGATGCGCTTGCCGCCGAACTCCAGCGTGTACTGCTGCCACCGGTCCGGGTGGCGCCACCGGGCCGAGTCGGTATAGATCACCACCGGGATGACAGGCGAGCGGTGACGCAGGTGCAGCAAGGCGAAGTAGTGGAACACCCGCTGCAGGAACTCCTTGCGGCGGGTCTGCTGGGCCTCCACGAAGAGGATCACGCACTCGGCTTGCTGGCTGTTCAGGCCCTTTTTGCCACTCGGGCTGTTCAGGCCGCGGGTGCGCACGGTGGCCACCAGGTCGATGCGGTAGCTGCGGCCGCGCGACAGGTCGTCGAACTGCTCCTGCGAGAGCAGGCTGTGGGGGCCGAAGTCCGAGAAGTCCAACTGGGCAGCCAGCTCGGGGAAGAACCCCTCGAGGAACTCCTGCAGGAATTCTCGGAGGAGCTGCTTGAAGAGCGAGTCGTGGTCCGGCGGCGGCGTCATCGGACGACAATATACATTTAGTTGGCGAACTATCCTTTATCAACCAAATTGCCGTCAAGAAAAAGGACCTCCCCTGCGGGAGGTCCTCTCGTTTTTCGGAGCGGATCCGATTACTTCTTGGCGGCCTTCTTCGCGACCGGGGCCTTCTTGGCGGCGACGGCCTTCACGACCTTCTTCGCGGCGGGCTTCACAGCCTTCTTGGCGGGAGCCTTGGCAGCCTTGACGGGAGCGGCCTTCACGGCCTTCTTCGCGACCTTGACCGCAACCTTGGCAGCCTTCGCAGCGGGCTTCGCAGCCTTCGCGGGAGCGGCCTTCTTCGCCACGGGAGCCTTGGCGACCTTCGCAGCAGGCTTCGCAGCCTTCTTCACCGGAGCCTTGACCGATGCAGCTGCCTTCGCAGCCAGCATCTCCTTCACGGCAGCCTTGGCGGCAGCCAGGCGAGCGACCGGCACTCGGAACGGGCTGCAGCTCACATAGCTGAGGCCGATCTCGTGGCAGAAGTCGATCGAGGAGGGGTCGCCGCCGTGTTCGCCGCAGATGCCCAGCTTGATCTCGGGACGGGTCTCGCGACCGCCCTCGATGGCCAGCTTCATCAGGCGACCCACGCCCACCGTGTCCAGCGAAGCGAAGGGGTTGCTCTTGACGATGCCGACTTCAGGCCGCTCGTAGAAGGGCAGGAAGCTGCCCGAGTCGTCGCGCGACATGCCCAGCGTGGTCTGGGTGAGGTCGTTGGTGCCGAAGCTGAAGAACTGGGCATGCTTCGCGATCTCCGCGGCGGTGAGGGCCGCGCGGGGGATCTCGATCATCGTGCCGACCATGTAGGAGAGCTTCACCTTGGCAGCCTTCATCTCCTCGGCGGCAACGCGATGCACGATGTCCAGCTGCATCTGCAGCTCCTTGTCGAAGCCCACCAGCGGGATCATGATCTCGGGCTTGGGAGCCTTGCCGCCCTTCTTGCCCACCGCGATGGCGGCGCGGAAGATGGCGCGGGACTGCATCTCGGAGATCTCCGGGTAGACGATCCCGAGGCGGCAGCCGCGGTGGCCCAGCATGGGGTTGGACTCGTGCAGGCCGGCCACGGTGGAGGCGACCTTCTCGAAGCTGACGCCGAGGGTGGCGGCGAGCTTCTGGATCTGGTCGTTGCCCTGGGGCAGGAACTCGTGCAGCGGGGGGTCCAGGTAGCGCACGGTGACCGGACGGTCGGCCATGGCCGCGAAGATTCCCTCGAAGTCCGCCTGCTGGATGGGCAGCAACTTGGCCAGGGCGCCCAGGAAGTGGGAGCGGGCGGTGGAGTATTCGTTCTCCAGGGCCTCCTTCTTCTCGGGGTTGGCGGTCACCTTGTCCTTGAACTCGTTGTACTCGCCCGCGAAGATGATCAGTTCGCGCACGTGGTCGATGCGGTCACCTTCGAAGAACATGTGCTCGGTGCGGCAGAGGCCGATGCCTTCGGCGCCGAAGGCCACCGCGTTGGCGGCCTGGTCGGGCTGGTCGGCATTGGTGCGGATCGCGAGCTTGCGGTACTTGTCGGCGAGCTTCATGACGAAGTCGTAGTACTTGAAGAGCTCGGAGTCGCTGGGCTTGAGGGTCTTGGTGATCAGGACCTGGATCAGCTCGGAGGGAGCCGTGTCGATCTTTCCGACCAGGATCTCGCCGGTGGAGCCGTTGATGGAGATGTTCTCGCCTTCCTTCACCTGGCGACCCTTGCAGGTCATGATGCCGGTGTGGTAGTCGATCTCGATCTCGCCGGCACCCGCCACGCAGACCTTGCCCATCTGGCGGGCCACGACGGCCGCGTGCGACGACACCCCACCGCGAGCGGTCAGGATGCCAGCCGCTGCGATCATGCCGCGCAGGTCTTCGGGGGAGGTCTCGACGCGAGCCAGGATCACCGGGCCATGGACAGCCATCTTCTCGGCCTTCTCGGCGGAGAAGACCACCGTGCCCGAGGCGGCGCCGGGACCGGCAGCCAGACCCTTGGTCAGCACGTCGCCGGCCTTCTGGGCAGCAGCGTACTTGGCCTTGTCGAACACCGGCGCGAGCAGCTGCTCGATGGCTTCGGCGTCGACCGACTTGATGACGTGCTCGGGCTTCATCAGCCCTTCCTTCACCATGTCATGCGCAATCTTCACGTAGGCCTGCGCGGTGCGCTTGCCGTTGCGAGTCTGCAGCATGTAGAGCTTGCCCTCTTCGATGGTGAACTCGAAGTCCTGCATGTCGCCGAACTCCTTCTCGAGGCGGCGGCGGACGACGCAGAGCTCCTTGTAGCAGGCTTCCAGGCCGGGAGTGTGGGCCATCTCGACGATCTTCTGGGGGGTGCGCACGCCGGCCACCACGTCTTCGCCCTGGGCGTTGACCAGGAACTCGGAGTAGAACTCGTCGGTGCCGTTGGCCGGGTTGCGGGTGAAGCCCACGCCCGTGCCGGAGTTGTCGCCCATGTTGCCGAAGACCATCGCCTGCACGTTGACGGCTGTGCCCCACTCGGCGGGGATCTTGTACTTCTTGCGGTAGACCATGGCGCGGTCGTTCATCCAGGAGCTGAAGACGGCCTCGACGGCCCCGTCCAGCTGCTCGTAGGGATCGTTCGGGAACTGACGACCGATGCTCGCCTGCACCAGCGCCTTGAACTCGGCGATCACCTGCTTGAGGTCCGCTTCGGTCAGCTGGTTGTCATTGGTGATGCCGCGCTTGTGCATGGCCTTTTCCAACACGGCTTCGAAGGGGTCGTTGTCCTTCTCGGAGGCGCGCTCGACACCCAGCACCACGCCGGAGTACATCTGGATGAAGCGGCGGTAGGAGTCGTAGGCGAAGCGGCCGTTGCCGGTCTTGGCCTTGAGCACTTCGACGGTGACGTCGTTGAGGCCCAGGTTCAGGATGGTGTCCATCATGCCGGGCATGGATTCGCGGGCGCCCGAGCGCACGGCGACCAGCATGGGATTCTTGTCTCCGCCGAACTTCTAGCTTGCGGCCCAGGTCGTAGTACTGGGTGCAGACATCGGTGGTGATGGTGAAGCCGGGGGGCACATTGAAGCCGCGCTTGGCCATCTCCGCCAGGTTGGCGCCCTTCCCGCCGAGCAGGTTGCGCATCGATGCATCGCCTTCGGTAATTCCCTTGCCGAAGAGGTAGACAGCCTTGTTGTTCGTCGCCATGAGTTACTCCTCTGGTCCCGGCTCGGTGGCGCCTACTTTATACAGGGCCCTGCTGGGATACGGGTGCAACGATAGCTTTTTTTAAACAATTTCTAGGGGGAACACTGGAAACAGGGAGGAGGCGCAAAACCCTTTCCGGATCAGGAACTCCCCCCGCTTTGAGGGGCGAAGAGGGGTGCGGACCACCGCGCCCCGAAGCGACCTGGAAAGAGGGGGGATATGTCAGGCGAGGGGGGAGATCGGCTATTACTGATACTTTTCTTCCGCCGTGCGGAGGATCTGCATGAACTGCGCCGGCGATTCCGCCTCGATCAGCGCGCGCCGCGATGGCGCATCGGCCATGATCCGGCTGACGCTCGAGAGTGCCCGGATGTGGGGCCCCACCGTGTTGAGGGGGCTGATCATCAGGAAGAGCAGGTAGACCGGCTCCTTGTCGATCGCCTCGAAGTCCAGGCCGCTGCGGACCGACATGCCCACCAGGTACATCTGGTCCACGCAGTCCACCTTGGCGTGGGGAACGCCCAGCCCGCAACCGATGCCCGTGGACATCTTGCTCTCGCGCTCCAGTACCGATTCCAGGATCTGGTCCCGGTGCTTGAGCCCGTGGGCGGCCACAGCCACATCCACCAGCTCCTCGATCAGCGACCGCTTGTCGGTGCTTTTCGATCCAATGCGAATGCACTTCTCGTTGAGTCGTTCTGAGAGTTTCATGTCGAGGCCCTCCCGTCGCGGGCGGAGGTCCGGGACCCCCTGCCTTTGGAGCGTGCCAATTGTAGCAATTACTAAAGCTTCGAGCGATCCATGGGCATCCCGTACATCTGCTGGAGCACCCGGCCGATGCGCCGCTGCTGCCAACCCGCCAGGCGCGCCGGGGTGTGTTTCAGGGGCGAAGGGAGCAGGACCGCGAGCTGCACCGCCTCCATATCCCCCACCTTTTCCACCGAATGGCCAAAATAGGCCTGGCTGGCCGCCTCCACTCCGAAGAGTCCCGGTCCCAGCTCCACCACGTTCAGGTAGACCTCCAGGATCCGCGCCTTGGGCCAAAGCGTCTCGATCAGCAAGGTGAACCACGCCTCCATCCCCTTGCGCAGGTAGCTCCGCCCCTCCCACAGGAAGAGGTTCTTGGCCAGCTGCTGGGTGATGGTGCTGGCCCCGCGCAGCTTGCGCCCCTTGCGGTTGTGGTCCCAGGCCTTCTGCATGGCCTGCAGGTCGAACCCGCGGTGTTCCAGAAAGAGCTGGTCTTCCGAGGCGAGCACCGCCAGCTTCATCCGCACCGGGATCTTCTCGCGGTCCACCCAGGTCTGGCGGATCTTGGCGTGGCCCCGCTCGAACGAACGCGAAGCCATGAGCATCGAGAAGGGAGGATCCACCCAGCGGTAGAGCTCCACCCAGATCACGCTCAGCGACATTGACCCCAGCAACAGCAGGGGGAGCAGCCGCGCCGCGCTCCAGCACTTCCACAGCAGGAGCCGCGGCTTGCGGGGCAACGGGCCGCCTGCGCTCATCGCAGGAACCACTCGCGGATCACACTGGTCACCTGGGCCAGCTCGCTGTCGCTGATCACGTAGGCAGGCATCGTGTAGACGTAGCGCTCGAAGGGGCGCAGCCATACGCCGCGTTCGGCCGCGAACTCCGCCAGCCCCTGGTAGTCGGCGCGGTCGCGCACCTCCACCACCCCCGTCGCCCCGAGCACGCGGGTCGCCAGCACCTTGTGGGAGCGGTGCTCCAGCCCCAGCAGGTCGGCGCGGAGCCGCTGCTCGATGCGCACCACCCGCTCCAGGTAGCCGTCTCGCCGCATGATCTCCAGGCTCTTGAGGGCCGCCGCGGCCGCGGTCGGGTTGCCCATGAAGGTGGGTCCGTGCATGAAGGCCTTCTCGGGGGCTCCCTGGAAGGCGTCGAAGAGCTTGCGCGTGGCCATCGTGGCACTCATGCCCAGCATCCCGCCCGTGAGGGCCTTGGAGAGCACCATGATGTCCGGGGTGATGCCCGACCAGTCGCACGCAAACCACTTTCCGGTGCGCCCGAATCCCGTGGCCACCTCGTCGGCGATCAGCAGCACCTCGTGCTGGTCGCAGAGCCAGCGGGCCTCCTCAAGGAACCAGGGATGGTACATGTTGAAGCCACCGTAGCTCTGCTGGATCGGCTCCACCACGAAAGCCGCGAGTTCGGTCGCCTCGCGCCGCAGCAGCTGCTCCAGCCGCTTGAGGGCCTCGGCAGCCGAGTGGCGGTCCTCGAACCCCCGGGGCGGCTCCAGGAAGCTGGCCGAAGGAGTCGCCGCCGTGAAGAGGTGCATGGAGTCGTCGGGCTCGCCGATGCTCATGGCGCCGGCCGTATCGCCGTGGTAGGCGCCGCGCAGCGAGACGAAGCGGCGCTTGTGGGAGCGGCCCATGTTCTGCCAGTACTGAGCCGCCATCTTGAGAGCCACCTCGACCCCGACCGAGCCCGAGTCCGCGAAGAAGACCCGCTCCAGCCCGATGGGCGCCATCTCCACCAGCTGGGCCGCCAGCTGCTCTGCAGGGGCGTGGGTCAAGCCGCCGAGCATCACGTGGGGCAACCGCGCCACCTGCTCCTGCACCGCCTGAACCAGCTCGGGGTGGCCGTAGCCATGCACGCAGCTCCACCAGCTGCTCACGCTGTCGATCAGCTCGCGACCATCGTCAAGGTGCAAACGAACGCCGTGGGCGCTCTGCACCACCCAAGGGCGCTGGTGGGTAGCGGTGTAGGGGTGCCAGACAGCGTAGTCGGGTGCGTTTTCGGGGGTGCCGGGCATGGGGGCAATAATACCAACCCTGTCCAGCCCATACTGTCGCGCAGGGCCCTGGCGCAACTGTTTCAATCGTGTAATGTCGCTTTTTACACAGCAGTGACATTTATGACAGTTTACAAGCTGGAAACATTTCCCCCCGATTGCGATCTTTGCCATGTCGAAGGAAGGAACCACCCCCAGCCCAAACCGGTCAACCGGCCAAAGCAGGGGACCGAGGAACCGGGGGGTCGACAAACAACAAATCCTTGCCGCCGTTGGCCAGGGATGATGAGGAGAAGAGAAGATGAAGAAGCAGATCCGTCGCAGTGTCCGTTCCCGCAGTTTCGCCCTGGTGGTTGGTCTTGTCCTTGGTCTGGCTGTCGGCCTGGCCCTCGCCAAGCCCGAAGTCGCCACCAACAGCGAAATGACCCTCGAAGATGTGGTGGTCGTGGCCGATGAAGCCGCCGCCCTCACCGCCCAGCCCTCCGACCTCGTCCTCGAGGACGTCGTGGTGAGCTCGGCCCACCAGCCCCTGCGCCTGGATGACCTCCGCGCGCTGGCCGGCAACTAAAAAAGAGGCGCCCAACCGGCGCGCTCCCGCAACTTTCTCCAATGCAGTCAGGGGGCTCTCCGCGAGGGGGGCCCTCTGGATTCCCAAAAACAAGTAGATTCGCCGCGCAAACCCACCCTCCCAGGATCCGCCATGCAGAAAGAAGCCCCCAAGAGCGGCGACACCCTCGCCATCATGACCACCTCGTCGGGCACCATGAAGTTCCGCCTCTTCGCGGCCGAAGTCCCCGAGTGCGTCAAGAACTTCGTGGAGCTGGCCTCGGCCGGCAAGTACAGCGGCGTCCCCTTCCACCGGATCATCGCGAACTTCATGGTCCAGGGCGGCGACTTCGAGAACCAGAACGGCACCGGCGGCCACTCCTACAAGGGCCCGGGCACCACCATCGGCGACCAGTACCACAAGGACCTGAGCCACATCCAGGGGGCCCTCTCCTACGCGAAGACCGCCCGCCCCAACAGCATCGGCAGCCAGTTCTTCATCGTGCACCCCGACGACGGCGCCCACTTCCTGGACCACCCGGCCCAGGGCGGTCCCGCCGAGGGCTACTCGGTCTTCGGTCAGCTCTTCGAAGGGCTGGACGTGCTGCAGGCCATCGGCGCAGTGAAGACCGGGCGCAACGACGTCCCCGTGGAACCGGTGCTGATCCTGAGCGTGACCATCGAGAAGATGGCCTGATCGCGAGTTGGATCGGAGGACCTGTCGGGATCAACCCGAGGGGGTCCAAGTCGTGTCGGGATTATGCGGGCGCTGGACCTCCGGCGCCCGTCTCGATTCTCAGTTGGCGGCGGGCTCCGAACCCTCTTCGGCGGTCGCCTCGCCCTCTTCGACGGGCTCACCGTTCTCGCCCACTTCGCCGTTTTCGCCAGCGGCGGCCTTCTCGCGCTTCTTGGCGGCCTTCTCTTCCTTCTTGCGCTTCTTCTCGATGTCCTTCTTCCGCTTCTCGAATTGGTAGTTGGGTTTCATCATAGCGCGTGTCCTTTGTTCGCCCCGTTCCGCTCTGCTTGGCGCAAGATAGAACTGCCGAGGCCCCTTCGCAACCGCAAGGCCACGCCCGCGAACCTTCCCGCAACCCCGTCCCCACAGTTTGGGAACATTGTGTATATTGCGAAGGAAGCCGACCGGCGCTGTTGCCGACGGCACCCGAACCCGCCCTTCTATCACGGAGGTTGCAGATGGCCAAGGCCCAAGACCAGAAGAAAGACGAAAAGAAGAAGCCCGAAAAGACGCTGAAGGAAAAGCGCCTGGACAAGAAGACCAAGAAGGCCACCAAGTCCTCGGACTGAGCCTGAGGGCTCATCCGGCCGCGGACCCTTCCGCCCCCGGAACAAACGACACGGGCGACCTTGCGAGGTCGCCCATTTTCATTGCATCGACCTTGCGAGGTCGCCCATTTTCATTGCATCGACCTTGCGAGGTCGCCCATTTTCATTCAGGATTTTCCCGAAAATCCGGCCTCGATCCTCAGAAGATCCAGGCGCGCCGCAGCAGCACCCCGCGATCCGAATAGAGCATCACGAAATACGACGCCAGCACGTCCGTCAGCCCATGGTCCCGCGGATTCCAGCGCAGGGGCCCCTCCGCCACCGGCGTGTGCACGCTCACCAACCGCCCGTCACCGTCGTAGACCACCACCTTGCGCACGTCGAGCTCCGCATCCCAGCGGACCCCCAGCAG
>JFJP01027698.1_pt1 | contig 10142 bp, 11 predicted proteins | sample 431651 | NCBI WGS metagenome assembly JFJP01 (sample SAMN02602958, study PRJNA72255) | Microbial mat metagenome, whole genome shotgun sequencing project. | biome: fresh water; feature: sink hole; material: water; isolation source: purple microbial (photo- and chemosynthetic) mats found in... | reverse complement strand
CCCTTTGTATTTATATCTTTTTTTTCTTAATTAAACAAAACATTTTTTTTCAAAGGATCTTATAAAATTTTTAAGAATGGAATTTAAAGCTTCAGAAATCAGTTTGAAAGACTTCCTTTTGTTACAACCGAAACAAAAAGGCGAATTCCTTATAGATCAAGCTTTTTCTTTTGACCATTCTTCTCTTCACACCAACGATACATCTGAAGACACTTGGTCTTTATCCTCATTATCTCCAAAAAAAGCTCCGAAATTAAAGAATCATTTGCTTGTAGACCCAAACCAAATCACTTTAAAGGAGATGGTAGTTAAAAGACAAAGATGTCAAGCTGGTTCCAATAAGAAAAATGAGGGTAATCATGAGGTTCTATTATCAACAAGCAAAAGAATTAAAAAAGATGATGATGAAAAAGTGACTTCTGCATCGTTTGCCAAAAGACAGCACACACAAAAATGGAACATAGAGGAAACAAAGAAATTTTATAAAGTAAATTAATTTTCAAAAAAAGAAAATTCATTGATTTTTATATAAAGGGGTTAGAACTATTTGGAACTGATTTTTCAATGATTGCGAAACTATTTGGTTTGAGAAATCGATTACAAATCAAGGTTTTTTAAACAAAAACTTCAGAATTTTAGAAATAATTTTATTTAGAATAAATTCAGAAAAGAGGAAAAAATCAATCTGAAAAACGTGGATGAATGCCTGAGAAAACATTCAAACAATAAATATTCGTTTTTAATCAGGAAAATCCGCAAAAACAGCTGCACAAGCGTTGATAGTCTTGACAAAGTTTTTTTTTTATTTGAATTTTTTTTTTAAGCTTTTTTTTAAGAAAATGATTGAGGAGATTCAAGAGTTCACAACAATTGAAGTAGATGAATCTGTTTGAAGAGAAAATATCCATCAAAAAACGTTTTCTCTTTAAATATATACTCAAAAAAGAGTTTTTTTTAGGATTTTTCCAAAACATGAAAGAGTTTTTTTATTTTGGAAAATCCTTATAAACTCTTTTTATCCTCTAAAAAATTCAAAACCCTTTATATTATAGTTTCTGTGCATAAATTTTAAGAAATATTAGATTCCTTGAAAGGAAAATTTTATTTGAAAAACCAAAAAATCGAAAAACTTTTTTTTCAAAAAAAAATAATTTTATTATTTATTGCAAAATTTTCAATTTTTTCTCAAAAAAAAAAAAAAATTTTAAAAATGGAAACCAAAAAAAAAATTTTCACCTTCAAAAAAATAAACAGAAAATCTAAGAAAAAAAAAGCAACATCTCCTCAAACCTCACAAGATCCATCGAATTTTCTGCCTGTAACTCTTCAAATTACAAAATTTTAAATTTTTACTTTCAAAATACCAGAATTTCAAATGCCCTGAGCCCAAAAAAAAGGCTGTAAAAATTTCCCGCAGTTTAACATTCAACAAACGAGAAACCCCTCAATTTAAACCAATTGAACCGGTGATTTTTTTCAATAAAGAGGAAGAGAGTGAGCTATTAAACACTTACCAAATTCAATTGGATAATTATTTAGCTTATGGATACACTTACACAATGGATCATTATCTAAAACAACTTTTATTGACTTCAAGCAGTCATAAACATCAACTTCAAACTAAATATGATATTCTTCTTATCTTGAAGAATATGTTAAAAACCTTTATGATGAATGAATTAGAACTGATTTTTTTGAGCTATTTTCTCGAAGAAAATAAATGGGATTATCTTTTTTGTTTTCCTCAAGCCAAAAATCTTGGTAATCTCCCTGAAAACCTGCAGAATAGCAATGTTGAGAAATCAATTGAATACAAAGCATTGCTTCTCTATTTATTCAATAGTTGTTTTGCAATAAAGCAGATGTTCCACCATCCAAATGAAGTTCTAGTTTTTCAAGCTTTTATGAATAAAATTTGTGCAGATTTTTTACAAGAATATGAAAATTGGAGATCCAATGCTTTTATTTCAGAGTGCCTAACGTTTAATCCTTGGATTTTGAATCGAGTTTATGAAATTAATTCAATTTCTTGGAAAGGAATACAATCAAATTATGAACAAATCCAAAGTTTTGATTCGATGGTCAATATGATATTGGAAATCTCTCCTCCTTATCTTTACGAAAAAACTGAAACAAGTAAAAAAACAGATTTCGAATCATCACCATTTACTTCTGATTTAAAAATTGGTTGTTATTTGACTTTTTTTTTAATTTTATGGGCAAATTCTTTACAAGGGGTTTTCTTTAGAATTTAAGGAATTCGAGAAAAGTCATTTGCAAAAATCTAATACTCTTCAAAAAGAAAATCCGTTTGGTGTTGAGAATTTTCATAGAGAAGATTCCTTTCGGCGAATGAATAGTTTCGGTTTTAGTAAATAAAAAAAATATTTTTGTAAAAAAATTAAAAATGTTTTTTTAAAAAAAAGCTCGATTTCTTGCTGATGATTTTATGAAAATTGAATCGAATTTATCGCTGCCGAGAGCTGATTCCTTTAGGTCGAATGCTGGAATTAACTCGAATTTCTTTAATATAATGAATAACAACGATTCCAATGAAAAACGTTCACAAGAATTTTGTCAAAATAAAAAACCTGGTTAAAAAATTTTGATTTCTAAGAGTTTTTTCTAATTTTAGTTTTTGTCAAATCTTAATAAAGAGAATATTATTTGTTATTTAATTAAAAAGTCTGTTCTTTTTTTCTGTGAAAACTGAGCTTCGTCCATTTTTCCTGACAAAAGGATCAGCAGCTTCAGCAAGACTTTCAATATGGCTTTCATCACTACCTCTTCTCATTCTAAAGAACCCTTTTTCACCCCATTCTCGTCCCCAAGTATTTTGTAAAATCCAATACTTTTCACCATCTTCTTCACCCCAACCAAAACATAGTACTGAATGATCGACTTTCTCCCATTCTGGCTTCTTTTCTCCACTCATAATCCAAGAAGTCTCTGGTACTGAATGATAGATTCCGCTTTGATAATACATAAAATCATAGGTAGGTTCAAAGCTAGCAACGATTGGACCATTATTCATGATTTCAACCATCATATCTCTCTCATTGCTTTTGCCATAGCTACCTCCAACAAATCTATAATCTTTCACATAATAAGTCTTCTCCAATTCAGAAACATCACAACTTTCTGAACACTGACCATTGTAACCATAATATGGAAGACAGGATTCTTCAACCAATTCATATTCATTGGCATATTTTTCGACCAAGAAAGGATATCCCCCATCACAGCCTTGATTATAGAAATTACAATTTACTGAATGTTGCACAGAAAGTGTTACATCTTCATTATGCTTGATTTTTAGTCTAGCTTGAAGCATTGCTAACGTTGCGAAAATATAACAACTACCACAATTTCCTTGAGATTTTGTAGGTTTTAAAGAATCTACCCAAGTAAATTCTGTTGGCAAATCGCTGACATCAGAATCATATGAGGATTTATAACGATCCATCTCAACGAAAGATAAAAATTGTTGATAATCAGGAATTATATTACCAGATTTTTTGCGTCCTGCACGGAAATTCAATTGAATAAGATTCAGCAAGCCAAAGTCTGGATTAACAGCTGCAACCCATTTCTTATTCACTTTTCTGTTCAAACGTTCAGAAAATTGTTGATGTTGATTAAAATCGATTTGTTGGAAGTTTATGAGCTGTTCGCGATATTTTTGCTTTTTCTCTAACAGTTTCTCAATTTTTTGTTTTTGAGTTTTTTTGAGAAGGTTTTTTTGATCCTTTTCTATTCTATCTTTTAGTTTGAGATGCAATTTCTCTTTGCTTTTCTCTTTTTGATCTAATTGAACATACTCTTTTTTCCCTTTCTTTTGAATATACTCTGGCTCAACAACAAAGGCTTGCTTGGTATTTTTTGTTAAATCAGATGAACCGTCTGCTTTTTGTGCTTTAAAACAACCTTTTTCATGTGTGATATAATTATGATACCATCCTACAAGTGTGCTTGAGCAACGAGATTTAAATCCAGCTTCAGTTTTTACATATTCTGAAAAAGTGAAATATCTCACATCTTTATGACGAATTTCAAAACCTTCATCATAAATCATGGTCCAAAAATCACCATTTGCAGAATGGGAAGAACTAGCTTCTTTCACAGAATCATCTTGACCTAATTTTAAACTCAAGGTTTTTGCTGTTTCAAAATCGTCCTTCATTGCCAAATAACTTGTTGATTGATGATCAGGAGATTTATGTCCACAAGAGAGTTTTTCTGAAGGATCCTCTGTTAATGAAGATGTTAAAAAGAGATCCCATGACCCAACAATTTGATGTTTAAGGCAATGAACTGGGAGATCAGTCTTTAGAACTGGGAATTGAACTGAAAGGAAAAGGGCTGCAAGGAACACAACCGAATGCATATTAAAAATGTGTTTAGACATTGTTTTTGGTAATTTTTATCTTTAAAAAAAAGAATGTTATTGAAAAAAACAAGAGAGTTCAAAGGGTTTTTACACAAAGTAAATTTTTTTGTGATTATAGTCGTTTTTTTTAAAGTAAAAAAATACGTTTTTGTTTTTCTTTCGGCATTTTAATGTTTAAAAAAAGTCGTTTTAACACAAGTCCTTTCCCTCTATCGAAAAGGTCTTTTTAACTCAATGACCCGAAGAATCTTTTCCCTCAAACCTTGATTGTTTCTCTTCTACCACAAATTCTCCCATCTGAACCCTTAGCTCTAATGAAAATCTCCTGAAAATCATCTACATTTTTATTGAGCGTATTGCAAGAGTATGGATCTCAAGATTACTATGGTCTTGTGGATCTATTGAGGCAATTAGGGAAAAGTGGGAATGCAAAGTGATTGACTAATGAAAAATATCAGGTTGTTAAGAGCTTGGTGCTGATTATTTTATCAATTATAAAAAAAATGAAGGAAAAATGGTCTCAATAAATTTTTAAGAGAAAGTATCAAAAATCTAAAGGCGACTGATGCTGATATTTTCTTTGTTAATGTGAGAGAAAAGATTTTGGATGCAGTTCTTGTAAATTTAAATGAAAAAACTTGAATTTCTATGAACAAAGCTTTGTTGGATTTGTTGAATATAAATCAATTTCTTTCTTTCAAATCAGAAAAAATAAGAAATTTTTTTAAAAATAAATAGAGAAACTCATTTATTTATATTTCTAAATGAAAATAAATCCTCATCTAAATAATCAATGAAGGGGAATGGATATGATTTTCAATCTATTATGGGTTTTTTTTATTGGTGCGAAGAAGACAACAACAAGGATTTCTGAGCATTTCGCCTCATAAATGCTGATAAATAAATAAAATAAAAAGAAAAAAATTGATTTTGTTTTTAAAATAGTGATTAAAATATAAAAATTTAAATTAATAAAAAAATTTTAGATGAATTTTTTAAGGATAAGACACTTTTTCTCATCTATGAAGGCAATGGTGTTAATGGCTCCTAAAACCCCTCTCCATCTTCAAAATTTACACATTCCAAAACCAAAAGTAGGTGAAGCTTTAATAAAAATCAAGGCATGTGGCGTTTGTCACACTGATTTGCATGTGATTAAGGAAGAAATAAAATTTCCAACCCCTTGTGTTTTAGGCCATGAAGTTTCAGGTGAATTAATAGAGATCAACGATCCTCAAAAAACCTATAATTTGAAGACTGGTGATAAAGTCGTAGGCACTTTTATAATGCCTTGCACTACTTGTGAACATTGTCATAAAGGTCGAGATGATCTTTGTTCAACATTCTTTGATCTCAATAGACTTAAAGGAACATTATATGATGGCACCACACGTCTATATACTTATAAAGATAATAAGCCTATAGCTATGTACTCAATGGGAGGTTTGGCTGAATATTGCGTTACACCATTAGCTGGTGTTTATAAATTACCAGACAATGCTCCTTTGATGGAATCATGTATTTTAGGCTGTGCAGTTTTTACTGCTTTTGGGACTTTAAAGCATGGAGCTCAATTGATTCCTGGAGATTCAATTGCTATTATTGGAGCTGGAGGAGGTATTGGTTTAAATTGTGTGCAATTGGCTTCAAAAGTTTTTGGAGCTTGCAAAATCATTGCTATTGATCTTTCAGATGAAAAATTGGCTCTTGCCAAATCATATGGAGCGACTGATCTTATTAATCCGAGAAACGAAGATCCTCTTCAGAAACTAATGGCCATAACGAATGGAAAAGGAGTAGATGTTTGTGTTGAAGCTTTAGGAAAAAAAGGAACATTTGAACAAGCTGTTAATATGGTAAAAGATGGAGGAAAAGCTGTTATAACAGGAATAGCTCCTAGTTGGGAAAAAGCTGAAATAGAAATGACAAGGCTTGTAAGAAGACAAATAAGGATTATTGGAGCTTATGGAGCTAGAGCTAGACAAGATGCACCTATTATTATGGGATTGGTGGAGAAAGGGGCTATTAGTGTAACTGGAGGAATATCAAGAATTTTCGAATTAGAAGAAGCAGGACTCGCTTATCAACTGTTAGCAGAAGGAAAAATTAATGGAAGAGCTATTGTAAAAATCTCATAATTTAAAAGATTTTTTTAACAACCATAACCACGAGATTTTTTCGATTTTGAGGATGTTTTTAAAGCCTCAACTTCATTATTTTTTATTATGTCATCCTTTAGCTTTAAGATTCTGTCTTTCTCCATCAAAGCAGTTCGTAATCGTTCATTTTCGGCAATTAACTCCTGGAAAATGTTAGAAGAAATTTATTTTAATTGATTACTTCATTTAATTTTTGCAGTGGAGACACATTAATATCACTATTTTTTAAAATATTCGACTGAAAAAGCCTCGATTTATTAAGAAGCTTTTGCTCTGACAAGAAAATTGGAGCATAATCTTTTCTGATTGGGCCTTGTTTTTTGAAGGTTTCCAAAGCTTTGCTTAATAATCCAGGAAGAAACTCCATTAAGGTTTTAAATTTGATATCAGTGTATTCAATCTTTTGATCAAATTCCTGAAGAGTTCTAAAATTTTAAAAGATAAATCATTGTAAAAATTAAATTATTTTTCAACCTCTCAAAAGATTTTACAAAGTGAGGGAAATCAGCTAAAGAATAAACTCCCGAGTTAATTTCATTCATCATTGTGTAGCTCTGAGTTTTAAACTCTAGATTGGCGTTTGCTAAAACGCTCTCTTGATATTGTATTCTTATTTTTTTTTCATTTTCTTTTGAGAAATCTTTCAATTTTGTCATAAATTTTTCATAAATCTCCCGATATCTCTCATTAAATCTAAAGGCATGACTGATATATATCATTATTGCTTTTTCAAAACTCTCCTTTTTTTATTTTTCATTTTTAAATCTCATTTTCTAATTAAAAAATAACCCTCAACAAGTCAGATACATCATTTTCAGACAAATTCTCATCAACTTTCAAAGATTTATAAGATATGATTGCCTCCTCATATGAAAAAATTATTTCTTTTTCAACACAAGCTTTAATGCTTTAAAAATCTTTTAAACTGTTTCTAAAATAATTTATTACAGATTTCCTATTTCCATCACTTTATTGGCATTTAAAGCATCTATCATTAGATCAATAAGTGCTAAAAAAATTGTTTTAGTGAGCACACACCCCTCAATTTCTTTTTTTTGCGATTTTCTGAGAATTTTTTCTCTGATTAAGTTTATGGAATCTGGGTTTCTATCATCATAAGATAGGAGAATAGCATCATTTTTTAAAGCTTTGATCAAAATGTTGCTCTTTCCATCAGCTAAAACTCCTAATTTTTCTAGATTTGACTTAGGTTTTACTTTGACACTTTGTCTTTCTTTTAATATTCGAAAGAAATGAGGAGTTTGAAAGTCTTTTATGTTTCCTTTGTCATCAGAAATGTTAACATTTTCATGATAAAAACTCAATAAAGAAATAAGCCTTTGAAAATCATCTTCTTCATTTTCAGTATTGAGAATAAGAACAGTTGAAGAAAGACTCATTGCTAACATCATCAATTTTTCTTCAAGAATCGAAGAACTTTCATGTTCACTAAAACCTTCAAACTCTAAAAAATAGACATAGATATTTTCTTTTTCAATATATATTGGTGCTGTCCAAAGCCATATCCCTGGAGAAAATCCGACTTTGAATCCTTCAGCATCATTTAATCCAAGAATTTTGTTTAAAATAAAAGATTTTCCACTGGTTTTTGAGCCAATCAAAGAAATAAAAGCTATATTTCCATGAGTCTCATAGAAAAGCTAAATAAAAAAATGAGTTCTCGTAAAAAAAAGTTTATTTAAACCTGAGAAATTTTAGGGTTGAGGAGAAACTTATCTTTGGAAAAATTTGTTGAAAGCAATTGGAAAGGAAATCCTTGATCTAGATGAAATTCGATTTTCGGCCAAGAGCTGAACGAACCATTTAAAAGCTCACTTTTTATTGGAGATGTTTTAAAATCCATAGATAAAATGAATAAATTAGATTTAATTAAATTTGTCTGTTGTTTTCTTTTGTTTGTTTCGGTTATTTTCGAAAATTGTAAATTACTGTGGAGAATGAAATTGTTTTGAACAAAAAAAAAAGAAATTGAAAAAAAATTTAATTTTAAATTTATTCATATTTTTTCATTGATTGATTTTTCCTTTCATTGATTTATTTTTCCTTTCATTAATTTTTATTTCTTCATTACTTTTTCTTGTAAAGGTTTAATTTTTTCTTTTAACTCAGAGAGAGATTGGCTAATTTCTTCACTTTTTTCCTGATATTTTATGTCTGATTTTTCATTGTTTAATTTTTGTAGGTTCTCATAAATTTTCAATGCATAATCGCTATTTTCATTTAAGTTTTCAAGTGTTTCCGCCAATTGTGCTTGTTCATTGAGCATTTTATCAAGTTCTTCTTCTGTGAAATTTTCTAATTCATCCATAATATCTTTATCATTTTTTTCATCATCCTTGCTTTTTTCCATCTTTTAAGAAAAAATCAAGCAAATTTATTTAATTTCAATTAAATTAAAAAATATAATTAAAAATTAACTCAAAAAAATCAAACTTTCAAAAAAATCATTTTAAAATTTCTTCAAATTTAATTAACTATAAACTGTTGATTGCTAAAACATATGTAATTCCATCAGCTCCTCCAAATGCAACCCTATTAGTTGAATTTCCATAATCTACAGAATAAATTCCTTTCTTCAATCCAAACACACCTGAATGAACTTTCAAATCATCTTTCAAATCAAACAATTTCACCTCATTTCTCCCTCCACACCCTGCAAACATTGATTCATCATTATTTTTGCAAAATTGAGCTCCATAAATATTAACTCCTTCTATTTTTTTTTCATGTTCCCAGTGCACATCTTGTATTTTCTCCCTTTTATTAAAATCCCATAATTGTAATTGCTCTTGATTTCGATGACTGCCTGTTAAAATCACCCCTTTTTTATAATCCAAAGCATCTCCTGATAGACTTGGTCCATTTATTGATCCGAAATTGTTCTTTTCTCTAATATCCCAAAAGAAAATATTAGCATCCCACCCTCCACTTAATAGAACATTGGTATTATCATCTAAGAATTTGAGACTAAAAATACGATTCGCATGACCAGTATTAGCCCAAACCACACTTTCAAGAGTATTGATGACTGTTTCAGTTTCTTCATCATAAATTCTAATCTATGAATTAACATTAAAAAAAAAAAGATTTTTTGAAATAAATGGTCAACTTTAAGATCTTTTCCTCCAGTTGCAAACAATGAACCATCAAAATTATAATCAAGTGATAAAATTTGATTATCTTCCTCAACGATTCTCCTAATTTGTTTTCCTTTTTTATTATAATATAATGCAATCTTAAACTAATTTTTTTTCTTTCAAAGAACCTGAAGTTACATGCCAATGTGTTAAATTACCATCGGAATTTCCTGTAAGCAACATGTTTTTTGTCTTTGAAGAGACCCCTCTTGGACGCCATCTTAAAACAATATTTATTTTTTAATTTATGATTCTGTTTCCAACCTCATAATCGTTGTTGGAGTATTGAACAATGACCCATTTAAAACAAGACCAAGCTTTCCAGTATTTAAATTATAAATTTTAACTGAGCCATCTGTATAAGCTAAAAATAACAAATATTTATATGTTGTCATTTCGTTTAATTTGTTATTTACATGAAGCGATTAAAGTATC
>JFJP01049141.1_pt1 | contig 10143 bp, 9 predicted proteins | sample 431651 | NCBI WGS metagenome assembly JFJP01 (sample SAMN02602958, study PRJNA72255) | Microbial mat metagenome, whole genome shotgun sequencing project. | biome: fresh water; feature: sink hole; material: water; isolation source: purple microbial (photo- and chemosynthetic) mats found in... | reverse complement strand
CTCCTGGTTACCCAAAAGATTTTCCCGACGCTGAATTGCTCAAACTTAAACATTATATGGTAGAACATAAGTTGGATAATTCAATATTAGAAGCACCCAATTTTGTTCAACAAGTAGCAGCAATTTTTAATTATGCTCATCCGTTAAATATATTTTTAAATTACACCGTAGATGAGATACTCTAAATCCATATATTTTAGAATAATAAAACAATTAATAAGATGATTTTAGATAGTCTTGAAAATTCGAACGTATACTTAACTGTTCATCCACGCTTTGCAAAGGCTTTCGATTTTTTGCACAATACAGACTTATTATCTTTACCCATTGGAAAAATTGAATTGGATAATAAAAATATAATGGTGATTGTTTCTGAATCCAATGGTAAAAACATGGATGATGTTCTTATGGAATCTCATAATAAATACATCGATATTCAGCTTCCTATTTTAGGTAAAGAACAAATGGGATGGACTTCTTCCATTCATTTGATAAATGTTTATCAGGATTATAATTCAGAAAAAGATATTACTTTTTTTACCGATAAATCCACAAATATCTTTACAGTATTGCCATATGAATTTGCAATATTTTTTCCAGGTGAAGGACACCAACCTGGAATAGGAGAGGGCTTAATCAAAAAGATAATTGTCAAAGTGTTGTTATAGGTACTCAATTTTCACTTTTTAATTTCAGTATGAAAGATCTTGCACTAATTACTTCCGATCCATGGTTAGCACCTTACAAGGATGCTATAAATGGTAGATATGAATACGTTGAAACTGTCGAAAATAAACTGGTTGCTGAAGGTAAAACCTTGTCTGATTTTGCATCTGGATATTTGTATTTTGGTTTACATAGGGTTTCCGATGGTTGGGTTTTTAGGGAGTGGGCTCCAAATGCTACATCAATATTTTTAATTGGAGATTTTAATAACTGGCAACGGCATCACGATTATCAGCTGAAAAAACTCCAAAATGGTGTTTGGGAGATTCGAATGCCCGACTATGCCATGGCACATTCACAATTGTATAAAATGCTTGTAGAATGGGATGGTGGCAGTGGTGAACGTATTCCTGCTTGGGCTCGAAGAGTAGTGCAGGATGAGCACACAAAGATTTTTTCTGCGCAAGTTTGGAACACTTTTCAACCCTATGTGTTTAAAAATAAGAAATTTAAACCTACCACTGATCCTCTTTTAATTTACGAATGCCATATAGGAATGTCGAGCTCCCAAGAAAAGGTATCGACTTATGAAGAATTCAGAACAACCATTTTACCTCGCATAGTAAAAGATGGATACAATTGTATTCAAATAATGGCTATACAAGAACATCCTTATTATGGTTCGTTTGGATATCATGTTTCTAGTTTTTTTGCTGCCTCTTCACGATTTGGTACTCCCGAGGAACTAAAACATTTAATCGACGATGCTCATGGTTTTGGTATTGCTGTAATTATGGATATTGTTCATTCTCATGCAGTGAAAAACGAAATTGAAGGACTTGGTCGTCTCGATGGTACTCCATATCAATACTTTCATGGTGGTTCAAGAAGAGAACATCCAGCTTGGGATTCGCTTTGTTTTGATTACGCCAAACCAGCAGTTTTGCATTTTCTACTTTCAAATTGTAAATTTTGGTTAGAGGAATACCATTTTGATGGTTATCGGTTTGATGGCGTAACTTCTATGTTGTATCGCAGTCATGGCTTAGGAGAAGATTTTAGCGGTTACGATTCTTATTATAACATGAACCAAGATGGCGATGCTATTTGTTATCTTACGCTTGCAAATAAATTAATTCATCAAGTAAATCCTTATGCAATTACTGTTGCCGAAGAAGTGAGTGGAATGCCCGGATTGGCTACAAAAGTAGAGGATGGTGGAATTGGATTTGATTATCGCATGGCAATGGGAATCCCCGATTTCTGGATTAAAATGATTAAGGAAGTAAAAGATGAAGATTGGAATGTTGGGAAAATTTACTGGGAATTAACCAATAGACGCGCCGACGAGAAAACAATTAGTTATGCCGAAAGTCACGATCAAGCGTTGGTGGGCGACAAAACAATTATATTCCGTTTGATAGATGCTGATATGTATTGGCACATGCTAAGAGGTGATAGCACCATGGTTGTTGATAGGGGAGTGGCGTTGCATAAAATGATACGACTTATTACCTCCACAACTATAAATGGTGGTTATTTAAACTTTATGGGCAATGAGTTTGGACATCCCGAATGGATTGACTTCCCACGCGAAGGGAATGGTTGGTCGCATAAATATGCTCGACGTCAGTGGGAATTAGTTGATAATGAAAAAAACTTATACAATGCATTGGGCGAATTTGACAATGCAATGATTGGATTAATAAATTCTGTACCTACTTTCAATGCACTAAAAATCAATCAGCTTTGGGAAAAATCTTCCGATCAGGTTTTGGCGTATGAGCGGGGTAAATTTATTTTTGTGTTCAATTTTAATGGTGTTCAATCATTCACCGATTATGGAATATTAGCCAACAAAGGTGCATACAAGATCGTGTTAAATACCGACAATCAGAAGTTTGGTGGTTTTAATTTGATTGACGAAGATATTTTACATAATACAATTCCTGCACCTGATTCATTCGGAAAAGAATGGCTGAAGTTATATATTCCAGCTAGAACTGCCATTGTATTAAAGAAACAATAATGCAACTATTCCGATATTAATCGAAAAAGGATTTCTCAACTGAGAAATCCTTTTTTGATTTTAAAATATCGGAGCGGCAAGCGAGACTCGAACTCGTGACCCTCAGCTTGGGAAGCTGATGCTCTACCAACTGAGCTACTGCCGCAAAATAAGTTTTAAAATACTACTTTACAATTCCGGCAAATCCCATAAATGCCATTGCCAAAAGTCCTGCTGTTATCAATGAAATAGGTGTTCCATCTAATGCTTTTGGGACTTTTATCATGCTCAACTGTTCACGAATTCCTGCAAAAAGTATTAATGCTAACCCAAAACCAATTGCTGTTGAAATTGCAAAAACTACACTTTCCAACATATTTAAATCTTTTTTGATTACCAACAATGCTACTCCAAGTATTGTACAGTTTGTTGTAATCAATGGTAAAAATACACCAAGTGCTTGATAAAGTGCTGGTGATATTTTCTTTAGAATAATCTCAACAAGTTGAACCAGTGCAGCAATAATTAGAATATAGGTAATGGTTTGTAAATAACCAATTTCAAATGGATCTAAAACCGATTTCTGAATGATGTAAGTAAAAATAGTGGCAATGGTCATAACAAATGCTACGGCTCCGCTCATACCTATTGCAGTGTCAATTTTTTTCGAAACGCCCAAAAACGGACAAATACCTAAAAATTGAGATAATACGATATTATTTACAAATACTGCACTTATGAATATTAATATAAATGTCATAATAAGTTGTTTTTTTTGGAAATGAATTGATTATGATACTTTTCTAATTCTATTGATAATTGCAATAAGATAACCCAATGCAATAAAAGCTCCTGGCGCTAAAACAAAAATAAGCATTCCGTAATTTTCCGAAAAAATGGTTAGCCCAAATGTTTTTCCAGTACCAAGTAATTCACGAATAAAACCTAGCAATGTTAATGCAAAGGTGAAGCCTAATCCTATTCCTATTCCATCTAACATTGAATCAAAAACAGAATTTTTAGCGGCAAATGCCTCAGCACGGCCTAGCACAATGCAGTTTACTACAATAAGTGGAATAAATATGCCAAGTGTGTCATATAAACCTGGAACATAAGCTTGCATGGTCATTTCTACAACACTTACAAAAGTTGCAATAACCACTACATAAGCCGGTATACGTACCTGATCGGGGATAATGTTTTTTAGTAAGGCAATTGCCATATTCGACCCTACCAAAACAAATAAAGTTGCTAATCCCATGCCCAACCCATTCATCGCCGATGAAGTAGTTGCTAGCGTTGGGCACATACCCAAAATTAAAACAAAAGTTGGATTTTCCGTAATAAGACCATTCATGATGATCTTCATTTTTGCATTACTCATTGCTTTCTTTTTAATTTTTTTTGAATTAGTTTTTTACTATAACCGAATCGGTTTTTGATTCCGAAGTAGCAATATCGTTATTTTTCATGTAAGCAAAATATGCATTGCGTACAGCAAACAAAAATGCCCTTGAACTTATGGTTGCAGCAGTAATGGCATCTATCTCACCTCCATCTTTACTAACAGAGATATTTGCTGTGGCTGCATTTTTACCAATTATACTTTGTTTGTTTTTAGTTGTTTTAAACCAGTCTGTCATTTTTGTACCCAAACCTGGCGTTTCGTTTTGCGCCAACACTTTGTAATTTAAAATAATGCCTTTGCTGTCGAAACCTACCATAATATCGATATGCCCGTTGAAACCATTATTTGATGATGTTTCAACTGCAGCTCCCACCAATACATTGTTTTTGTCGTAAGCTTTATATACTTTCATTGTTTCAACACCGTCGTTTATTACAATCGGAATTGCATCAAAATGATCGTTTGGAGGTAATACCTCTTTTATTGCATTTTGCTCTTTCGCAATTTTCGATTGAGCAATTGGGTCTTTTGTAAAGGTATAAACCGATGACAACGCAAGTGCTGCAAAAAGTGTTATGCCTGAAAGCACCAACACCATATTTCTAAAATTTGATTCTAATTTTTCCATTATTTTTTTGCCTCTCCAAATCGTTTTGGTTTAATGTATGTATTTATAAGTGGGGTAAAGGCATTCATTATTAAAATTGCAAAAGATACGCCTTCGGGGTAAGCACCAAAAACACGAATTATTAGTCGGTAGCCATAAAAATTGCACCTAACATTAATCCTCCCGAGAATAAATGAAATAGTGGAGATACGGCATAAACTTCAGGATTTGAGAAATGAAGAATTCCTGTAAATACTAAAACAGTTAGCAATATGCTTACTGGAACATGCCATGAAATGATTTTTTTTAATAATAGGTATGCAAAACCTACTAGAAGTGCAAGGGCCGAAACTTCGCCAATACACCCACCCATATTACCTAAAAACATATTCAATGTGGATGGAATTTCTCCAAATTGACCTTTTAATAATGCTAATGGTGTAGCACCAGTAACTGCATCTAAATAGCTTGGATTAAATGGAATTGGAAGTGGCCAGCTTGTCATTTGCACCGGAAAAGATATGAGTAAAAATACGCGACCTACTAATGCTGGGTTGAAAGGGTTGTTTCCTAAACCACCAAAAGACATTTTGGCAATACCTATTGCTACTAATGAGCCAATGATTACTATCCAAATTGGAATATTCGATGGTAAATTAAAAGATAACAGTAAACCAGTTAGTACTGCTGAGCCATCATTTATCGTTAATGGACCTTTAAATAGATAACGTTGGATAAGGTACTCAAAAGCAACACATGACAGTACTGCTGTTAAACTTACAATCAATGCTCCTAATCCGAAAAAATACAATCCTACTAAATATGCAGGTATCAAGGCGATTAAAACACCTTGCATATTTTTCGAAATTGAATCACCGCTATGCACATGAGGTGCTGGTGATATAATTAATTTATCCATAAGTAATATGTTGATAATTTTTAATTTACAACCCAATTCTACACTAGAGAGTAAAATACTTAATGTTATTGTTTTCTGTTTCTAATAATACCTCCAACTGTGGATTTCCCGAAACGAATATAGTCTAGTAGCGCACGGTTTGATGGGCATGTGTAGCTACAACTTCCGCATTCAATACAATCCATAACTTTTTCGGCTTCCATTTCTGGCCACATTTCGCGTTCGCTTTGGCTCATGAGTAAATAGGGAGCTAGTCCCATTGGACACACAGTAACACATTTTCCACAGCGAATGCAATTTTGCATTGGTTTACGTTTCGACTCAGCATTTTGCATAAACAAAACTCCAGCGCTACCTTTTGCCATCGGGACATCAAGTGTCATAAATGAGCGACCCATCATTGGTCCACCTCCTACAATTTTTCCTGTATCTTCGGGTACTCCACCTGCTTGTTCTACCACTTCCGATAGTATAGTTCCTAAGCGTACTAAGTAGTTTCCTGGATTAGTTGCCGATTTTCCAGTTATTGTAATTACTCTTTCTACTAATGGTTTGTTTTTTTGTACGGCTTCGTAAACAGCAAAACTTGTTCCTACATTTTGTACTACAGCACCCACTTCTATTGGAAGTGCACCACTTGGCACTTGTCGTCCAATGACAGCATCAATTAATTGTTTTTCACCACCTTGTGGATATTGAACTTTTAGTGGTATAATTTCTATTCCGTTGTGCGATTTTGCAAGTTGTTGAAATAAAGCTATCGCATCTTTTTTATTATTTTCAATTCCAACCTTAGCTTTCTGAACATCCAATGCTTTCATTAAAATGCTTATCCCCACCATTATTTCCTGGCCTTTTTCAAGCATTAATTGGTGGTCGCAAGTTAGGTACGATTCGCATTCTACAGCATTTATGAGTAGAACATCTGCTTTTTTTCCTGGAGGAGGCGAAAGTTTTACATGCGCAGGGAATGTTGCTCCACCTAAGCCCACAATTCCTGCATCAGTGATTTTTTTTATAATTTCTTCTTTTGTGAGCGTGCATTCAGTTTTTAAATCATTACTGCGGTCGATAGTTTCTAACCACTCATCTCCTTCTACATCAATAAAAACAGCAAGTCTTTTGTAACCTGTAGCATCTAATTGTACATCGATTTTACTAACTTTTCCAGAAACCGATGAATGTACATTGGCCGAAATAAAACCATTGGCTTTACCAATTAATTGACCTGCTTTTACACTATCTCCTTTTGCCACAACAGCTTCTGAAGGTGATCCAATATAATGTGAAAGTGGAATTACAACTTGCTTTGGTAGTGCTGATTGTATAATCTTTTTTCCTGCAGAGAACTTATTTTCTTTTGGATGAATTCCACCGAGTTTAAATGTTTTCATATTTTGATGCCCAATCCCAACGGGAATTAAGTTAGTTGTTTGTAATAATTCAAGATTTTAATATGTTTTCTGTTGTCCCAAACGCTATTGTTGTTCTGCCAAAGTTAAATCTTCAGCTTTTATTTTTCGGGGAGGAAAATTTAGTTCTATAATTGAATTTGTAGGACATACCTCAACACATTTGCGACACAATTTACATTTGTCATCATGAATAAATGCAAGATTATTTGTTATGGTAATAGCATCGTGTGGACAAACTTTTTGGCATTTTGAACAACCAATACATCCTACGTTACATGCTTTTTTTGTAATTGGTCCTTTATCTTGGCTCATGCAGCTCACGTAAATTCTGCGCGACTTTGGACCTTTTTTTCGAAGTTCTATTAATAATTTTGGACATGCTTTTACACAAGCGCCACACGAAGTACATTTTTCTTCATCAACTTCTGGAACCAATGTTACTGGATTTACATGTATTGCGTCGAACTTACACGATATTTCGCAATCGCCTAATCCAAGGCAGCCCCACGAGCAGCCTGTTTCGCCACTGTATAAATTATGTGCAATAAAACAATGTTTTACGCCATCGTACTTGTTTTTTCGTGGTCTGTTGTCACAAGTTCCAGCACACCGCACTACGGCTACTGTTGGAATTGCTTCTACAGCGGTTTTTCCTAAAATTGAAGCAACCTTATCCATTGTTTCTTTGCCGCCTACTGGGCAATTTAGTTTTTCCAAGGTCTCGGCACTTACGCAAGCGTTGGCAAAGCCTCTACAGCCAGGAAATCCACATCCACCACAATTGGCAGCTGGGAGAGCTGCTTCAACTTCATCGATGCGCATGTCCTCTTCTACGTGAAATTTTTTCGATACAAAAAATAGTATTATTGCCGAAATTGAACCAACTAGTACTAATGTTATTAGCGAAATTAATATTAAATTCATTGCTATTAGATTACATAAATTTCTTCCTGATAAAAAGTCCGTTCGGTTAGTTTTGTTAAACTGACGTTTGTTTTTTTATCGAAAAGCGAAATTTGGATTTTAATTTTTTATTGTTTAGTGAAAGTATAATGTAATATGGGATAAGACTGGATAGGGCAATTAAACCCGCAACAGATTCGCTGGCAACCAATGACCGAACATAAATTAATACAAGTAGAATAAGTATAAAGGGAAACACAAATGCCAGCAAAACTGCAAATAATCCCATAGAGCTTTGTCCGTATATTGTGACAAATTCTCCCACTTTGAAGGATGGATCAGAACTCTCAATATCAATGATTTTTTCGTCCTGGTCTGCTGCTGTACATGCACCTTTGGCATGACAACCGCTACAAGCAGATTGTTGAACGATTAAAACCTTAATAAGATTGTTCTCGATGTGATTTATTATTCCTGTATGTTCGATTTGTTGGCTCATTTTGTAATGTGGACATTGCAAATTGGGCGTAAAAGTACATTTTTTATTGTGGACGCGAAAACAAATTTAAAGGAAATATGTTCATTTGATATGTTATAATCTATAAATAGCAGTAAATGAAAGGAATATAAATACAATTATATTACCTTTTTTTGATATTTAAACATATTTTTTGCTCAATTAACGCTATTTTGTGCAGGTAAGTGTGAGTTTTTACTTTTATTGAGCAAGCAAACAGATCTGTTTTATGGTCAAGATAAAATGCTACATTTATTAAATACCAATTAGTAGGGCTAAAAACCGGTTGTATTTTTAGCTTTCAATTTAATAAGTTCAATGGGTTTTTGTTCCAAGGTTTTCACACTTTCATAATCCCAGGTTTCTTCAAACTCCCAGTTGGCTTTTAGTGTGATTTTCTTAGAATAATAATAAACCATTTCTGGTTGTTTTTTAGCATTTAAATCCCCAGTATCCCATTTGCCATTGTTATTTTCATCAATAAACAATCTCAAATAATAATCGCCAGGAGTTAAGTATTCTTGTATTGTGCCTTTCTCCAACGCTGGTTTTGAGGCTATTAAAACATCTTTTGAGTCTAATACTTGTATTATAGCTTGTGCATTAAAAGGCGATAAGAATATTTTTAAACTAGAATATTCATCAAGCGATCTGATGTTGAATTTTACAGATAGTTTGTCGCTTATTTTTTTATAAATACTAGTAAATGCAGCAGAATCAATAATTAATTCGTACGATTGTTCTGCAACCCACTTTCTGTCAATAGCGTAAGTCATTTTTGTGGAGTCCACTTGCCGCCACTCGAAAGGGATTTTTTTACTTATTGTATCAATTTTCTGATTCAATTCAATTTTCGAAATATCACTTTCCTCTATCGGTGCTTCGAATCGTAATAGTATAGGATTATAAATTTCAAAAGTGTTTGAAATATTCGTTGTAAATTTTAAAGGTTCAACTTTTACCTCAGTAGTTTTTTTTGTTAGTTTAGCTTTTGGGTTAATTCGTGCTTTACGCATTGAAACGTTTAAGGTGTCAGTTGTTGGAGTTAATTGGAATAGTGAATCTGTTTTGAGATAGGTTACAGCCATGGTCAGCGTGTCGGCATTCCAAACAGTAGAGTCGGTAAGCCAATATGTTAAACTGTCGTTATTGTTGTTTTTTTGTAACATATACTTTCCTTCCCACTCAAAATTCAGTGGTTTAATTTTGGGTAATTCCGCAAGTGTGCTATTGAAAAACATGCTGAACGAAAAAGGCGTTTTTCGTTCGGTTTTAATTAGATACTGACGTTTTTTGCTTTCTTTATAATAGCGCATTATAACATTATCGGGCAAAAAGCGAGTTCCCATATAGGTTCTTATGCTATCAATTTGAGTAGAGTCTTTCCAAACAGTATCCTGCATTTCTTCGATGTTGAAGGTTGGAGTTACAAGTGAATCGTAAACGGCTAAACTTTCGCCAGGTTGAAAAAAATAATCTCTATTTGTATCGCCCAGTGCAAATAATTTATATTTTCCTGCTTTTACATTTTCAATACTAAAGCGCCCATTTTCATCTGTTCTTCCAATTCGCAAAAATGGTTTTGTTAGAAATGCCGAATCGTCAGTGCTTTTGTAAATTCCCACAAAGGCTCCAGAAACAGGGTTTAAGTCTTCAGCATTAATTACTGTACCCGAAACTTTTAATGTGTCAATTTCATC
>JFJP01041161.1_pt1 | contig 10143 bp, 3 predicted proteins | sample 431651 | NCBI WGS metagenome assembly JFJP01 (sample SAMN02602958, study PRJNA72255) | Microbial mat metagenome, whole genome shotgun sequencing project. | biome: fresh water; feature: sink hole; material: water; isolation source: purple microbial (photo- and chemosynthetic) mats found in... | reverse complement strand
AAGTCAAAGATGAGTATCAATTAAAGAGTTTTGAACCACGGAGACACGAAGAACACAGAGAGACACAGAGACTACTATTTGGGTAATTTTGCAAATTCTTCAGTGACAAGAGATACCAATTGCTCCTTAATATTTTCGCTATTAAAATTAATCAATAATCCTTTGGGTTTACCTGAAAGTTTCAAATATGACAATAGTTGAGCTTTATAAAGAGGAATCATAACCTCAACAGCTTTCTCTTCAACTATAACTAAATCATTAACAAGCAAATCAAGTTTTAGGTTACCACCTAAATCCCTTCCTTTGTATTGAACAGGAACGTATAGTTGTGACCTGACTTCTAATCCTGAATTCCGCATTTCATCAATGAAGCATGCCTCATAAACCGACTCAAGTAACCCCGGACCAAGATGTTTATGGACTTCAATAGCGCATCCTATTATCTTATATGAAATTTCATTGATATAAGCCTGCGTAATCATTTAATCTCCCTAAATTTTCTCTGTGTTACTTCGTGTTCTCTGTGTCTCCGTGGTTACTTTTTCCTCCTCCGTGCTTCTCCGTGTTATCCGTGTTATCCGTGGTTAATGATGTTCACTTCATTATAAAAATAAACTGCCCGCCCTCATCACCGGCATTACGTATAGGGCTGTAGGCCGGAGTCTGATATGAATTGTTTACAACAGGAATCTTTATGAAATCGAAAATCTGTCCGGCATCAAAATACTTCTCAGTATTGTTTTTAAGAGCCTGCAGAAAGTAATATGCAAATATTGAGTGGTTCTCTTTTCCTTTATCCATAACCGGTTCAACACCGCCTGAGGTTATGGCTTTTCTGCTGCTCAGGGAATACATTTTTGAATAGTACTTGGTTGAATTCTCATACGGGATAGTCATTGTTTTTCCCCTGAAAATATCGCCGCTGAAACAGGCATCAGTAACGAGCAGTGTATGTTTTGATTTTATTCCCGTAAGGAAAGCTCTTATATCTTCATTGGAGATATATTTCGATATAGATTTGGCAGCAGCATCAACCGGGACCCAGAAGCCCTTATCCATATTCTCAACATACTCACCATGACCTGAATAGTAAATAAGCACATTATCGTTTGCTTTTACTGTTTCAAGGAGGTATTCAAACTCGCTAAGTATCTTATCGCGGGTTGCCTCCTTATCATAAAGGGTCTTCATATAATGGAAAGTATACTTTGATGATAACAACTCAGCTACCCCTTTTGCATCATTCACAGCATTTTTAAGCATTGGCCATTCACCGCTGTACTGATCGATACCTATTATAAGACCATAATATTCACCAACCTCAACAGATTTCATTGCCTGGGCTACATTTAATCCTTTCAGAGGATCATTCCCTCCTCTGAACTCACTGTAGTTCTGTGCCATTGTTTTATCAACACTCTCTTTTACAGGTTTATCGAGACCAACTGTAAGATCAATGTCGTTTACATTAGTGATATCTGCTCCGGCAATTTCAAACTTTACCGGAATGATCGAATCGGTATAGTTTTTTGTAGCAAAAAACTGCAGGGTAAGTAACTGTTCTTCACCTTTTTTAAGTGCAGATACATTTTTAAAATCAACTACCTCAACATTAGCAGGAAGTTTGTAACTTATTGTAAGATCAGAGGCATCCTTATCTCCCACATTGGAAACATTCAAAGTCAGGGTTACAGGTTTACCGACAGATACTTTATTGTTGCCGGCATCAAATTTATAATCCATTATGAGTACCTTGGATTTACCTTCAGCTGCCTTATCGAGATAGGCGATTTCGATATTATCAACCCTTATAGTTGAGTTCTCAGCAACCTGAAAGCCAAGGAGGTTTCCAAAGAATGGTTCAAAAGGCATTGAGTGTACCAGTTTTTCATTCAGAAAGAAGTAGTATGTATCTGCTACCTTTCTTACCGTAAGCTTATTAAAGGCATATCTGTTTACTTTATCTGATAAAGTAAAAGGAACATAATCCTTAAAATCACCGGTATACTTATCTATAGTGAAGTGACCGCTTCCCGTTAAAAGAAAGTCAAACTGCTTCAGAGGATTAATAGCCTTTCCCCACTGAAGACCATAACCCTTATCCATTTTCCCCTCAACAAATCTTATTGAAGTTTCAATTTCGAAGTTACGTTTCTGGTCAATAATAACAGGCAGGAGGTCTTCCTTTGCTTTATCAGTGAGTGACTGAAAAACAAGATGCCCGTCTTCTATACTCTCAGACCAGCTGTTTTCTTCAATTCCAAGAAGCCAGTAATTACTGAATTTTGAAAAATCATCATTAAGAACTACCTGAGATTTCATTCCCTTGCTGAAAGTATAATCTGAAGGGGATACTTTTTCCTGGGCCGTGACAATTAATGCGGCCAGTAATACTATTGATGCTAAAAATAATCTCTTTACAAACATGGCTATTTAAATTAATGATAATCAATTATAATGGATTTATTATGACATAGTTTTTAATTATTCATTAGAACCCATTCTAAAATCTCAAAAATGATGCCTGAATCCATTCCTAAAGGTATTAAATATACAAATACGAACAAAACTGAACAGATTTTGTTAAAACCGAACGAATAAAATAATTTCGTACAATCCTCATAAATATTCGAAAATCATTCATCACAACTTTTTGATGGTTAGTCAAATAAGTGATAAAATAATTTATTCCCGGATTAACACTTTGTCTGTTTTCATGTTGTATTTAACCAAATGAGTTGCTTCATTTTGACATCAGCTCTACTTTAATGGTAATAAGGGTTTTACAACACTTTAAACTGATCGTAGTAATGAGAACAAAAACACTTAGGTATTTATTATTGGTAGTAATGTGCGCCTTTACTATTACAACCTGCAAGAAAGATGATAAGATAACCGATTTAGAGATTACTGATGTCAGTGTTACTGAAAACACTGTTAAAGTCAGCGGAAAGATAATATCCCTCAGCGGTAATAAAAACACTGAATACGGAGTTGCATACTCCATCAAAAATAATAGTCCGGTTATCACCGATACCATCGTCAGGCTTGGCTCTCCGGCAGTAGGTACTTTCTCAGCCGAAATAAAGGATCTGAAAAGAAATAAGACATACCATTTCCGTGGTTTTATAAAAGAAGGTGACTCCTATTTATATGACAATGTAAGAACAGCTCTAATAACTGCCATCCCGCCGGTGGCAACATCAAAAGCAGCTACCACTGTGGCAGAAACAACTGTTACACTGAATGGCAGTGTAAACCCTAACGGGTCAGCAACCACCGTATCATTTGAATATGGAACTACTACAGGTTATGGAAGCACTCTAGCCGCTTCAACTAACATATTAACAGGCAGTTCTCTTACAGATGTTAGTGCCGGACTTACCGGACTTACACCTAACACCACCTATCATTTCAGGGTAAAAGCAACAAATGCAGCCGGTACTGTGACCGGCGAAGACCTTATCTTTACAACTCCGGCGAGTGTCGTTGCGCCTGCAGTAACCTCATCTGCAGCAACATCTGTAACTAATACAACTGCATCAATAAACGGGTCTGTTAATGCAAACGGCAGCAGTACAACAGTGTCGTTCGAATATGGAACTACATTTTTATACGGATCTTCAGCTGCAGCAACACCGGCAACAGCCAGCGGCATTACGCCGGTAACTGTTACCTCGGCATTAACAGGTTTAACCCCCGGACAGCTATACCATTTCAGAGTTAAGGCTATAAGTGCAGGAGGAACAACTTATGGTGAAGACCTTACTTTCACTACCACTCAGCCCCCGGCAGCAACAACGCAGAATGCCACAAACCTTACCCAGACAACAGCCACACTCAACGGACAGGTTAATGCCAATAATCTTGCAACGACGATATCATTCGAATACGGACTTACAACCTCCTATGGAGCTATCGCTAACGGGGTGCCGGACAATGCAAGCGGCACAACTAATACTGCCATAAAAGCAGATATTACAGGCTTAACCCTGAATACAACATATCATTTCCGCATTAAAGCGGTAAGTTCGGCAGGAACTGTGAATGGAGATGATCTTACATTTAGCACAAATGTTACTTCACCATCTATTACTACCACTCCTGCATCTTCTGTCACATCAGCAGCAGCAACAACAGGAGGTGAGATTACCAGTTCGGGCAGTTCACCCGTTACTGCACGCGGAGTATGCTGGAGTACCTCTTCAAACCCAACAACCGCAGACAATTCAACTTCTGACGGGCCCGGACCGGGTATTTTTACAAGTACGATTACCGGTCTTTCTGCCAATACCGTTTATTATATACGTGCCTATGCCATAAATTCAGTAGGGACTGCCTATGGAAATGAGTATTCATTTACTACTTCATCTCCTCCACCGGTAGTACCTACCCTGACTACTCTGGCAGGCACTTCTGTTATATCAACATCTGCTACATCCGGAGGCAATATAACTAGCGACGGAGGGGCTCCGGTTACAGAACATGGAGTATGCTGGAGCACAACTGAAAATCCGACAATAACTAATGCCAAAACTTCCAATGGCCCCGGAACAGGATTTTACACAAGCCAGATCACAGGGCTTATACCAAGTACTCAGTATTTCATACGGGCTTATGCAACAAATTCAGCCGGGACCGGGTATGGAAACCAGGTATCTATTACCACATCTGCTACTGATCCGGTTAAACCAACACTTACAACTACATCAGTATCAGCCATTACTCAAACCACAGCAACGTCTGGCGGAAATATCTCAAGTGATGGAGGAGGTGAAGTATTGGCCAGAGGAATATGTTTCGGAACCTCTTTGAACCCAACACTTGACGATTCGAAGACTATTAATGGAACAGGCAGCGGAGTCTTCGTAAGTTCATTTACCGGTCTTACACCAAACACTCTTTATCATGTAAGGGCATATGCAACTAACATCGCAGGGACATCTTACGGGAACGATGTAACATTCACATCTGCTGCACCTGATCCTGTCTTACCAACTGTAACAACAGGAATTATTTCAGCAATAACTTCTACAAGTGCTTCAGGAGGCGGAAATGTTACTGATGATGGAGGAGGCACAGTTACTGCAAAAGGGATTTGCTGGAGCACGACAGAAGGCCCGACAACAGCTGATGCAAAGTCATCAGATGGCTCAGGAACAGGAAGTTTTGTAAGTTCGATGACAAGTCTTAGTTCCAGTACTATTTATTATGTCCGGGCTTACGCAACAAATTCTGCAGGAACGGCTTATGGGGAGCAGGTATCCTTTGCTACATTGGAACCGGAAGGAGTACTGCCAACACTGACAACTGCCTCAGCTTCTGGCATTACCTCATCTACTGCATCAACAGGAGGTAATATTATCAATGACGGAGGAGTTGCAGTTACAGCACGCGGAGTATGTTACAGCACCTCTTCAAGTCCTACAATCGCCAATTCAATCACTAATGACGGATCAGGTTCCGGGGCATACTCAAGTTTCTTATCCGGATTAAATGCGAATACAACATATTATGTAAGAGCTTATGCGACAAATGCTGCAGGTACTGCTTACGGGAACCAGGTTACATTTATGACCGCACTCCCTGATCCTGTCCTGCCAACTGTTACAACTGCGGCCATTAATACAATAACTCATATATCTGCAGCAGGAGGAGGTAATGTGACAGCAGACGGATATACTTCAGTAACAGACAGGGGTATATGCTGGAGCACTTCACCCAATCCAACCACTGCAGATTCAAAAACTTCTGAAGGAACCGGTACAGGTGCATTCTCCAGCTCTGTTACAGGCCTTTCTGCCAGCACCTTATACTATGTAAGAGCTTATGCAGTAAATTCTGTTGGAACAGCTTATGGTAATGAAGTTCAATTTACATCATCTGCAATTCCATATGTTTTACCAACATTGACAACTACCTCTGCAACTTCAGTTACATTCTCTTCAGCATCTACAGGAGGAAATATTACTAATGACGGAGGTGCATCAGTAACAGTCAAAGGTGTTTGTTATAGTACCAGTCCGGCTCCAACATTAGCGGATAACTTCACATCTGATGGTAACGGAACAGGAGCATTCACAAGCAGCCTGACTGGCTTGAGTGCAAGTACTTTATATTATGTGCGGGCTTATGCCACTAATGCTGCCGGTACTGCATACGGGAACCAGATAACACTAACTACCCTTGTTCAGGTAGGTTTCCCGATAGTATCAACCACAGCAATTACAGGTATAGGTTCTTCCACAGCAACATCCGGAGGCTACAATCTGGATGCAGCAGGGGGATCAATAACGGCCAGAGGAGTTTGCTGGAGTACAACAGCAAATCCGACAACTGCTAATTCAAAAACCGACGATGGTACAGGAATAGTCTCATTCTCAAGCAGCTTAACCGGACTAATTCCATGCACAACCTACCATGTGAGAGCTTACGCAACTAATGCAACAGGAACTTCATATGGTGCTGATATGCCATTCACAACAGGAGCCATATTGCCTTCAGCTTCAACAACTACCATTACTTCAATAACTTCAACAACCGCTTCGTCAGGCGGAAATATAACCGGAGACTGCAGTTCCGGAGTTACTGCCCGCGGAATATGCTGGAGTACAAGTACAAATCCTACAACATCCAACTCAAAAACAACAAATGGAACAGGCGGAGGAGCATATACCAGCAGCATGACAGGATTAATCCCCTGTACACTCTATTATGTTCGTTCATATGCAACCAATTCTGCCGGAACAGTATATGGCAATCAACTCACTTTTACAACTGCCACAGCACTGCCAGCGATTACAACAACAGCAATATCTGCAATTACTACGACTACGGCATCATCTGGCGGAAATATTACCGGCAGTTGTATATCCGGTGTAACTGCCAGGGGTCTCTGCTGGAGTACATCCACTAACCCGACTGTTGCACTGGCAACAAAAACTAATGATGGCACAGGCGGTGGATCATATGCAAGCAGCATAACGGGATTAACCCCATGCACAGTCTATTATGTACGTGCTTATGCCACTAACTCAGCCGGAACTGTATATGGAAATGAAGTGTCATTTACTGCTGCAACTGCATTGCCTTCTGTAACTACCACTGCGATCTCTGCAATAACATCTTCAACTGCTGCATCAGGAGGAAATGTCTCAGGCAACTGTATTACAGGAGTAACTGCAAGGGGTGTTTGCTGGAGCACATCAACTAATCCGACTGTAGCGCTGGCCACCAAGACTTCGAACGGAACCGGAGGTGGTTCATTTACAAGCAGTATCACCGGATTAACAAGAGCAACAACGTATTATGTGAGAGCATATGCAACAAATGCGGCTGGAACAGCCTATGGCTCCGAGGTGTCATTTACCACACTGGCTAATCTTCCATCTGTTACAACATCATCAATATCTATAATCAGTTCCGGGAATACAACTGCCGGAGGAAATATTACTTCTGATGGTGGTGCAGCAATCTCAGCAAAGGGAGTATGCTGGAGCACATTAATTAACCCAACGATTTCAAATTCATTGACTTCAGATGGAACCGGGACTGGTGTATTTGCAAGTAATATTACAGGATTATCGCCAGGAACAACATATTACGTAAGGGCTTACGCCACCAATGCTATCGGAACTGCTTATGGTTCAAACCTGACAATTACAGCTCCTGCAAATCTTACTGATGTTGATGGAAATGTATACAGTACCGTGTCAATATACGGACAAATATGGATGCAGTCTAATCTTAAGGTAACAAGGTATGAAGACGGAACTAACCTTACGCAGTATACTGATACAATGTCGTACGGGTGGTCTTATTACCATGCTTATAATGAAAGTGCAACTAATCTGAACAACTATGGATATCTCTATAATGGATATGTGGTAGCCGGGGTTAAAGATCTGTGTCCTGTTGGCTGGCACTTACCAACAATCACTGACTGGAGTACTCTTGCTTCAAATCTTGGAGGATCTTCTTTAGCAGGCGGTAAAATGAAAGATGTCTCCAGAACTCTGGTTAGCTTAAATCCATTAGTATTTTCATATACATACTGGACTTCAATGACAGGTGATAACAGCAGCCGGTTTAACGGACGAGGCGGGGGATACTATTTTACAACTTATGCAAACTTAAAGAATTCAACAATCTGGTGGGTAAGCACAAGCAAGCGGTATGTAAGGCTGGATTATAATAGTACTGTATTATCCGGAGTAAGTAGTGCCCTGTATGGGAATAACGATAACTCGTTCTATATCAGGTGCAAGAAGGATTAGGAAAATATTTAACTCATCGAATAGGTTAAGATTAAAAAACATATTGAAATGAAGAAACTTTATCTTAGTTTAATAATTCCCCTGTTTGTTTTAATGCTCCCCAATTTGCTATTTTCCCAGCTGCTTACTGAGGAGACAGGAATTTCACTTTCAGGAATTGGCCAGGGTTCTGTCGACTGGGGGGATTATGACAATAACGGTTATCCTGACCTGCTTTTGTCCGGATCACTCGCAACATACAATGGTACAGTCATTTATAGCAATAACGGCAATAATACATTTACCGAACAGACTGGAATTCTATTGCCTGGTGTAATTATTAGTTCGCTGAAATGGGCAGACTTCGATAATGATGAGGATCTTGATATACTCTTAACCGGAAGCATAACAGGAAGTACTCTTGATGCAATTTCAAAGATCTACAGGAACGATAGCGGACTCTTTACAGAAGTAGCATCAGGGTTACCTGGAATATATTTAAGCTCGGTAACAGTGGGAGACCAGGACAGAGATGGTGATCTTGATATATTTATGACAGGAATGCAGACAACAGGTGAGAGAATATCTGCCATCTTCAATAACAATGGTAACTTAACATTCACTCTTCAACCCGGTAATACCTTCACAAAGGTCTGCTATGGTTCAACTTCCTTCGGTGATTATGATAATGATGGCTATCTGGATCTTTATATAACCGGACAAACGGCCACAGCCAGCAGAATATCTAAAATTTATCATAATAATGGCAATGGCAATTTTACCGAAGCTACCGGCTCTCCTCTTACCGGAGTAATATTTAGTTCGGGAGCCTGGGCTGATTTTAACAATGATGGATTCACCGATCTTCTGATTTCGGGAGAAGATGCAGGCTTTACCCAGATTGCTAAAATTTATATAAATAACACAAATGGCAATTTCACGGAACTCTCTGGTACAACACTTACCGGTACAAAGAAAGGTTCAGTTGCATGTGCCGACTACGATAATGACGGTGATACTGACATTTTTATCACTGGTGACAGAAATAATAACCCGATTTCCAAAGTGTTTACAAACAACGGGAATGGTTCATTCAGTGAAAACACTTCCATATCTTTAACTGGCCTTAAAGAAAGCTCTCTCGGATTAAGTGACTATGACCAGGATGGGGATATTGATCTGCTTCTGACTGGTTTTGATAAACCTGGTAACGTATATACAAAGATTTACAAAAACAACTCCCTGGTGCCGAATAACCCTCCGGCTAAACCAACTAATCTTCACTATACAATTAATAATACAACAGTCACTCTTGAATGGGACAAAGTTACAGCTGATGAGACAGTTTCAAATTCGCTTTCATACAATGTCAGAATCGGCCTGTCGGCTGCCACTTCTGAATTAGTTACACCACAGGCGGACAATAATGGTAAAAGGAAAATAACTTCCTATGGCAATGCTCACCATGCTAACAAATTTATTTTCAAAAACTTACGCTGGAACACACCTTATTTTTCAAGTGTTCAGTCCTTAGATAATTCATTCTCAGGAGGGGAATTTTCATCTCCGGTAAGTTTCAATATTACTCCTGTTCAGCCATCAAAACTTACGGGAAGTAATATAAGCACCACCTCTGTTCTCTTAAAATGGAAAAGAGGTAATGGCGATAAATGTATTCTCTTTGCCAGGGAAGGAAATGCCAGCCTATCAAATCCGGTAAATAATACGACCTACTTTGCCAACTCAAATTTTGGTGATGGCTCGACCATCGGAGCCACAGGATGGTACTGCATTTACAAAGGGGAGGCTGACTCAGTTATGCTGACAGGACTTACACCGGAAAAAGATTATACCATTCATGCCATTGAATTTCAGGGAACAATAGGAT
>JFJP01042006.1_pt1 | contig 10144 bp, 10 predicted proteins | sample 431651 | NCBI WGS metagenome assembly JFJP01 (sample SAMN02602958, study PRJNA72255) | Microbial mat metagenome, whole genome shotgun sequencing project. | biome: fresh water; feature: sink hole; material: water; isolation source: purple microbial (photo- and chemosynthetic) mats found in... | reverse complement strand
CACCAGGTGGCTCCGTTGCCAAATCATAGTTGTTAATGTCCTCCCAAATGGAGCTATCTGGTACTCCAAGACCACCTTCTACTGCAGCTTCTTCTCGGAGAAATACAATATTCAGAACAAATTATTCGTACAGTTAAAATAACATCTTTTACCTCCGGTATCTTCTGCGTCGCTCTGCCCACTCTTCACTTCATCAGCACGATCTGGCATCCACTTTGTTTTCCGTTCATGAAATTCTAAAAAGAAAAAATGAAAGAAAAAAATTATCAGAACATGCACAAATCCTCTGTTTTGCTAATTACCGTTCTTGTTCGAAAAACGAGCAATTTCGTCATCGTCGAAATTCCCACCAAATACCGGTTCAGAAATGTTCGGACCTGCATAATGTTAATTTATCGTAAAGATGTCGCATTCAAATCAAAATTAATTACCATAAACAACTTCATAAAGCCGTCCTTTACACTCAAAATACTTTTTGTATTCCTCGCTTTTCACTATCGCTGCAACAAACAGAATATTAACTTATGATAGAAGAATTTCAAAACATTAATCCTTCGTTGTACCAATCAGCTCTTCCTTAGTCGGTGTTCGGTTGAAAGCAGATTTCAGATACATCACGAATGCCACCTGATCCCATGCGTTTTTGTTCTGAACAGTTTCAAGGTCTTCCAAGATGACAACGCCATAATCTGTGAAGGCGAATGTCATTTGTACAATATTCATGCAAAACAGTATCATTTTCGCATAATACGTTACCTCCCGAAGGGAATTCGTACATCTCGGGAAGATTCTGAAAACCAAACTTAACAAAGCGCCACTCTGTTTGCTCATATACAAGTGCCGATCTCCCTCTTTCATTGGTTAGTCCTGCTCCGATTTGAAGACCATGAAATACATCATCCTGAATTTGGTAATGTTCCAAAATTGGTGACGTGGATGTTTCTGGATAGGTTGGCGACTCATTCCTGGCTGGCTGTAGTTCTTGGATTATCAATTCTGTTGGTGGAGGTGTTGTTTCGTTCTGGACTTCCGTGCTTGCAGCGGGTTCTTCTGATCGAGGCAGGCTGGGGCGGCTTTTCTTTCGCGACCTCCAATCTGCTTGCAGCGGGTTCTTCTGATCGAGGCTGGTGCGGCTTTTCTTTCGCGACCTCCAATCTGCTTGCAGCGGGTTCTTCTGATCGAGGCTGGGGCGGCTTTTCTTTTGCGACCTCCAATCTACTTGGAGCTGGTTCTTCTGATCTTTGCTGGGGTGTCTTCTCTTTCTCGACCTCCACGATTTTTCCAATAGCTGTTGGCGGTCTTGATGCAGGAGGGGGGATTTCTGGTGACGGGGTTCTTGGTGCATGTGGAGGAATTTCTGGTGAAGGAGTTCGTTGGTCATCCGATGCAATATCCAATCTTGTGGTTCTCGAAAACTTCGCTGATGTTGTTGGTCTTGGTCGTGAAACTGTTCCTGTAGACTCGTTGACGCTTTTCTGCTTGCCAGCGGCTTCGCGAGTCGGTGGTCTTCCTCGACGTCGTTTCTCCGGCGTAGCAACATTTGGTACCGGTGATTCGTTTGTTCCTGTCGACGAATGGACATTTTTCTGCTTACCAGCGGCTTCGCGAGTCGGTGGTCTCCCTCGACGTCGTTTCTCGGGCACAGCATCAGCGGATTCGCGAGTTGGCGGTCTCCCAGCTCGACCTCGTTTCTCGGGGTTTCTGTTGTTCGTTTGTTTTTTTCGAGAACCAGCAGATACTGTATAAAAAAATTTGTTGGGTTACTATTTTGTTCGGTTTAACCCTAACCGAACTTTTTTTTCGCAATATTGATTTTGTCATGAAAATTAATTCATGATTTTTCTGGATGAAATATTATATTTTAAAGCAATCTAATTAATTGCATTTTAACTTTAACAGTTCTCACCTGAACCGTCGGCACTGTCATCTTCGGCGACACCCGACAACGACTTAATTCGCTTCCTGGAAGCTGCTTCATGTTGACTCTTTGTCATTCTTCCATTCAGATCAACAGTGATTTCAGATCTTGTGTCGAAGTTGAAATCTGGTGTACCATACCGCTGTTGAGAGGAAGTTGGAGCTTCTTTAACTGCCTTCTTGGACGCAGTTTTCTTCGGCTGCTTCTTCGAATCATCCGTTGAAGTCCTTCGACGGGGTTCTGTAACTTCAATCTCATCACCACTTGTCTGAGAAACGCTCTCCAATAATTTCTTTCGGGTGGGATAACGATGATCTGAAGCAGGAGTACTGGAATTGGCGTTCTGCCTGTTCGCTCTTTCGGGAGATCCGGGTTCGACAAACAATTTCCTGGAAACTTTGACCGCTGATGGCGTTTCATCATCATCAGATCCTCTCCCGGATTTTGATCCATCACTTTCTTTCTCTGAACTGCTACAACTTTCCGTTTCTGAACCAGTCATTTCGTTGCCCTTGCTTTCATTCTTCTTCTTCGACATTCTCTTTGCTTCACCTTCCTCTTGTTCTTCTTGTTGAGCGCCTTCGGCGAGCTCCCTTCTTTCCTCTTCTTCTTTTCGTTGAGCGCGTTTGGCGAGCTTCCTTCTTGGATTTGAAGCACTTCGTCGTTGTGTTGACAACCTGGCAGTTGGTTGTCGCCGAGGCTTTTCTCCGAAAACTGGACACCAATAATCACTCAACATTTCCTCGGTTTCGTCATCAACTTCGCTGTCAGATCCCACTTCGCAATGAAACCATCGGTGAACAATGCCACATCGTTGATGGTATGACAAATCTTTGATATTGATGGTGTTTCCAGTCTTCTTGAATTCTTCGACCGCAATTCGTGACACCGGCAAATGAAACATCTCATGACCAGATAATTCAAGAACTGGAGCAGGAGGAGCTTTATCCAACGGACGCACTTTTTGAGGGATCGGACGAGCTGGGGTACTGGCCAACAAGGCAGCAGTAGTCAATCCCATGTTTCCAAATGTTGCTGGGATGATATTCGAATGAGGAATCGTAGCTGGCTCGACAACAGATTCTGGAACTTGTGGACTCTTCTTTGACGGTTCCAAAAATTTGACATTATAGATGGCTGTTCGATTTTTGTCCAACAGATGATCCCATGGATGATTGAGAGAATTGGCAGCAGCCAAGAAGTGAATTTCCATCTCCTTTGTTGGGGGCCACATCCAGGGAGACTGACTTCTAACACTTCTCACCCACTCTTTGCCGTCCTGTGATGTCGGGATATTACGGCTGTCGGTTTCGTATCGGTCACATTCAGATATCGGCCAGTTCGTTGGAGCGGGAAACTGGCAGGCAGCATCACACAGTTTTGGTAATTCGCGGACCTGGTTGGTACGTTGCTGAAGACTTCGAGTTGGGAGGACAGAAACTTGTAGGGCTGAAGAAGCAGTCAACTTTTGAACATCTCCTGCGGCTGAAGCAGTTGTCACCTTCTTTGCATCTTCCATGGCCGATGATTTTCCTGAACGAATCGGAGGTTTCCGCTGGCTTGGTATGGAAGTGACGTTTTTGGGCTTGACTGGAAGAGCGGGCGATGGAACCGGTGGTGCTCCAGAATTCTTTATCGGTTGGCTGGCCCCAGGTTTCGCCGTGATCTTTAACTGCAAACTACCCGATGGTGCTTTTGGCGCATTGTTGACTGGGACAGTTTTGTTCGGAGTCTTCGGAAACTTCATAGCCAAAAAGGCTACCAACGCTGGGTCTCTCTGAACTACGGCTTGGTTGCAGGGTTCTGAAGGTTTTGAAATTTTCTGTCCAGCGGTGGCCTGCGATCCTTCCCCAATTTGTGCAGCTGCAACGACCGCCGCTTTCTGCTTGCTTCCCACTATAAATGATGCAAAAAAAATGTTTCTAATTCATGTTTTACCCGAGATCGAATTGTATTTTCGGTTAAGGTTTTTGATCGGTTAAGCCAGTGGGATCTTTGTTCGATAAGTTTTTCACACCAACTGAATAAACTACCATGAATAACTTACATGCTGTCGACCGTTTGTATCCACCAGAACGGAGTTCTTCTCGTGACCGGTTCTTCTCAGACAAAGTAGCAGCCGTCAATGCTTCTCGAACCGCGTCAACGCCGTATATTTCAGGTTTTCTAAACCTAATACCTCCACCATGAGCCTAAAAAACAATATTCCATCAAATAAATAGAATAATGAATACAATTATTAAAAACTTTTTCACACCTTTTGAAAAAGCTCGGCATCGTCGTACGTCAGAAAGGACTCCACAAACGTTACTGGAAATGGCTTTGGAACGATGATTTTAGTCCGATGAACCACCGGTTGGGGATAGAACATCAATTTGTCACCATTCTTGAATCCATCTTCTCCAAACTGGTTAATCCGAACTTCTTGCTTCAGCTGAATTTGGGGATATCGTTCGCCGGTCGTCGATTTCACTTCATCGTGCTTCACGATCATGGTGTCGTATGATGGATAATGGCCCTTTGGAAAATGTGCGGTTGTCAGAGCTTCAGGATCGTCAATCAGGAACACAAGGAAATCTACAAGACAAATTTGTTGTTAAATGCTGGCATGGAAGCAATTAGAGAATACGAAAGACAAATTACGTCGCAAGGCGTAGTGGTATTTCTTTGCTTTGTGCATAAGTTCATGCTGCGCTTTATCCCAAGCCGACATTCGAGAAACCAGTGGAACAGGATTCTTTGCTGCCTGTTTCGCGGCTTGATTCTGAATCGCTCTTCGTCCGCCAAGATATGATTTGTCCTGCGGAGGTGAATATCGTGCTGGTGCGTTGATTTGGCGACCGGATCGGGACGTTCGAGATGAATCTGATCCGGATGAGCTGGGTTCTCTTTCTCTGTTTCCTGACATTTTATCTGAAACAAATCATCACATTAGCAACACCACTCAAACACAAAAATAGCAAATACAAAATTAAACAACAATTTGGATGATTACGGGTAGTTAAAAAAAATTTGTCTGTCATTGCGTTCAGTAGTAACTCCTCCTACATGGGAGCGTTAGAACAACCATACTGAGAGCTTGGGGCGTGTCCAATAAGTGGTCGACCCCTTTCTCAGACAGGAAGACAGAACGCTTGTTTGTGCGCGCCCTATTCTCAGACAGGAAGAAAGAACGCTTGTTTGTGCACGCCCCTTTCTCAGACAGGACGGTTGGAACATGAGATCACAGCTCTTTTTAAAGTCGTCGAAAGAGCGGGAGTCTGACTATTTGGCGGCAAGGTGTCTATTTTTTTACCTGTTTTTACACCACTTCTTAACAATCATGGTACCATCGATATCGAAAAAGAGGATTTGGAAATCTCGTCGACTTAATGTTAACGCTACCAATATCATGGAAACTCTTTCAAAGCGGACGACACAGAACAGTAAGGAATTGTTATTTTTTCTGGTTTTAGTTCATTGAAGTTGTTGATGTCAAATCAACACTGTCTTTGAATTACAGAATTTTTTTCTTCTGCTTTACCACCCGTACCATTGTTTGATGAAAATCAACAAGATCATATCATTTTCGGAACCGATCATCACGCCCACAACCAAACTGACCCCACAGATGAAACTGACCATGCAAACGAAGTGGAAGTCCACAAGGAAATGGATATCCAATCTCAAGTGGAACCTCCAGAAGAAGTGGAGCATCGTAACAGTTGTGAAACTGTCGACGAAATGGAAGCCCATGGCCAGAAAGAAATGGAAGTTACACACGAAACCACCGAAGGTATGAATTTTTCACTCAATTTATAATTTAGAACGAGTGGCAAAATCGGGATGTTTTCATAAGATTTACGAAACCGTATAATCGAAAAACCTACATTACATTTTTATAGATTATGGTCAAGTCACAAACGATGCAGAAGCGCTGCTTGAGACCTTCAATTCCACACTCTCGGATGTTGCGAACATGGACCTAGGTTTTGAGGAACGTTTTGAAGACCCCGAAGAACGTGAGAAAATCAGAAAAGCAGCCCTAGATCAACTTTTGGGAAAATGGAATCAGCCAATAACCCGTCAAGATGGACTGACGGTTGCAGAATTTCTGACTGAATTTTTGAAGGCTGCAACAAAATGGAACATGGTGGACGACTGCAAAGATTTTCTTCTTGGACTTATTCACAAAATTGTTGACAAAGATCACGATTTCCCGAAATCTCTTTCTGTTCTCAAGTGTCGACTAAAGGACCGCAATTTGCTCGCCGATCCCAAGCTATTCCATGGATGTCATGTTTGCGGTCATTTTGTGGAAAAGATATCGAAAAATGTTCATCATTGCTTCCATTGTGGTTTGCCTGATAATCCCACAGTTTACAAACGAGTTATCGATTTCACCTATACTCCAATCTCTCCGTCAATCAAGTTGGGACTTGAATCCGGTCTATACAAAGATTGCAGCCAGTTTCTTCATTTGCAAGGACGTGAACATGAGAGACTTACATTCCTGGATGGAGCTGTTTGTAAAGAAATGATTCAAAGATTTGGGGAAAATATTTTATTCATCGCCATAAATTCTGACAGTGGCCAGTCAGCGAAGAGTTCGGGCTCTTCGAAATGGATTCTGCAACACCATGTTGTCCAGCCAAATCATTCGAAACCCAAACCGAAGATGAATACTTTATACTATATGGGGCCAGCGGAGAAAACCTTGTTTGAGAATCGTCGAAAACCATCGCAGCTGTATGACACATTATACTGGAATTTGATTGAAGAGTTGAAAAAATTATCAACTATCGGTCTGACCTACAAATTCAACAGCGTGGAACGGAACGTAAAAGTTATCTTGTTATCCCACAACATGGACTCGATGGAGAGATATCCGGTGTTGGGAACTCGTCATTTTTTGGGAGCATTTGGATGTGCTCACGGTTTAGCCAATCCACCTGTTGATCCCATTTTAAAGCGACGTTGTTATGTTCCTGACATCAACGGAGAACGCTGCACGCCAAGAGATTCGGATCATATGAAAGTACTGGTAAGTTTTGTGCCTAACCGAACAAATTCGGCTAACCGAAAAAAATTGTCTAACCGAACAATTACGTTTGTTCAATAAACATAATTGTTTTAGGCTGGACCTGCCGAAGCTTTTTACAAACTTCCAGAAACTGAACAAAAAGCTAATATCGAAATTCAAGATGAGCTTTTGGGGGTCGTGCGGCATGCTGTTATGGAACCTCTGGAATATTTCTCGCCATTTCGTCAAACTTGTGTTGATCTTCAGCATCAAATCTGCATTGGCACTGGTAAAGAATTATTCTACGAAATCATTCACAGCGACGAGTTTGGCAAAGATGAAAAAAAATCATTTAATGATTTTATCGTCAAATGTCAATTATCGACCATTTTTCAAAGAGCTCCACGACCTATTGAAGAGTTTAACAAGTATAAAGCGAACGAGATGTACACCTTAATCAATCTCACAGGTGTCCCTGCTTTGAACAAAGCCGGTATCAAAGGAAAACGTTTCGAATTGATTGCAAGATTCGCTGCTTTCATTCAACTTGTTGTTTCGCCAAATTATACCATAGCAATGGAGGAAACCGTTTCGAGAGACTTGCTTGAATTCGCTGAAGACTGCCATGAGTTCTATGGCACTGGTTTTATGACGTATAATTTTCATCAAATCACTAATCATTTGCTCGATGGAATCTATGAAATTGGTCCGCTTCACATAACTTCTTGCTTTGTTTCGGAAAGTTTCATGGGAATTGCAAAAAGAATGCAAAAACAGTTTTTCAAAGTATTCATGGAAATTACTGGAAAACTAGCATTATTCGATTGTGCCGATTTGATGGAGGAATTCATCACCAAGCCATCCCCCTCTGACGACGTTCAAGAGCTTCGATTCTCGAGGAGGGAACTTCACAAGAACTGTCGCACAATCGAGGAAAACGGTCGGAAAACATACGTTCTTGGCACGGGAACTGACCTGCTGGAATATCTGTTGGAATGTTCGAATGTCGAGCAGACGCTGTTGAAAGATGCAATCTCCGCTGAATTCGGTGAAGCTTGGGAAGGCCGTTTGGAAATAACGGTGCACAAATCGGCGATAAGTCAGTACGATTTTCGAATGGATCGACGCCGGCCTGGAGATGTTCCTGAAGAGAAAAAACGTTCAAACTGTTGTGTCCAACTTGCGAATGGCGAAGCTATCATCATTTTATCGATCATTTGCGTCAACGAACCAAACCAACAGGAGAAGGCATTCATCTATGGTAAACGTTTGAAGGGAAAAAAATGGAACTATTTTGATTTGGATAAAGTTTTGAAACGCGACATTTACAAGAATTTTTATCGTCTTGTTGATGAAGAACCCTGTGTCAGAATTTTAACGAATGCTTTTAACGTTCAGCTGCCTGTAGTTATGTTTCCAGACTTAGAATGCGGTACCGTTATTGCGCCTGTATTTCTACCTGTTCCGAGTTGATTTTATCTATGTTATTTTATCAAGTGACAATCACATTCTACAGGACATTTGAACATCATAAAATGTTGAAAAGAAAAAACTTTCATGACAACTGTCCAAAAACAGGTCGGAAAAAAGGACTGCTACAATCGTAAAAAAAGTATGCCAAATAAACAGGTCATTGCTTTCGATGAAGAATGGATTATCAGATCATGTTCGCGACCAAAATTTCTCCTTCAACCGGCTTTCCATTCAGCACACGACAAGCCAGCATTGCTTCGGATCGCAGACAGAAACCCGCAACCATCGATGTCGAACCATTTGAAGTCTTTTTTCCCGTGAGCTACAAATAATAAACAGTTAAACAGAACGTACTGAAAAAGAAAGAATAGGAATTTTGATTCTCACCTCAAACTCCAGAGCATTCAATCCTTCCAAATCAATGGTCACAGACTCCGGATGAGCCAAGCTGACTCCATCAATTCGGATGAAGTGTTCACATTTCGATGATACTTTGTCCGTTGGTTTCTTGACCGCTGGAGGCTTGTTTTCCTGGATGCGTTCCTTGTAATCGTTGCGGCCAGCAAGGTTCAGAGACAGAGGTGCATGATCGCCGTTTGTGTGTTGACTGAATCCGGCAATAGCCAGTTCCGCAGAAGCTCCGGTGAAAAAACGGACAAAAGCAGCTCCATTGGGTTTGCCTGTTGAAACAAGAAAAATGAATACAAAATAGGCTTTATCAATATTATAGTGCGCCAAATTCACCTTCTTCTGTCAGCATCATCTTAATGCTGATAATTGGACCAAAAATCTTGAAGGTCTCCAACAGATTGATCAACTTCCATCCTTTGGGGATTCCACCAACATGAACGCAGCTTGACTTGGATACCATCGTGGTGTAGTAGGCTTTCACAACCTGTAAAAAAAAACAACAAAACTTAATGGACCTTCCTGATGAGCGAACTGTTTCTGGTGACTTTTTTACATGAAGCATTAATGCAAAAACATAGTCAAATTTCCACAAATATCTTTATTGTTCCGTTGTAATCTTAGTTGAACAAATGATTTTTGGGTCTAGAAATTGAAGTACTTGTGTTTTTTTACGAATATCTCAAAAACAGTTGTTTATTAGATTGCACTTTTCATCCATTAATAACAGAAAACTACATACAAAATCTATTAAATTTCAAGCAATCAGGAAATACAAAACTGACTCAAAATTGCTTCCTGTCGTTCACTGTGATACTGGTTACTCACTGTGATACCGGTTACCGTGCTAAAGTAACAGCAAGAACAAAAACATTGGCATATGTTACGCAGAGAGAGAGAGAGAGAGAGGTGTGGCTATCCTTCTTTGAAGGCGTACCCCCAGTATGCCGAAATCGTAGCCCATTGCAACAGTAACAAGTACCAGGAAGTTCAACCAATAAAACGTTTCTTTCATTTACGTGACTAACTCTATTGCAGAAAGTCGGAAAAATAAAACTTTTCAAACAGATGAACAACAAAAAACTATTCAAATAAGGCAAACAAAAAATTACCTTCAGACGTCGTCCCTGGAAAAGACAGCCGTCGAACAGTGCACGTGCCTTTTGTGCGGACAACTGATGACGAAAATTGACGAAGGCAGTTCCATTTGATATTGCGGGATTATCGACATTCTGGCGCACAGATGCAATTGGTCCGCATGTTTTGAAGAGCTTGTACAATTCACCACGGGAAACCTTTAGAATTAAAAAAAACTTATTATTTTTTGATTTTGTTTTACCGGT
>JFJP01041160.1_pt1 | contig 10144 bp, 9 predicted proteins | sample 431651 | NCBI WGS metagenome assembly JFJP01 (sample SAMN02602958, study PRJNA72255) | Microbial mat metagenome, whole genome shotgun sequencing project. | biome: fresh water; feature: sink hole; material: water; isolation source: purple microbial (photo- and chemosynthetic) mats found in... | reverse complement strand
CACTCCTGAAACGGTGGATGTAGTTCAGTCGGTTAGAACGTCGGATTGTGGTTCCGAAGGTCGTGGGTTCGAGCCCCATCTTCCACCCAAATAAAATCAAAAGAGGGACATAATAGTGTCCCTTTTTGATTTAAAGTGATTTCGAAAAAGATAAATCCATTAAACACAAAGGGCACAAAGGAATTTCACAGAGGGCACAAAGCTCTTGAAAAACAATAATTTACCTTTGTGTTCTTTGTGGTTAAAAGAGTTTTCATTTTTTGTAACGGCTGTATTTTGAACTGGCGATGAATGATAAGGCTGCCAGGAGAATTACAGTGATATATACAAATGCCGGTACGGGAACTGAATCTCCTCCTGCATATGAATGCAAACCTGAGAGATAGTAGTTAACACCGAAGTATGTCATTAGCACTGATGAGAATGCAAACAACGACAACAGATTGAAGGTGAAAATATCTTTCATCCCCGGTATAAGGCGTGCATGAATAACTATACTATATATGATAACAGTTATAAGCGACCATGTCTCTTTAGGATCCCATCCCCAGTAGCGACCCCATGATTCATTTGCCCATATCGCACCAAGAAATGTTCCGATTGTAAGAAAATATAATCCCAGCGTAAGTGTCTTATAGTTAATGACTGTGAGTTCATCGATTGTTTTGGCAATTCTATCCCTGTTCTCATTATTTGAGAGAGTGAGCAGGATGAGTGTTATCAGCCCGAGGATGGCACCAAGACCCAGAAAGCCGTAACTACCTGTAATAACTGATACGTGCAATGTGAGCCAGTATGATTTCAGAACCGGTACGAGGTTAGTTATCTCAGGGTCCATGAAACTGAGATGGGCAACCATAAGTGTCATTGATGCAAGAACCGCAGTTGCAGACAGGGCAAAAGCTGACTTGCGGCTGAAGATGAAACCTGCCAGAAGAGTAACCCACGAAATGAATATCATAGATTCGTAGCCGTTACTCATTGGTGAATGTCCTGAAATATACCATCTCAGGCCAAGTCCGAATGTGTGAAAAAGGAATCCGGCAAAAAGGAGCCAGCCCAGAACCTTTACAAACAATGAAGCCTCATTTTTTCCTCTTATCACCATGGTAATAAGTCCGATAAGCATAATGAGTCCGACTGTTGCATAGAAAGGGAAGAGTCTCTCGAATATGCTCATCTTATAATATAACAGTTCCGAGTTCTTTTTGGAGTCTGATGGAAGTTCATATCCTGCAAACCGCTCCTGGTAAGCATTTATTGATTCCTCAAGCTGCTTTGTGGTTGTCATGTTATTTGTCTGCATGGCATCGTACAGTACAGTCATGATGCTTTGCAGGTACACGGAATCTTCCTTACTGATAGCTTTTTCGAGTGCTTTTTCTGCTGATCCCCAGTCGTTTGTTCCGTCTTTAAGCGGAAAAAGCTTCATGAAATCGCCCATTGAGATCATGTAAAGAATATTCACCCTCTCGTCGATTTTCATTATATCCTTATCCTGTTTTGATCTCTCTCCGGGAGCTTTTGCATAGGCATCGTTTACTTCCATTGAGATCTTATAGTTTCCGGTACCTGAAAGATCTACCAGATCGGAGAAAGCGGCATATTTCCCTCTTAAACGCAGCCTGGTCTGTATGTCTGAATTTGAAATTCTTATCATTGGTACGTCTTTCCAACTGTCAAAATCGAGGTAGATCCCGAGGAATACCTGCATAGATGTCATACCCTCAAAATCATTCTTTCGTGTTACCTTACGAAGAATATCATTGCTAAGGGTAAATAGAGGCTTGGTTCTGCCTTTCTGATCCTGCACAAGTACTTTCCCGAATTCCTCTGCCACAGCTTTGTCGGGGATAAGCTTCTGAGCATCAACAGCAGACAGTCCTGACAAAAAGAGGAACAGAACTATGAGAGGAATTGATTTTCTGATATTCGACTGCCAGTAACCGGCATTAACATTATGGAATACTGATTTTTTATTAATAAGGGTAAGAATAATGAATATAATAAGCAGAGCATATCCGGTATATGTTACAAGCATACCAGCCATGTCGTGATTAACAGAAAGAATAGTACCTTTTTCATCCATATCGTAAGATGACTGGTAGAAACGGTAACCCTTATATTTAAGGATATTATTCATATAGATGAGGAAAGGTTTCTCAATGTTTCCGCTCTTATCCAAAAGTACCACATCGCTCTTATAACCTGAGGGGCTTGAAGATCCGGGATATCGTTCAAGAACAAAGTCATTCAGTCTGATCATGAAGGGAAGAGAAGTCATTTTTGATCCGTAACTCACTTCAACAGTTATTCCGTTAACATTAAAAGAACCGGTTGAGACTTTCTCCGAGCTTTTGTCATATATACTTATGGTGGAAGATTCTTTACCATCTGAAAGAATAAAGATGAAGGCGTTTCTTCCCCTGCCCATACCTTCAGAATCCATGGTTCCGGGTTCGGTGGCATTCGGGATTACTTTTGAGAGAACCAGTTCGTACTCCTTATTATTAATATTAAGATTCTCTTTGTAATTATCAGCAGTTACTGAAGTAAGTGAATATTTCTGTAAGTTACTTTCCAGTATCCTGCCATCACTTGTTTTAATAGTATATCCGATATACTTTTCGGTTGAGTAACAAATATTCTGCTCCTCACCTTCCCTTATATGCATTGAACCTTCCCACCCGAAATACCTTGTAATACCAGCACCAAGTATCATAACAACAAACGCGAGATGAAAGAGGGCACCTGTAATTCTGCTTTTCTTAAAAAGCTTAAAAACAATTAGTTGTCCGACCAGGTTTACAGCAAGAAGCAATAATATCAGTTCAAACCAAAAGGAGTTATAAACCAGGCTATATGCAGCAGGAGAACCAAAGTCATTTTCAAGGAATGTTGCCACAGCCATAGCGAGTGCAAACACAACAAACAGAATCCCCATGAAGATGGGTGAGATGAGGTATTTTAAGTATTTCATAGAATATATATAGTATTAACAATTTAATATTATTGACCGGAGACCGAAGACCGGAGACCGGCGACCGGAGTTATCCCTTTTCAGAGACCTGAATAAGTTTCTCTTTATCAAGGATTTTTATTTTCGATGAATCGGAATAGATTAGTCCCGAGTCCTCCAGTTCCTTCAATATTCTCACAACACATTCCTTTGCCATGCTTGTCATCTCGCCAAGTTCCTGACGTGAAAGGATCATTTCATATTCATCCTTTCTGAAGACCTCATCAGCAAAGTAAATCAATACTTCGGCAAGCCGTCCCGACATTCTTTTCTGGGCCTGGTTTACCATTCGTGTCTGATAACTTAAAGTTTTTATACAAATATCCTCGATCAGACTCTCAGCAAAAGCACTATTAGATTTGACAAGCTGTTTAAATATATCGAAGTTTATGAAGCAGGCCTGAACTGAAGCAATAGCAGAAACGGAATAGGTGTGCCGCGAATTTATCCAGCCACCCGAACCCATAATCAATGTACCGGGCTGGGCAATTTCTATTATATAGTTTTTTTCTCTGATTCCCTCTACATAGATCTTTGCCATACCGCTGGCCATAAACAAGGCGCTTGATGTTGGTGATCCCTGTTTGATCATTACCTCGCCAGGTTTGAAATTTGCTTCGTACCTGTTTTCATTTATCAACTTCAGTTCGCTGGCTGTCAGATGCTTGAAGTTCTTCCATCCGATGGTACAACTTTCACAGTTATTAATTAAGTTAAGTTCCGGCATCTCTTCTGCATTTAAGGGTTCCAAAAATAGTTTAAAAGCCATATGAAAATACAAAGGTAACAAATATCACCCTCTTAATTGATAAATATCACGTTAGCTGTAAATATGTATCAACAAACAATATCATATATAGCATCTCTTCTGTTAAAAAAATAACACACTATTTTCATAGCTTGCACATGAATATTAAACCTAAAGACAACTATATGAAAAACCTAATCAGACTACTATCAATGCTTACTGTTGCAGGCTTCATTCTAACCTCCTGTGAAGGACCGATGGGTCCGGCCGGGAAGGATGCAAATGAAAGTTGCACAACATGCCATAACAGCAGTGTTGTTGAGGCGAAAGTAATTGAGTATGATCATTCTTTACATTTTTCAGGTGAAGCTTTCGAAGAGGGTACCAGAAATGCATGTGCACCTTGCCATTCACATCAGGGATTTCTTAATGTAATAGCAAAGAATACTCCTGCTACTTTTACTCCAAACCCTGCGGATGCAACCAAGTTTATTAACAATTACATTGCAGAGGCTTCAGCAATTAATCTGCCGGGACGTATTTCATGTTTCACATGCCATGATTCACTTCACACATCTTACACTCAGGAAGATTTTATGCCTCTTTCAACAGTTGCAGAGGTTCCAATGACTATGTGGGGAGGAACTAAGAAGATCAACTTCGCAAAGACATCATCTAATCTTTGTGCAAAATGTCATCAGCCAAGACCTGTTACTGCTTCTTCAGGTAATGTAATTGACTACACAAAACTGGTTTCAGCTCCTACAACAACTTATAACCTGTCATCAATAGGATACAGAACAGGAATTCACTACGGAGCTCACGGAGCAATAGCTGCAGGTGTTGGTGCAATTGAATTTGGAACAGGCTACACCAATTCAGTACACGTTGCCGGAGCATCATGCTCATCATGCCACATGTCGGCACCAAGCGGTATGGCAGGCGGACATTCATTCAACGCTGCCGGCAGCTTTACAGGTTGTAACGTATCAGGTTGTCATTCAACAATGAGTGCAACAAATACAACCTACACTTCAGCAGTAGCTGATGTAACCTCAAAACTTGCAGCACTTGCAACCAAGATAAATGCTATAGGTGCTGGTCATGATATTCTTCAGAAAGATCCAACTGACAATCAGTATCATGGTTATTTCGATATTTATGATGCCAGTGCAAACCCAACAGGTTACTGGAAGAACCCTGCAAACGGCACACCTGCATTCCCGGCTCTTACCAATGCACAGTTCGGAGCAATCATAAACTTCCAGCTAGTTGTAAGAGATGCAAGCAAGGGTATTCATAACTACCCATATGTTAAGAAACTTCTTGAAAACACTATCGCAGCAATCTAACAAACCTGATCGATAATTCAAAAAAGGGCTGTCAGCAATGACAGCCTTTTTTATTTAAAACAAACAGAGCTGCCCGTGTTGGCAGCTCCTCAGTTCAATCAATCGTACTCTTCTAGTTTACTAATGATCGTCTGAAATATGATAGCCTGTTATCATTCCTCTGAAAAGGGATGTTGGCTTTGAACCAAGAGTACAGGTATAGATATGTATAATCATAAACACTGACAGAAAGAAACCCATCGTAATATGAAGTATATCTGTATATATCAGTCCACTGACGCCAAAAAATTTAGTAACAGTTATCTCAGGGAAGAATAATCCAATTCCTGAAATAATGACAAGAGGAACAGCAACATACATAGCAAGCACATATGAGAATTTCTGCAGAGGATTAAACTTCCGTTCTTCGGTAACAGGAAATGGATGCTTTTCACCTTTAAACATGCCCCAGGCATAGTATTTCATTTGTGTGACCAATTCTGAAACCAGTCCTTTCCTTTCCATTTTATAGTAACGTCCGTTTTTGGTAAGAGCGTTGCCACCGACAAATATTATATAGTTTATGGTGAGAAGAACGGCTGCAACATTATGCCACTTAACAGCCGCAGCAAACCCGACAACTATGGCATAGTTTTCCTTGTCGGTATACTGCATGCTAAGGCCTGTAACAATAAGGATAATAAAAAGCAAGGCATTGAAAACGTGCCAGGCTCTTATCCATTTTGGATATAAATACATTTTTACTCTTCTTTAATTGGTTTACTGCTTTTTCTTATTCTGAAAACAATATGGATTGCGATCACTCCTAATACCCCGAAGAAAATTATGAGGCTAAACAAATTGAGATAAAAATTTCGGTTGGCCCCTATAACATATGATACATTGAGTATAGTCCCGTTAAAGAAGCCATCTTTACGCTGAGCCCTGGATTCAAATTTATAAAGTGAAGCCATTAAAAGAGAATTCTGTGAGTGGCACTCATTGCAAAGACGCACTGCCTCTTCCTTAGGCATAATCTGATGAGCAATCGGAATATTATTGTTGATTTTCGTATGGCATTCAATACATCGTACACTGGAAAAGTGTGAAGCCTGATTAGGGAGCCAGTCATGTTTCTTTATTACATTTATCTCTTCCTTATCTGAAAGAAGCTGATAACGTGAAAAATCAGAATGGCAGTTCAGGCATATAGCATTATCGTAAGCAATTGCCTCTTTAAAATTATCTGCATTTCTGACTGAAATTTTATAAGTATGGGGATCGTGACATTTCCAGCAGCTGAATCCATCCTCCTCCAGTTTAAAATGTGTACTCTCACGGTATGTTGAATCTACAGCCTCAAAATGGTATTGGGCATAAGTTTCATCACCGCCATGACAATCGAGACATGTCAGTTTCTGCTCCATCCTTAATTCTCCTGAATGGGGAAAAGTCTCGTATTCTGATGAATGACAATCGGTACAACTGAAGCTCTTATGATTTGATCTGTAAAAATCTTCCTTTTTTACAATTCTCTCAGCACACATCAGAGCTTTAACCTGTCTGCCCAGGTTTTCGTTAGTATACTCGTATTTAGGTTGTCCGTGACATTTAAAGCAACGGTTGTTATCCTCTGCATACGGCGATACAAAAGATATAGTGTCCTGTGTTGCGGTATTCCCGTTTTTTGTCCGGAATATTCCTGCTGATGCAATTGAGCTGAAAGAGATCAGAACCAGCAGGATAATTATCCGGGATTTAATAAAATTCATTCCTTACTCCTATCTTGAATTAGAATCTGACAGTAATATTAAAACCTACCAGGAAATCGCCTTTTGAAAAATCGTTATTATTAAAGACAAGATTACGCTGGTTTATTATCTGGGAGTAGTTAGCAGCAAAGATCTGGAATGTATGAGTTGCTGAATTTATTTCCCATCCGAGAGAGAGGTTTGGTTTTGGCTGATCGTCAAGATCCTGTTTTGTAAGCAGCTGGTCATACTCAAGTAAAAGAGAATGTGAACCGAAAAGGTTGGCACGTGCGCCGGCTGATATACCGAAGTTCATATTCTTGTAACCTGTTGTATCTGAATAAACAGGAACAGAATTGAAATAGGCCATTGAAGGAGCAATCTGGACAGAGAACTTCTCATTAATCTTACGGGCAACTATAAGCTGTGTGAAGTATGATAATCTGTGCATTTCCTTATAAGATGCAGCCGGACCGAATACTTCTTCTTTCTGAAGGTCAGCAACGATATTTCCATAATAGGAAACAGATACCGGCATCTTGTTGTCTTCAGTTTGCTGAAGAATAAGGTATTTCCACTGAATATCCTGAAGTTTATAATCTTTTGTTGTTCCGGCGCCTACCATAAGCCTGTCGTTGACACCATATGAGAGACCCATACGGGTATTGGCAGCTCCATAAATTCCGAACAAATTATGCACGTTTTCGATAAGACTGAATCTGTGCTGGATCAGCAGTTCGAGACTACCTTTAAAAGGAGTGGCAACTGTCTGGTTATCAATAAGAGTAGATGTTCCGAAGGTGAACATTACAGGTGTGGATCCACCTTCAGCCTCAGTTGATTCCTGAGCAAATAAAGGGAAGATGCATAATGACAAAGTGAGAACTATAAAAATCTTTTTCATGTCAATTGGTTTTATCTGATTTAATTATTTTAATTATTCTTTGCACCCTGTGTAATCCAGTAGAGTACTTTAAGTTTTTCCGCAGCTGTTGATTTGGCTTCGTGACTTCCGTCAACCATTTTTGCATATAATCTGCTTGTTTCAGCCGGAGAAGCAACGTATCCGCCTTTAGTAAGGGCGTTGAATGACTTACCGTCTCTCAGATCCGGGGAAACAGTTCCTCCATGGCAGGATATACAACTGGCATTGAATATCGGTTGAATATCGGTTTTAAGTGACCACGCAGTATTAGGGTCAACTGCAGGAGGTGTATAGGAATATTTCTCACAAGAAGCAAACCCTGCTACTGATGCAATAAGAACAAACGCAACAAATATCTGTTTCATCCTATTTAATTTCTGATTCATACTTTTAGTATTGTTAATTAATTCACAAAGATATTTTATAAAAAGAATTAATGGGTTCACAAACCTATTAAAATGGGTACCTTTGCACTGCTGTTTAGCATGTTAAAAATTGATCTATATCATTTAATCGGGTGATATATGTTTTTTTACTAGATTTACATTTATCAATATCATAACTATGGACCGTTCTATTGCAAAACAGTTTCTGATTCTGGCCCTGCACCCTGAAAAAGGACGCATAATGATTGACAGCACTCATTTCAGATATTCGCTTACAGGAGCAATAATTCTCGACTATATCGATGGCGAAGAGTTAAGGATTGAGGAAAAAAGAGTAATCCCGTCACTGAGAATAAATGATGAGGCCGTACATGTTATGTTTGCAGATCAGTTATCGAAGTCGTCAAAAGCCAGGAAGATTTCTTACTGGATCAGACGCCTTACGAATAAGCACAGGTTCATTCTTGTTGAGATGGCAAAGTCTCTTGAGATGGAGAGAATAATACAAATTGAATATAAGAAATTCCTTGGCCTGATCCCCTATAAGAAGTATTGGTTTATAAACAATAGTATCAGGACTGAAATCATTGAACAACTGAGAGGAATATTACTCTATGGGAAGAAACCGGGAAGGAAAGAGTTAATGCTCATTTCAATTTTACACACAGCCAGAGCCCATAAAGTTTTATCTAGAGAAAGAGGTGAAACCAGGGCTATACGCCAGAGATGCAAAGAGATTATGAAGGATGATCAGGTAACTACTGAGATCAGCCAGACAGTAAAGGAAGTTAATGCCGCCATTTCAGAATCTATAGCAGCAGCAATAATCGCAACACAGGGCGCACATTAATTACTGCTTGTTATAGTACTTCAGAGCCTCAGGCAATGCAGCCTTAATCTTATTTATTCTTGTTGCGTCGGCAGGATGGGTACTCATGAATTCGGGTGGTTTCTGTCCGCCGATTGAGGCCATTCTTTCCCAGAAAGCAACAGCACTCTGTGGATCATAACCCGCCATTGCCATAAAAATTAGTCCAAGTTTGTCGGCTTCCAACTCATGATCGCGTGAGTAAGGTAACATAAGACCATATTGAGCTCCCAGTCCATACACTCCGTTGAATATAGTCCTGGTCTGTTCTGGTTTCTCCTTTATCACCTCATTCATTGCAACGCTTCCAAACTGTGCAACCATTTGCTGACTCATCCTTTCATTTCCATGACGGGCAACGGCGTGAGCTATTTCATGACTAATAACAACTGCCAGTCCCCCTTTATCTTTTGTATATGGAAGTATTCCGCTGTAAACAACGACTTTTCCGCCGGGCATACACCATGCATTCGGAGTAGAATCGTCTTTAACAAGGTTGAATTCCCACTGATATCCATTAAGCCTGTCAGCCAGGTTATTGTCAGTAAAGTATTTAGTTACAGCAGCAGCAATATTTGTTCCGACCTCTTTCACTATATCTGCATTCTTCAAATCGGCTGATGGCGGATTTTCTTTCATAAAATCGTTGTAACTAGTAAGTGACATCGATATCATTTCAGATTCAGGCAGGAGATTAAGCTGCTTCCTTCCTGTAAGAGGAACAACAGTACAAGCCTGATAAATCAGTGCAAATAGGATTAATGTAAGAACAGATAATGTTAATTTTTTCATATAAGTATGTTTTGTTAAAGCAAAGATATTTAAAATCTTTAACGCATAATATGACCAGATTGTTTAAAGAAATCCTTTAACCGCAAAGTTCGCTAAGGCATTTCGCCAAGTTCGCAAAGAAATGAACAACAATGATCTTGCTTTGCGTTCTTTGAGCCTACTTTGTGTTCTTTGCGGTTAAAAAAGGAGATCAGAATTTATAAACGTTATCTTCAATAAGTTTATCTGCTATCCTTCTTCTTGCATCTTTAACATTCACACAATCGACTTTTGTAAGAGTCTCGACTGCTTTGAGGAGATTGCTGCACGTTTCAGAAGTACAGA
>JFJP01041159.1_pt1 | contig 10144 bp, 5 predicted proteins | sample 431651 | NCBI WGS metagenome assembly JFJP01 (sample SAMN02602958, study PRJNA72255) | Microbial mat metagenome, whole genome shotgun sequencing project. | biome: fresh water; feature: sink hole; material: water; isolation source: purple microbial (photo- and chemosynthetic) mats found in... | reverse complement strand
TACTCCGGTCTGACGGGATTGGGATATACATACACATCGGTAAAAAAATTGCTTCCATTTGTTGCTTCACTTTTGTATGATATTAACCCCTTGCTTGTGGCGAAAAAAACTTCGCCTGTTTTGTGATTAATTTCAATATCGTTAATGGTATTTGATAGCAGTGGACTATTGTCAATGTTGAAGTAACGAATTTGTTCGGTGCCGTCTTCCGACATTAAATACACGCCGTTGTTGGCGGTTCCAAACCATTTTCTGTTTGCTCCATCAATTGCAATTGCCATAACCGATTCGCTTTCCAATAAGCGATGGCAAAAGGTATCGGGTGTTTCAACGCAAATGTATGATGCGTAAAAATTTTTTCCGCTGAATGCGTTTTCAGGTGAATAATAAACCACAGCTCCTTTATCGGTACCTACCCAAATGGAGCCATTCTCATCTTCGGCAACTGCAAATACGTTTCCCGATATGATTGAATTGTCGCTTGCTTTTACGGTGGTAAGCAGATGTTTGGTTTTATCGGATTCATTAAAAATAAATACTCCTTTCCCGTCTCTAAAATTCACCCATTTGTCGCCCCAACTTGTTGCTACTATGTTTGAAATCACATCATTAGGTGTGAAGTAATTGCTGTAGGAGTAATCGCTAAAATTTGTCCACTCTCCGTTGTTTTTGCGAAGAGATATGGGATACCTTATTCCATAATTGCCAACCCAAAGGTTGCTATTTTTATCGAAAGTGAGTCCTCCGATTCGTACATAGTTTGAACCAAAATTATCCATGTTTTGAAGCGAACTATTTTTTTCGTTGTAAATATTTATCACTTCTCCGTTGATAAATTCAACAATTCCAAAGCCGAGTGTGCCTACGGCAACGTGATTTGAATTATTGGGGTCAACTGCCACTCTGTGAAACCCTCTCACATCAAGAAGGTTTGTATTTGTTTCTGGATTGTATGAAATCCATTTGTCGTTCACCATTGCATAGGCTCCATTGGCACTGTACAAACCACCGGAGGCTGCCCATATATTTTGTTCTTCTATGTCAATATCAACTACATCTGTTGAAAAAGGACCGTTGGGAAAGTATATGGTGGAATTAAAATCGTCTTTACTTTTTATCAATCCAGAAACTCGGTCGGCAATCCAGAGTGTTGTTTGGTTTTCATCAAATTGTGCCATTTTTCCCAAAGGGTAATGATAATCGCCACCATACGTATAGATGTGGCGAATTTTGTTGCCTTGCTTGTCGAATACATCAATAAAATCGGAACAGATGATAAGTTTGCCTTTGTCTTCTTCAACAAAACTTACATTATTGTATTCACTGCTCAAAATTTCCCAACTATTTCCGTTTGTAACAAATAATTTATCTTGATAATAACCACCTGAGCTTTGTACTGCATACATTTTTCCGTCAAAAGATGCAATTTCTGTGTAAATAGCCTGTGGTTCGGGCAAATTGGTTATCAAATTCCAGTTGTTGTAGTCGAGTAAATTGGTTGAATTAATATCTGCTTTGAATATTCCGTTATCGGTTGCTGCCCATAAATTATTGCCATCTGAGGCAATGTCGTTGATATTCAGATTTGAACCTCCGTATCCAATAATATATGTATCAGCAATTTCAAGTTTTTTTAGGTTAAAAACAACTATGCCAAATCCACAGGCGAGATAGGCGTAGTCGTTGATAATGGTAATATTGTTTATTCGCTTATTCCCGAATATTTGTTTCCGCTTTAAGTCGGATACATTTACAACATTTCCGTTTTTTATCAAATCAATATTTCCGTTTGAGTAGGCAATGATAAGAATATCGTGCAATTGGCTGTATTCTATCATTGAAAAGCCAATATCCGATAATCCGTTTATTTTTGAGATAGGTTCAACACTATTATCAATTTTTGAATAACTAAAAAGGCTATTATCGGTTGCGCAGTACACTTTTTCGGGGGTGGAAGCTACCGCAATTGCTCGGTTGTAGGGCAAATGTGTTCGCCAACTTCCCATCGCCACTTGCGCCCGTAAAATGGTAGGTAGTTGAACGATAATTGAATACAGTAAAATGATAATTCCTTTTCTGAAACTCATGTGCAACTTAGTTTAGATGTTTATTACAGTAAACGAAAAAAAAGTTCGTAAATTATAAATGAATTTTTAGTTGTTTACTGAGTTGTGAGAGTGCCTCTTTTACCGATATGTTGTTGTTCTCGAAAATAATATCTGCCCGATTGTAAAATTGGGAGCGAGATTCAAGCGTTTTTTTTATAAATTCGTATAGTTCGATTTCCGATTTTCCTTTAAGCAAGGGTCTATCAACTTTTGAATGTTTCAATCGTTTTGCAATTTGTTCGGCATCCATCTGAATATAAACGCTTACAGAGTTTGCTTTTATTCGTTCCATATTATCAAAGAAGCAGGGTGCACCTCCACCAGTGGCTACAATTACATCTTCTTCGAGAAGCATATCTTCGAGAGCTTCGCGTTCGTATTTTCTAAAAGTATCTTCGCCTTCTTGTGCAAAAATTTCGGAAATTGTGTTACCATGCTTGCTTTCAATATATTCATCAAGGTCTATAAACCTAAAATAATATTCTGATGCTATTTTCCTACCAAGTGTTGTTTTTCCACACCCCATATATCCGAGCAAAAAAATTCTCATATTTATCAAAAAATTAAATTATCGATTCAGTCATTGAAACAAACCTTACATACCACACTGACAAAGCAAAATACCAAATCTGTGCTTTGAAAACTGAGCTGCGAAAATAAAGAATATAAAAGGATTTATCACAAATAGATGAACAAACAATGTTAAATAATGTAGATTTTTTAAAAGATTATAATTATTTTTGTAGTATCGTTTTTCAAACACGGTTTCGTTGTGAAGTTGGCATAAAAACAATTTTGTATAAAATTGCTATCTATATAAAGCGTTGATATGGAATCACTTAAAGTACTAATAGTAGAAGATGACAGAATGCTCTGTCAGGTTTTCGAAATGTTTATATCCAGTGCAGGACATAAGTTTGTGGGGTTTGCCGATGATTGCGAAACTGCCATTCGCTTGTGCGAAGAGCAACAACCCGATGTGTTGCTGATGGATATTCACATAAAGGGAAAGTTGAATGGGATTGAAACCAATAGGATACTTTACGAAAAGTTTGGAATCCCAACTATTTTTCTGTCGAGCGACATTGAATTGAATACATTGCGCGATGCAATTTTTGTAAATACGTATGGATTTTTGATAAAGCCAGCTGATAAAAATTTATTGGCACTAAATATTGAATTTGCATACCGAAAACATAAGTATATGAAAGATAATAATTTGCTCTAATTTGCTGAATTTATTATTGAGTAATATAGTTCCATTTTCCAAAATATCCAACGGAGGGCTGAGTACCTTTGAGCAATTGTAGAAATTGTTTACGAGGTATTTCTTCAGCACCCATGCTAATTAAATGTTCGGTAGTTGTTTGACAATCAATTAGTTTAAAATCCCATTGTTGAACGTGTTGTACCAAACTATACAACGCAATTTTCGATGCGTTGCTTACTGTATGAAACATTGATTCGCCAAAAAAGAATTTTCCGAGCGAAACACCATACAAACCACCTACAAGAATACTATCTTTGAATACTTCCACTGAATGAGCAAAGCCTCGCTGGTGCAGTGCGGTATATGCCTCTATCATTGAAGGAACAATCCAAGTATCGTACTGTCCCTCGCGTTTTACTTTTGCGCACTGGTTTATCACTTCGTGGAAACAGGTGTCGAATCGAACCTCAAATACTTTTTTTCGAATAATTTGGTCTAAACTTTTCGATACTTTCAATTTTTGAGGGTACAAAACACAGCGTGGATTGGGCGACCACCAAATAATTGGGTCTTCTTTTGAAAACCATGGAAAAATTCCTTGAGAGTAAGCACTAAGCAACATATTTTCCGACAAATCGCCTCCAATACAAAGCACTCCATCGCTATTTGCCAGTTGGGGGTTGGGAAATTTTATCATATTTAAAAATTTGTTGATTGGAGTTGTAATTGTTTGTATAATTGAAACTTATCGCAGATTTTGAATGCGTAATTTGGCAATATCATCTTTAAACTGCGAAGGTGAAATTCCAAACTGCTTGGTAAAGCAGGTGGAGAAATAGGAGGGAGCATTGAATCCAACTTTATACGCAATTTCTGATATACTTAACTCGCTTTCTTTCATTAATTTAGCTGATTCTTTTAAGCGAATAATACGAATAAATTCGTTGGGGCTTTGCTGAGATATACTCTTCATTTTGCGATGAAAATGACCGCGACTCATACCAATAAGTTTGCTCAATTCCTCCACGCTAAAATCGGTATCGTCAATATGCTCGTTTATTAGGCGAATCACATTTTGCAAAAATTTATTATCAATGTTTGTAAGGGCAATTTCTTCAATTTCGGTAGCGGGTTCGTTGCTGAATTTGTTTTTTAGTTGTCGGCGCAGTTCAATCAGTTTTCGCACTCTCACTTCTAAATGACGCGGATTGAAGGGTTTGGGAATATACGAATCGGCTCCGGTTTCAAGCCCTTCGATACGATGCTCAATTGATGTGCGGGCTGTAAGCATAATTACTGGAATATGACTGGCTTGTAAATCGGTTTTCAGTTCTTTGCAAAATTCTATTCCGTCCATTTCTGGCATCATTATATCGGAAATTATTAGTTCTGGCATTGTTTGGTTGGCAATTTGCAAACCCACCACACCATTTTCGGCTTCTGCTATTCGGTAGTTGTGTGCCAGCACTTTGCCTATGTATTGGCGCACATCGTCGTTATCTTCCACAATCAAAACTAAGGGTTTCTCTTCGTTTTCAAACAATTTTATGGGCTGTTCAATCCAGTTTTCGCCTTCCATTTCAATAGCAAATTCGCTGGGCGAATGATGTATGTTTTCGGCTTCGGTTTCCAAAATTTCTTCGGGTGCAAAATGTGTATTTCCTTTTTTGAATAGCAATGTAAAGGTTGTGCCCTCTCCTTTAGCACTTTCAACCAAAATATCGCCCTTGTGCAGTTTTACATAACTCTGACTGAGCGACAAGCCAATTCCTGTCCCTTTTTGAATTGTTTTTTCTTGATTATCAGCCTGATAAAAACGTTGAAATATATTTTTTACGTGTTCGGCTCCCATGCCGCGACCTGTATCTGAGATACAAATTCGCACTTGGTCGTTGTGGCTTTTTGGGAAAATATCGGTAGTGATGCTTATTTTGCCACCCTCTGGCGTGAAATTGAACGCATTTGCCAATAGATTGAAAATAATTTTGTCCATTTTATCTGAATCGAACCAGAGCATAATTTGAGACTCCTCCGATTGAAATGAAAATTTTATGTCGCGTTTTTGTGCCAAGCCTTCGAATGAGAGGAATATTTGCCTCAAAAATTCGATAATATCCTGTTCGGCAACTTGTAACTTCATTTTGCCCATGTCCAATTTACGAAGGTCTAACAGTTGATTTATCAAGCGAAGTAGTCGTTTGGCATTTCGGTGCATCATGGTAAACTGATTTTTGGTATCAGTATCGAAATTTTTTTGTTCGAGCATAGCCTCCAGAGGACCGATTATGAGTGTTAAAGGTGTGCGAAATTCGTGCGACACATTGGTAAAAAATTGAAGTTTTTCGGTGTGCATTTCATTTTCTTTTTCGCGCGTTAAACGCTCAATTTTCAGGCGGTTGCGCTCGGTGATTCGCTCGGTATAAAATCGCCATACAAAATACGAAATAGTGGTAAGTAAGATAGCGTATATGAGATATGCCCACACGGTGAGCCATAGCGGAGGTTTTATAACAATGCGTATTTTGCGCGGAGTGTTGTTCCAAATTCCATCGGCATTGGCGGCTTTTATCAAAAAAGTGTATTCGCCCGCATCGAGGTTGGTGTAGGTAACAAACCTTCGCTTAAAATCGAAATAGTTCCAATCTTTGTCGAAACCTTCCATTTTGCAGGCATACAGAATTTTTTCGGGCGAATTGAAATCAACTGCTGTAAATTCGAACGAAAAACTACGGTCGGAATATTGAAGTACAATTTCTTTGGTTTGCATAATTGACTGACTGAGAATGGTTCTCCCATCGGGAAGTTTGCCAATAGCAACTTCTTTGTTGAAAATTTTGAAGCCAGTAATAATTACTTCGTGTGTTTTTTCCGATGGTTTGATATTGGGAGGGTAAAAACCTGTAAACCCCACTATACCACCAAAATACATGGTTCCTTTATTATCTTTGGCATACGAACCATGAATAAATTCGTTGTTTTGCAAGCCATCGCAGGCAAAATAGCTTTTGAAAACATTTTGGTCGAAATTGAAGCGGCACAATCCGTTGCTGGTGCTAATCCACTGGGTGTGGGCTTCGTCTTCGAGTATGCCATTTATTACATTGCTTGGCAAGCCATGTTCTTTGGTGAAAACCATGCAGTTACCCGTTTCGGTATCTAATAAATTCAAGCCTCCCGATGTGCCAACCCATATTCGCCCTTTATAATCTTCTAAAATACTGAAAACCGAATTGTTGCTCAGTTGCGAATTGTCGGAATTATAATTTTTGAATGTGAAATTTTCGGGATTAAATCGGCTTAACCCCCAATATGTTCCAATCCACAAAAAGCCCTTGCTGTCTTTGTACATGGTTATTATCCAGTCGCTTACAAGTGTTCGGTCGGCTTGCGTGCTGTTTGCCCTAAAGTGAGTAAAAGTTTGATTTTTTTCATCGAAAAGATTTAGACCTTTTCCACTGGTGCCTACCCAAATTCTACCGTAATTGTCTTGATTTATGGCAGTTACATCGTTGTCGCTCAGGGTGTTTTCTGTTTCTGCTTGGTTCAAATAGTGTGTAAACGAACTGTCGGAACGGTTAATTTTTGTCAATCCGCCTCTATAAGTGCCAATCCATACATTTTGTTTGTTATCAATAAAAATATCGCGTATAACATTGCTTTTTAAACTTTTATCCGAATTGCCCAATGTGTAGTAGGTGTAGCGTCCGCTCTCAAAATCGAAATAATTCAATCCACCGCCATCGGTTCCAATCCACAAATTGTTTTTGCTATCGCACTCCAAACTTAGTACTGAATTGTTAGTCAGGATGTTATCTTTGCCTACTTCTTTAAAATAATGCGAAAAATCGTAGCGAAACCATCGTAGCAAATTAATTCCGCGTTGGTGAATCGCAAACCATTTATTCTCTTGTTTATCTTCAAAAATAACACGTATGTAGTTGTCCAACAAGCCATTATTGTTTTTTATATTACTGGTAATTGATTGGTAAACTCCTGTTTTTGTATCCAAAATATTGATGCCGCCGCCGTTGGTTGCCAACCAAAATTTACCGTCTTTGGCTTTTAAAATACTGTAAACTGTTGGATAATTGAGTTTTCCAATTTCTCCACTTTTCCCGCTATCGTGATAAATTATTTTCCCGTTTGAATCGGCACAATAGAGTCCGTTGCTCAGAGTGCCAATCCAAACATGGTTGCCCTCACTGTATAGATTTAGGATATAAGGGTCAAAGTTGGGATGCGAATTTTTATTGAGGTTTTGAAGGCGAGCAAACTGGGTTGAATTGTGTTGTTTTATACACACTCCTTGGTCTTGAGTGCCCTCCCATAGTGTATTGTTGCTGTCGAATGTAAGAGTTAAAATTAAATCGGAAGAAATAGAGGCGGAATCGTTAGCTAAATTACTGAATATCTGAAACTTATTTTTGCTTACATCGTATTTTACCAGACCAATGCCAGAAGTACCCAACCATAAATTGTTTTCTTTATCGGCAACAATAGCTTTCACTGGACGGTTTTTGTGCAAAGTATTGTTTTGCTTTATTGTGATGCGGCTAAAGCTATTGCTCGACTTGTTGTAGCGGCACAAACCTCCAAATGTACCAATCCAAAGTACCCCTTTCTTATCCAAAAACAGACTATAAATAGAGCTACTCGCCAAACTTGTTGTATCGTTGGGAATGTTGAAATAGGTGGTAAACTGATGTCCATCGAATTTGTTTAACCCATCTTCGGTTCCAAACCAAACAAACCCGTCAGTGTCTTGAATAATGCAATTTATATGGCTGTTGCTCAATCCATTATCTGAATTGTAACTCTCAAATTTCAAATTTTCGGTTGTTTGCGAAAAGAGCAAAATAGGACAGAGTAAAAACAGTATGAAAACCTGAAAGTTTTTTTTTTGTATAATCATCGTGATTTTCAAATACATATATTAAGGTTCTTAATGACAAAGATACGTAAATATGGTACAAAATTTAAAGTAAAAGTGGCATAATTTAAAGTGTTTGTTACGTGATTTGATGACATAACGACATTTTTTAATGCAAAGCGTTGTATCAGTCTATACTTTTGTCTGATACACAAAATAAAATGAATTATGAAATATCTATTTTTAATTTTCAGTATTGTTATTGCATACTCTTGCAGTACACCTAACGAAACAGAGAACAAAAATTCACAAGATTCTGTTCTCCGTACTGATGGCATTTTGATAGACAAAAACGCCACTGCTCAAACTCAGGCGTTGTACAGAAATCTGAAATTGATTTCAAAGACTAAAACTCTATTCGGACATCAAGACGACCTCGCTTATGGAGTGAATTGGTGGGCAGAGGAAGAACGCTCAGATGTGAAAGATGTGAGTGGTTCTTATCCTGCTGTTTTTGGCTGGGATGTGTGTGGAATTGGCACCGAACGCAACATTGATAGCATTTTGTTTACCGACATGAAACGATGGATGGAATTTGCGTACAATGCAGGAGGCATAAATACGGTGAGCTGGCACATGCAAAATCCTGTGTCGAAAACCCATTCGTGGGACACAATTAAAGCATTGCACACCATTTTACCCAACGGCAAAAATCATCAATTTTTTGTTCAACAGTTGACGCTGGTGGGTAATTTTCTGAAAAATTTAACAGGTAAAAATGGAGAAGCAGTTCCGGTGATTTTCCGTCCATGGCATGAGCATAGCGGAAACTGGTTTTGGTGGGGAGAAGGGCATAGAACTGAAGAGGAATATGTTCAGCTTTTTCGCTTTACTGTTGAATATCTGAGAGATAGCCTCAATGTTCACAACCTTATTTATGCATATTCTCCCGATGGGCAGCACGATACCTACATGAAGGGCTATCCGTCTGACGAATATGTTGATATTCTGGGACTTGATTTTTATTCACGAAATGAACTAAACGACAAAGCAGTAAGCGATTTTGAAAAAAAATTGGAAAACCTTTGCCTTCTTGCCAATCAAAAAGGAAAATTAGCAGCACTAACCGAAACGGGCAGAGAAGGTGTAACTCCCGAAGATTGGTTTACACGTTTTTTGCTTACTCCGTTGAAAAACAATGCTAAAGCTGCCGAAATTGCGTATATTTTGGTTTGGAGAAATGCAAATACCAAACATTTTTTTGCCCCCTACAAAGGGCATACATCTGTGCCCGATTTTTTGAAATTCAGAGCCGATTCGTCAATCGTGTTTTTAGACAACCTGCCATCAATGTACAAATAAACTCACATTAAATTTTATTAGACATGAAATTATCTATTATTGATATTCTGATAATTGCGGCTTATTTGCTTACAACGGTAATTATTGGATTGGTTTTGCGCAAAAAAGCACAAGCCGACAAATCGGCGTATATGCTCGGTGGCAATACCTTGCCTTGGTATATGCTGGGCTTGTCGAATGCTTCGGGTATGTTCGATATTTCGGGTACTATGTGGCTCGTTACTTTAGGTTTTGTGTATGGATTGAAAAGTGTTTGGATTCCGTGGCTGTGGCCTGTTTTCAATCAAATTTTTCTCATGATGTATCTCTCGGCTTGGCTGAGGCGTTCGGGGGTTTCAACTGGTGCCGAATGGATAGGCACCCGTTTTGGTTCAGGGCGCGATGGTATGCTTTCGCACGGCATAGTGGTTGTTTTCGCGCTAATAAGTTGCCTTGGGTTCTTGGCGTATGGTTTTGTAGGATTAGGAAAATTTGTCGAAATTTTTATTCCTTGGGAAATTGTTTCACCATATATCCCTTTTGCAATTTCTGAGGCTTATGTGCCTCATTTATATGGAATTGCATTCACTTTATTTGCTGTTTTTTACTCCGTTT
>JFJP01028094.1_pt1 | contig 10144 bp, 16 predicted proteins | sample 431651 | NCBI WGS metagenome assembly JFJP01 (sample SAMN02602958, study PRJNA72255) | Microbial mat metagenome, whole genome shotgun sequencing project. | biome: fresh water; feature: sink hole; material: water; isolation source: purple microbial (photo- and chemosynthetic) mats found in... | reverse complement strand
ATATCATCAAGATGCAAACCATTATCGGAGAGTATTTCATTTGGATTAACAATCAAAAGCCAGATGATTAGTAAAAATGAAGATTGTGAGCTACTTTAATTTTTCATTAATGAGGATAATTTTTAAAAATTACATTTTGTTTGGTGTTTGCAAATTAAATATGTAGTCAATGGACTTATTTTTATCATAAAATAAATGGAAATGAAAAAAGCTCCATAATTAAAAATTATTTTATCACAAATATATATATATAATTAAATCAAAATTTATTTAAATATTAATTTTTATTAAAAGTAACAAAATTAATTTATTATAATTATATTTTCTGATGAAAATTTTCTCAATATTTTTCTTTTTAATTCTCACTCTCAATCCCCATCCAATCCCGCCATGTGACATCAAACAGCCCAAATCTTCCAATGATTCAAAAACTTTTGTCGAAGATTTACTATTATTTATTAATAAAGGAATATAATTATTGTATTTATAAAAAACTTTGCCAAAGTCCAAAATTGAAAATTGATGAAAAATACAATAAATCTAAGTTATTATCAAGGATTTTCTGAAATAATGAGACATGAATCATAAAGAGAATCTATTTTTATGTGAAAAGAATCAAAAAACAACTGAAAATGTCAATTTTTGTTCTTTTGTTTTTTTTTAAGGATCTTATTTTTTGTCATTTCCTCTACAATAAAAATATCGATTGATGTATTTTGCTTGATATATCTGCAATATCAATAACTTAAATTTTCAAATTTTTATTGATTTCTTTTACAAAAAAAATTTTTACTTCATTAGATTTTTGATAATAAAAAATTTTTTCATCATAAAATTTAATCTTTATCTCTATTTTCTGATGGAATTGTAAAAAAAACTACTGTCCTAATTAAACGAAACAACAATCAAGAAAAATTAAATTATGAATTATAAGTTTTTTTAAACATTCTTTTTTCCTGACAAAAAAAAAGATTTTATAATTGATCACCTGAAAAGATTATTAAACGTTTAAGTTCTCCATTAAATTCAAATTTAAAAGGTAAACCTTAATTAAAACATGAATATCTCCCTTCTTTTTGAGATTTTACAAAATTGCTTTTATAAAAGAAAATCAAAAATATTGCTGGAACAATTTGTAACGCCACAAGTGCAAAAAGCCCATACTCTCCAAAAGCTGAATAAATTTAAAATACTTAAACAAAAATAAATAAAGTATAAAAACCTTCAATACTCGCTAAATTTGATCCTGCGCAACTGAAAACGCAAGCGAAAAAATAATAAACATTGATTGAAATACTTTCTTGAACAGGAAAAGAAGTTTCAACCAAAGCAGTGCATCCAAAAGGCGTTAACCCTATAATTCCAATCCCTAAAAAGGCCATAATCAGGAAAATCCAAGCTATTCCTGCATTTCCCACAAAAATTGCTAATAAAATCTTTTTAAAAACTTATAAATTTTTATAAAAAAAACAGTTTTACAAGAAACAACATGGATAGAAATGCAAATATTTTTATTAAAGGGTCCACATAACGCTTGCTCTTTGCTTTCAACTCCAAAAAAACAGTAGCAAGAAACCCAGTTCCACTGCCGACAAAAATAAACGTTAAACCCAGATATCCAACTTGGTTTTGACTGATTTCGTTTGTGTTAATAAAATTATCTAAAATAGTTGTTAAAGTCCAAGAATTTCCTAAAACTTAAAAAAATCTTTTTTTTTTATAAAATATTGAATAATCACAGAAAGAAAGAGCAAGCATTGAGCACATATAATGATGGTTTTTCATCAGTGATTTGAAAGAAACTAAGAAATCGGTTTTATGAAAGGTGGATGAATAATTTGCAGGTTTTTTCGGTTTGTCTTTAATCACAGCTGCACATAAAATCAAAGGAATTGTGAAAATAATGGCCTCAATGTACAAAAGTCGAGAAATTTCATCCTAAAACCAAAAAACTAAACACTATTTTCTAAAAAAGATTACAGGATGATTGCCAACTATCAATGGAGAAATTAAATAACCTATTCCAATTCCAATATAATTTGAATAAACTCCAATAGAAGTTGCCAACAAACGCTCTTTATTATGAAAAAATCGTTCAGCTAACACTAAATAAATCGAAATGTTTTCTAATTTTTCAAAAAATATTAACAAGTTGGAGTTTCTAAAATGAAAATCTGAGCTATTGCAATAACACATTGCGATAATATTGCATAACTAATATTTTGTTGAGCCAAAACTCTGAGCCATCCTCCAAAAGAATTTTAATATTTATTTATATTGATAAAATAACATAATATATTTACAAAAAATGATAGCGTCAAATAAACAACTAAAAAAACATTCGCTAACCATAAAACTTCACTTAAACTTGCTGAATAATATATTTCGGTTTGATCGGTTATTCCCACATATGTAGCCCATCCCACTCCATTAGAAATTCTTGGGAACATTTAAGTTTCTAATGAAGTTTTTGAATATTTTTTACTGTATTAAAGCAAAAACCAAGAGAATGAACCATCTTCTGAATTCAAGATTCCCTAAATATTCATCAGTGTTAGAAATTTCTCCAATTATCATTGCAATATTTTGATCGGATAAATCACTAATATCATTTTTAGAGCCTGTCATTCAGGATGGAAAAAAGAAAATCTTTTTTTTTTTAATTTTAATAGAAAAAATTTGTAAATTTTGCTAATGATTTATCTGAAATAAAATGCTAAAATAAAGGTTGTAATTGGTAAACATCGCAAGTTTCATTCACATGAATGAGAAATTCAAGGGAAAACAAAGTTGTGTCCCATGCACATATTCGGACGAAACTGGATTGAAACTCTGTCAAAAGGATTCAGAATTGGTTTATATCAACCTTATACATAAAAATATTTGATTTTTTGCAGAAATTTTCATCAGTGAGAAATATGTAAAGTTATTTTCCTCAAAAAAAATAAACCTTAAAAGGCCTTTAACCATGATTTATGAGCTAAATTTAAAAATTAAGTTGAACTTCCAAAATAGTATAAAATTAATTTATAAACTTATTATTAATGTGCTTTTTTGGAAATAAAATAAAAAACTGTTTTTTTAAAATACCGATTCGTAATGAAAATTTTTAAAAAATTAGTTTTTTTTAATATCCATTTCAAATTTCAAGTTTTTTGAATGAATTTGAAACTTTTTTTTTCATTAATTGATTGTTTTCTGGTTTTCATGAGCATCCTAACATAATATCCTTTGAAATCTTCAGAATAAAAATCAAAATATTTTCTAAACATCCTAATCACAAATAAAATAAAAATTCCAGGAAAACTCTCTCTAAAATAATATTATACTCATAAGTCAAAACAATCAGTAATTTTGGCTTTTGAGGAGCATTTGACAAGGTTTCAGCTATTTTAAAGATACAATTCGAAAACGGCAAATGATCTCTTTTTTTCAAATGACTGCAATTAATAAAAATTAAAATAGAGATTTTTTTAAAAGAAAATGAAACTCTTCAATATTTCTGGGTTTTTTAAAGAAGTTTTTTTTCTGATTATAAGAGTTTTCAAGTTCTTCATTTCTATTGATAATCTTCAATTTTTCTGAAGGAGTTCTCAGCATCCATCTATATAAATGAATCAAATAAATAGAATATTTATCATTAATTTAAAAGACTTTGCTCTTTCCATATCTATTCTATCTCGATTATCATATTGAAATTGATTCATTTTATTTTCATACTATATAAAAAAACAATAATTTCGATTGATAAAATAAACTCTTCAACGTCGATAACTGATTTCTTATATTTAACTCTAATCTCCTGAAAAATTTGATCTATAAAACAGTAAAATTTCTTTATTTCTACTTTATTTTACTTAGATATTTCATCTTTATTTCATTTTCTTTTTGTAAAGCCAAAGGAAAAACCCGCTCATGCAAGCCACTTTTTTCGAATTGGACTGCATAAAACGAAGGCAAAATCAATATTTCTCTTTCTTCAGTGTATGGCATTATTGATTTCTGCTCAAAATTACTGATTTTTAATGCCAAATCTGATCGAATTGAACCACGTTTTGCTAATAATGGTGAAATACTGGATCTTTTTTCAAAAACACTGGATCGCTGAAGAATTTTGTTAGTTGGAGATGTGTTAATGGATTTTCGGGGAGAGGGATTGTGGAGGGGATCATCTTCGAAATCAATTTTTCTCAATTTCCTTATGAAATATAATTTATGATTGTTCAAATTTATAAAAAAATTTAAATTTTAATTAAATTTTCAAATTTTTGTTTTTACAGCTTGTCCAAAAGAAATTCAAATTTGGTGTTCATATTCGATTTAATAGGATTATTGCTCATAGTTTGATAGTTAATCTGAATACATTCAATCTTTTTCTTTGCGAATTCTGCCTTCCTCTGCTTCAAATACTCAGTGAACATCTCTTTCAACATCTCTGCTTGTGATTTTTTCGTTTTTTTCTGATCGAATTTTTTGAACTCAGTGCTTGCTTGAGTGCCCAGATTCTCATTGATTCTACACATCTTTCATAAAGAAAAATACATTTTTGTTGATTTTTAACAAAAAAAATTACAAATAATAAGTGATTATCCCAAAGACGAAGAACAGTTTTTCTTTGTTCATTAATAACTCTTAAACAAACTTTTAAATAATCTTGCAATCTTTTTTAAAAATTAAATAAATTAATCAAATGCTTTTTTTTTTTTACTGTAATGCACAATTTTTCAAAAAAAATAAACGTTCTTTAATTTTTTTCTTGAGGTCTCTTTTTATAAGATTGCTAATTATTTTATGGGCAGATTGACGTTTTTCACGGATTTTTATCTTTAATTTATAGATTCGAACTGCGACACGTAAAAACTTCACATGTTTGGGTTGCAATTTTTCCATATTTTTCTTGATCTTTTTTTCGGAACAATTCAGTTTTTTAATAAAAAAAACAAAAATTTTTTTTTTATTGAAAACAAATTTAAAAACAAAAAAAATACTTTGTAAAATTTCCACATTTTCTGAATCCTCGTTGCAAAAACCTCTTTTTTAATAATTTCCTTGGCTTTATCTCTATTTTGGCTAATGATTGTATTCAATTTTTTTACCAAAAGCTCACAATTCAAGAAAATCATCCAATTTAATCTTATCATCTTCCTCAATTTATTCTCTTTTAACGTTTCTTTGGTTTTTTCTTCATTCAATTTTCGATCCTCAATTTTATGTCTCATTCTTTGAAAAAATATTCTATTCAGACGGAAAAACTCACATTAAATTAAAACTTTTCTGTTTCTATTTGTTTTTTCCGAACATTTGCCACTCTTATTAAAAACTCTCTTCTTTGTGAATTTTCTTCAATTTTTTTCAATTTTTCTTTGTTTGGGCTCTTGATAAAGATATTATCAAAAAAAAATGAAGAAAGAAAAACCTTGATAGTTTTATCAGGAGAAACTAGGCTTTTGGAGTTCAACGGCATCAAATAATCATCTTTTTCATGCAAGTTCTTATTCTGTAAATACTCAAATAAAAACTGTTGTTCATCTATAAAGTAATGATCCCTCAATTTCGGCGAAAAATTCAAAGACATTTTTGGCGAAAACACATTTATCTTCAGTTTTGGCGAGGAATTATTTGCAAGTTTTGGAGAAAAACATGTGAGTTTCGGTGAAAAGTTTGTAGGTTTTGTTGAAAAATTGTTAATTTTTGGTGATAAATTCTCAAATTTCGGAGAAGAGGCCAAAAGTGGTGAATTTTTCGGAGAAAAATTCGCAATTTCCTTTTTTAAAAAAAAGAAATTCATTGATTATTTGAAAAAATAAAGAAAATTTACTGGAGAATGAGAAACTGACCTTGAATGCAATGTTTTTTTCTTCTCTTTTTTAACTTTCAAGCTTCGTAAAAGTTTGATTTCTTCTTTTTTTACTTGTGTTTTAGGTGAGAACAATTGTTCGATTTCGAAGAAATCGTCTTCTTCTTCATTAATGAACAAATGACTCTTATTTTTATTCAATTTTATGGTCTGTGGCTTGATTTTGTTCTTTTTATTCAAGAAATCGACCACTTCATCATAAATCAAAGTGAAATAACCGTTATTTTCAGTGTTATTTTTCAAAGAAACCGAATCCAATACATTTTTGAAATTAATGGATGTTTTGCGAAGAAATAAAGGCTTTGGGGCATGTTGCGAAATGAGCATGTCAGCTGATTGGATTTTTTTTGTCTGCAAGGAGTTTTTTTTGTTGAATTCATTTATTTGAGAGATTTTGTATTTGATGTTCTTGAAGTTCGCAGATTTGAAATCTTTGATTTGTTGAAGAAGGTTGAAAGAGGTCAGTTTTTCATAGATTAAGACCATGAAATTCTGGCCACAAGCGATATCAATAATCTATTTCATTCATAATATATGATTTTTGTATATTATAGAAATATGTTCATATTATATACAGATGCAGATTTTTATAGATTCTTTATTTATTAAAAATACCATTCCATTAGCTAAAAGCTCCAATCTTTGAGGTTTTTGACATTCAACAACATTATCCAATCCCAAGCAATTTTCTTCACTAATCCCGAAAAAAAATTAATCTTCATTAAATTTATGATATAATTGCTTTATTCCCCAGACATATGCATGGCCTTTTTCATCAAGAGCTGCATTTTGTGCCCCGAACGTGCAAATTTTTATAAAAATTGTTTCAATTTGATCTTTTCCGTTATTTATCGTGGCTAATAATTTCCTTGGCCGCATTATATTCTAATCGAAATATATTTTTTCCCATAGAATTCATAATTTTACAAATAAACCTTTATCAAAGTATTTTTATTCGAGGCATTCCAAGCAAAAAAAGATCTAAAACCCATTAAAAACTGTTATTTATCTATAAATTAAAACTTTGTTTTAGAGTTTTCAGCAACTTCTTTCCGAATTTTGGAATTCACATCAACTTCGAAGTGATCCTTGCAAAAATCCACCTTTCCCCACGTATAAATCTCCCCTTTTGTCGTTAATCCGCAACTATGTCGATCCCCACAGCTCGCTGAAATGAATTTATGGTTTTCTAAAGCTCTTATCTTCAAAAATTCCTTCATAAAATATTAAAAATCTCCTCAGAAAAAGACCTTTGTAGGGGCCAGTTCTATATAATTATAAGAGCCTTGAATGCAAGCGTGGCCCAATTTCCCATCAAGAGCATCACCCCATGCATATAAATCTCCTTCAAAATCCCATGCCATACAATGAAACTTTCCAGCTGCTATTCCCAGAATCTTCACTTTCTAAAAATAAAACACTGTTATAATATCCCAAAATTATTTCATGTATTAAATAACTCAAAATTAACTAATCCTATACATGATTAAAATTAGCTCATATGTTATACAAATGACTCATTGATTAAAAATTAAGAATTCAAATGGTTTATTACTTGCGGGAATTTGATAAAAAAATAGGTTCGAGTTGAATCCCGTTCAATTTCTCTGCGGCTTTTACAGATTCTGCCATTTTCATCTGAACCTAAAGCCAGAACTATATCTTTTCCAATCTTTGTTAAGAAGTTTTATTAAGATTATTAAGGGTTTTTGAGGAACTATGAAGGAAAGAGTGTCTTGGGAACAAATGTTTTCAAAACTGAATTCTTCTCTTTTTCATTTTATAAAATCGCAATAAAAATGTAATGTCTTTCAAAGGGAAAAAAATACGAATCATCATCTTCAATAGTTTCTTCTATCACAGGACTTTCCCCAATTTTTCTCAAGGAATTTTTCAATGTAATTTTCATTTTATACGGATTTAACATATATTTTGTCTCAAATTTCTCTTTAAAAGAGAAATATTTCGTTTGTCCCCATGCATAAAGCTTCTCCTTGTTATCTTATTATTGATATTTCAATATTTCTTGGTAATTATATTTATATTATGAAATTTATTCGTGAAACCTGATAAAGCCAATACATGTGAATCCCCAGCTGAAACAACACTAAATTTGCAATCAATGAACATTCGACTTATATTCACAGGCACATCCTCTCTATCTGATAATTTATCTAATAAAATTTCATATATAATATAATATATACATGACTTTATATAATAAATAAGCACTTATTCCAAGCTGACCGGAATTACAAGCTCCCAAACACCATAATTCGCTTTTGGTATCAAGAATATAAATAGAATGGGAACCACAAAGGACTTTTTTAAAACGAAGAGTTGGAAAATCAATCAATTTCATGAATTCGTTATATTCATCTAGTTTGTGAGATCCATCACAAGAAATTTTATGGGAAAGAAGAACTGAAGGATCAAAAGAAATTATCTTAAGGCTAGGATTCTGAAGCAGGGGATCGTCAGGGGGAGGGGGTTGGAAATAGGGTCGGGAACCAACGGAACCGAAATATAAAATATGAGTCATTTTTTTAATTGATTTTTTTTTTTGGTGAGTTATTTTTTTTTTGAAAACGATAAAAATTCGAAAATTATTAAAATCGATAAAATTTTTGAAAATTTTTGATGATTTTAAAAAAAAATTCATAGAAAAATTTCTGCGAATTTGTGTTTTTTAAGAATGATCATTTATCTGAATGAGGGACTTTATTTTTGTTTTTTTTGAACTTGCGTTTCAAAGTCCGGCCTTCATCTGACTCCTCCTCATAATCATCATCATCATTTTTATTCTATTCTTTATGATTAAAAACAATAAAATTAATAATTCTTTACATTTGCAACGTTCTGTGATTTTTTCGTCAGAAAAGTAATAAATTTTATCATATTTATTGAAAATTCATTAAAAATTTACCTTAATTACTGGGGGAACGACAACCTTTTGATGAAAATTCAATAAAAAATATAATTTTTTGCTTGTTTACTTGAATTTCTTTAGGTTTTTCTTCCAGAATTTTCTATGAGTTTTTCTCAATAAAAAATTAAAATATCAAATTTTTTTACTTCTGAAACAATTTTTGGCTGGGGTGGGGGGATATGTGGTTCAGAAATCCTCTTTTGTCAGATAATTTAGCAAAAAAAAGGGGGTTTTTACTTGTTTTGGAGGAGATTCAGTCTTGGGAGGTAGGTTCTCAATTATAGGGGTTGGGTCCTGAATATCGAAAAAAAATAGAGAAATTGATGGAAAAATAATTCTAATGAAATAGTTACTTTTTTTTGATTTGAGGCAACTTCAATTTGCTTTTTATATAGAAAAAATGGGTTGGAAGAAAAGAGAGGGGAAGGGGGGTGGTACTTGATCTGGATGGGGGTTGCCTGTAGATTTTGAAGTGCAGATTGAGCCCATTTTATAAAGGGAATTTATAGGAGTTTTATGAATTTTATCGAAATTATTTCTAAATATTAAAAAAAAAAAGGTTGTTTTTTTAATATTTCTAATAAAATCAGATAATTTTTGAAAATGAGCAAATTTTTTTATTTAATTAAATTTTTTTTTTTTTTAATGAAGAAAAAAAACTCTTATATTCATTTTTTTAACGTTGGGATTTTCTCCTTCTTGTCGTTTTTCTTTCTATTAATAGCGCATTTCAGTGTGTTATCATTATTGCCATCTGAACTATCATATTCCTCATCCTCAAAAAAAAAAAACGATAACAAAACGATGATTTTTATTTGAAAAATGAAACTTTTATGTGATTTTCATTGATAGGCATTTCCTTTCGATAAAAACAAAAGAAATAAAGAAAATATTGGAAAAATCATTTAAACTATGTTATTAGAAGATGATTTTGGATTTTCTTTCTTCTCAATAATTGGATTTATCAAAACAATTTCTTTATTTTCTGGAGGGTTTTTTTTTTCAAAACTAACTTCTTTATTTTCTATTGGTTTTTTCTCGGTTTGTTCACCATTCTTAAGAATAAAAAGCTGATAATTCATTTAAAAAGGGTATTTTTACAAGGGGTTTGGGATTTTCATTCTTTTTTTAATAAAAAATCAATTGAAAAAAGGTGAAGAAATGTATGTACGTTTAGGTTTTTTTGTTTTAATGAAGAAGGGAGTGGAACCTGAGAAAATCAAGGGATTTGAGCTTTTTATAAAGAAAAGAGTACTTTTTCAGGTTGTTCTTTTTGTTTTTTCGCTGACGAATTGCATAGGCCCATTACGGATTATTTCTTGTTTTTTTTTTTTAAATTCTCAATTTTTTTTTTTTTT
>JFJP01006592.1_pt2 | contig 10144 bp, 6 predicted proteins | sample 431651 | NCBI WGS metagenome assembly JFJP01 (sample SAMN02602958, study PRJNA72255) | Microbial mat metagenome, whole genome shotgun sequencing project. | biome: fresh water; feature: sink hole; material: water; isolation source: purple microbial (photo- and chemosynthetic) mats found in... | reverse complement strand
CACGCTGCTGGACCGAGCCAGCCGCACCATCGTCAATGCCACCGACAAAAGCCGCGCGCTCGAAGTGCTGCCTGCCACGGGGGTCAACCCCAACCTGGACCGCTACCTGGCACAACAGCAAGGCACCGCCGTGCTGACCGGCCCCAACAGCAACGAGCTGCTGGTGTCGCTGGCTGATGTGCCAGTGGCCGGCTGGGCGCTGTCGGCCGAGCTGCCCACACAAGAGGCGTTTGCGCCCATCAGCAACCTGACCAACAGCATCATGCTGGCCACCTTGCTGGCATCGGTGCTGGGGGCGGGCCTGATCTGGTTGCTGTTGCGGCATCAATTGGCACCGGTTTATACGGTTTTCAATGCGCTGCGCCTGCAGGCCAACTCGACGAAACCGCTGCAAGCCCTGCCCAATCACCGCCGCGACGAAATTGGCCACCTGATTGATGGCTTTAACCAGCTGCTGGCCACACTGACGCAGCGTGCTGCCGATTTGTCTGACAGCCAACAGCGGCTCAAGCTGCTGACGCACCGCTTGCTGGAGGCGCAACAGATTTCGCACATTGGCAACTGGACGCTGGATCTGGTGACCAGGTCGTTGCACTGGAGCGACGAGATTTACCGCATCGTCGAGCGTGACCCACAGCAATTCACGCCGACTTACCAGGCGGTGCTGGACATGATTCACCCCGATGACCGGCCTGCCGCCGCGCAGGCCTATGCCAGTTCGCTCAAAATCGACACCCCGTTCCAAATCGAGCACCGCATGTGTCTGCCGGATGGGCGCATCAAGTGGGTGCAACAAAGCTACCACTCGGAGTTTGATGCCAGTGGCCGCGCCGTCAGTTCGATCGGTACGGTGCAAGACATCACCGAGCGCAAGCTGGCCGAGACCGCACTGGCCGAGTCGCGTGACCTGCTGATGGGGGTGATTGACACCATTCCAATGCGGGTTTTCTGGAAAGACCCAGGCTTGCGCTACCTGGGCTGCAACAGCGCTTTTGCGCGCGATGCCGGCCGGCAGTCGCCGGCTGACATGATTGGCAAGGACGACTACCAGATGGGATGGGCGGCACAAGCCGACTTGTACCGCGCCGACGACCAAAGCGTGATGGACTCGGGCGTACCCAAGCTGTTTTACGACGAGCCCCAAACCACCCCCGATGGCCAGACCATCTGGCTGCGCAGCGCCAAAATCCCGTTGAAGACCAGCCAAGGCAAGATTTGGGGCGTGCTGGGCATTTACGAAGACATCAGCGAGCGCATGCAAGCCGAGGCGCTGGTGCGCAAGCTCTCTTTGGTGGCGGAGCAAAGCCCCGAGAGCGTGGTCATCACCAACCTGGCCGCCAAAATCGAATACGTCAACGCGTCTTTTGAGCGCAATACCGGTTATAGCCGCGAGCAGGTCATCGGGCAAAACCCGCGCATCCTGAACTCCGGCTTGAACCTGCCGGTGGTGTTTGCGCAGCTCTGGGGGCGGCTACAGACGGGCCAAAGCTGGAACGGCGAACTGGTCAACCGCCGCAAAGACGGCAGTCTGTACTTTGACTCGCTCACCATTGCCCCGCTGCGCGATGCGGCAGGCAAAATTACCCACTATGTGTCAACCCAGGAAGACATTTCTGAGAAAAAACGGGTGGCTGACGAGCTGGAGCGCCACCGCCATGGCCTGGAAGAACTGGTGCATCAGCGTACCAGCGACCTGATCCGGGCGCGCCAGCAGGCCGAAGCGGCCAACTTGGCCAAGTCAGAGTTTCTGGCCAACATGAGCCATGAAATACGCACACCGATGAACGGCGTGGTGGGCATGGTGGATGTGCTGCGGCAAACGCCGCTGAACCCGGCGCAAAACCGCATGCTCGACACCATCAACCAGTCGTCGATGGCGTTGCTGGGCATCCTCAACGATATTTTGGACTTTTCCAAAATCGAGGCGGGCAAGCTCGAACTTGACCAGTCACCCACCAATTTGCTGTCGGTCATTGAGTCTGCCGTGCAGTTGCTGCTAAGCACCGCGCGGCAAAAAGGCGTGCGATTGCACCTGTTTGTGGACCCGACACTGCCGCCGTGGATCGTCTCTGACGGCTTGCGACTGCGTCAGATTTTGCTCAATCTGCTGGGCAATGCCATCAAATTCAATGCCGCGTCGCAAGCCAGTCAGGTGGCGCTACAGGTGCAGCCAATGACCCGCAGCGACAGCAGCCAATGGCTTGAAATGGTGATTACCGACAACGGCATTGGCATGACCGATGCCGTGATGCAACAACTGTTTCAGCCGTTCCAGCAAGCCGATGCACGCACCGTGCGCCGCTTTGGCGGCACCGGGCTGGGCTTGTCGATCACGCAGCGGCTGGTGCAACTGATGGAGGGCGACATTCAGGTGCAAAGCAGCCCGGGCCATGGCTCGCAGTTCACCGTCAGCCTGCCGCTGATGCAGGCAGTGGTACCGGCCAATCAGGCGCTGCCGGCGTTGGCCGACCTGCGCGGCGTGACGGTGCTGGCGATTGCACCCGAGCTGGCCTGCCAGACCTTGCTGCAAGTTTATTTAGGCGCAGCCGGAGCGCAGTTGCGCTGCCTGCCCGACCTCAGCTGCGCCGCCGAAGCACTGGCACAAGCGCCCAACCACAATGTGCTGCTGCTGGACCAGACCCAAAGCGCCAGCCAGACGGCACGGCAACTCACTGCCTGGCAAGACAACCCGGCGGTGCTGTGGCTGGTAAGCCAGCCACAAGACAGCGTGCGCGGCATTGAGGTGCAGGCACAGCCACTGCTGTTACACGACCTGATTGACGGCGTGGCCATGGCCTGTGGCCGCCTGGCGCGCCCCGACAGCGTGGGTGCGCCCGCACAAGCCAACCAGCGCCAGGCACCCAGTGTTGAAGAGGCCCGCCAGCGCGGCACACTGATTTTGTTGGCCGAAGACAACGAAACCAACCGCGACGTGATCTACCAGCAACTGCGCTTGCTGGGGTATGCCGCCGAAGTGGCCGAAGACGGCGTGCAAGCCCTGGACATGTGGCAAAACGGCCACTACGCGCTGTTGCTGACCGACTGCCACATGCCCAACCTGGACGGCTACGACCTGACCCGGGCGATCCGCCAGACCGAGCCTGCCAGCGTGCGCCTGCCCATCATTGCGATCACCGCCAACGCCAATAAAAACGAAGCACAGCGCTGCCTGGACTGCGGCATGGACGACTACCTGAGCAAGCCGCTGCGCATGTCCGCCCTGGATGCCATGCTGGCCAAGTGGCTGCCGCGAAGTGGCCAGTTGCCACCGCCATCTCCCGAGCCAGATGAGGTGGAGCCCGATACCGTCTGGAATTCACAAACGCTGGCCAAACTGGTGGGCAACAACGCGCAAACCATTGCCAGACTGCTGCAAAAATACCTGGTCAACGCACATCAGCAAGTGCAAGACATTCAGCACGCCATGGCTGCTGCCGATCTGGCGCAAGTCAGCCAACTGGCCCACACGCTCAAATCTGCCTCCCGCTCCACCGGCGCATTGGGCTTGGGTGAGCTGTGCCAGGCACTGGAGTCTGCGGGTAAAGCTGGCGATGCGCAGCGCAGCGCTGAACTGGTGCCACAGCTGCCCGCAGCACTGGAAGCCGCCGCCCATCGCATTAACCAATACCTGACCCCATGAAACTCGACAGCCTTTTTCATTCACCTCAAGTGCTACCGGTGATCTCGCCCGTGGTACAGGACTTGCTGGGCAGTCTGGCCACGCCGGGCGGCCAGGACACGCCAACCCAGGCGCTGGCGCAGCGCATTGGGTGCGATGCCGTCATTACTGCCCGGTTGCTACAGTTGGTCAATTCGGCATATTTCCATCTGCCGCAAGCGGTCAGCACGGTGCAAGAGGCGGTGCAACACCTGGGCTATACCAACGTGCGCGCATTGGTGATCAGCATCGGGCTGATGAGCAGCTTTAGCCACCTTGATGCCTGCGTGACCCGCCAGTTCTGGCAGCAAAGCCTGCACATGGCGGCCGCTGCCAGGTATTGGGCAGCGCTGCCAGCGGTGCAGCTTGACGGCCAGTTGGCGCACACACTGGCGCTGCTGTACCCGATTGGCCAACTTTTGATGCACCAGAACCTGCCCGCCGACATGGCGGCGCTGGACCGCCAGGCGCACCCCTTGTCACCCCAGCGGGTGGCGTTGGAGCGTGCCCAACTTGGCTTTTGCTATCTCGATGTGGGGGCCGAACTGGCACACCGCTGGCAGTTTCCGCCCCTGTTTGCCAGGGTTTTTTCAGGCAATATGCTGCTGCCTCCTGATGCTGGCATGGCCGCGCTGGTGCACCTGGCCGCCTGGCAAGTCTGGTTTGGCGAGCAGCCAGCCGGCGATGCGCAGGCGTTGGCGGCCAGTTGGCCAGCTGACTGGGCGGCGTTGGTGCCGTTGTCGCCCACCCAGTGTGGTGAACATTTTCCGCCTTGGACAACCCTGTGTGATGCAGCCGGAGCCTTGCTGGTTTAGTATTTCAACATGAGTCCCCATTTAACAAAGTTTGCCATGAACACCCCTACCCCACGCCCCATGCCTACCGTCTTGCTGGTGGACGACGACGAATTCGTGCGCGATCTGATGTGCGAGATGCTGCACGAACTTGGTATTACCGTGGTGCACCAGGCGGGCGATGGCCGGCTGGCCCTGAACGTGCTGGCTGACCTGGCACAAGCGCCGGACTTCCTGATATCAGATATTTACATGCCCGACATGGACGGCATTGAGTTTGTCGCCGAGCTGGCCCGGCTGCACTATGCGGGCGGGTTGATTCTGCTCAGCGGTGTCAACCCCGAAACATTGCAGCTAGCACGCGATATTGCGGTTGGCGAGGGCGTTGAGGTGGTGGGGGCCTTTGTCAAGCCAGTGCAACCCGAGGCACTGGCACAGGCGATGGGACTTGACTGATGCGTCTAGCGGCGCGCGCCATGCCTTTGCTGCTGCGGCTGCTGCTGCCGCTGGTGCTGCTGGTGCTGCTGGCTGGCAGTGTGCGCAGTGCCTTGTTATGGCGCGATCAGGTGCGGCAGGCCGCTGACGCAACGCAGCTGTTTGTGGCGAGTTTTCAGGCGCTTTACGGGCCGCGCATTGTGGAGCTACAGGCACTGGCACAGCCCGCCGAGTTGCAGGCGGTGCTGGAGCAGGCGGTGCGCAACCATCCGCAAATTGCGCAGATTGTCTGGCGCAGCGAGCCGGGGCCCGCGCTATCGGCCAGCGCAATAGTGCCGGATTTTGCTGCGCCACAATGGGTTGGGTGGCTACAGGGCATCGACAACATGCCCAGCGCGCTGAAAGACAGCAGCCGGACCCTGCACCTGTCACACCCGCAAGCCCAGGGCGCGCTGACGCTGGAGTTGAGCGCCGTACCCGACATCAACCGCATCTGGCGTTCGGTGCGGGTACAGATCAGCACCGTCGCTGGCGTGCTGGTGGTGCTGATTGCGCTGATTCCGCTGGTGTTGCTGAGCAGCCTGCGCGGCCTGACGCAACTCAGCCGCACCGCGCTGCTACTGCCAGTGCAACCCTGGCTGCGCATTACACCCGCTGGTGCGCGTGAGGTGCGCCAGCTGGCGCATGCCTTTAACGCCATGGCGGCAGACCTGCAGCTGGCGCACAGCCAGGCGCAGCAGCAGCTACAGCGCACCACCTGGGTGGCCACCCATGACGAGTTGACCGGTTTGCCCAACCGCAGCTTGCTGGCCGACCGACTGCAGCAGGCGCTGCACCGCTGTGAGCGCCACAACGAATTGCTCGGGCTGTGCTTTGTCGATCTGGACCACTTCAAACCCATCAACGACCAGTACGGCCACCCGGCGGGTGATGAGGTACTGAAAACCGCCGCCACCCGCATGCAGGCTGAACTGCGTGACACCGACACGCTGGCGCGCATCGGTGGTGATGAATTTGTGCTGCTGCTGACCAGTCTGCAAGAGCCGCTGGAAGCGCTGGCCATCATCGAGCGTGTGCTCAGCGCGCTGCGCCAGCCGATCCCTGTGGCGCAGACGGTGGTGCAAATCTCGGGCAGCGCTGGGCTGACGCTGCAAGGCCCGGTTGACAGCAACCAGGGATGCCGGCAGGCCGATGCCGATTTGCTGTTGCGCCAGGCTGACCAGGCCATGTACCTGGCCAAACAGGCTGGGCGCAACTGCGTGCGGGTCTGGCAGTCAGACCAGACCGATGCCGTGGCCAGCCAGCAGCAGTGGACCGAGCGCCTGAGCCGCGCCGCGCGCGAGGGCGAGTTGCGCCTGCATTACCAGCCCAAGGTGAACCTGGTCAGCGGCAAGGTGGTTGGGCTGGAAGCGCTGGTGCGCTGGCAGCACCCGGAGCGTGGCCTGTTGCCCCCCATCGAATTTTTGCCGCTGGTGGAAAACACCCCGGCCATTATTGACATTGGCAACTGGGTGATGCTGGAGGCGTTGCGCCAAATGGGCGAATGGACGCGGGCTGGTCACGCCTGGCCGGTCAGTATCAACGTGGCAGCACGGCAACTGATGCAACCCGATTTCATGACGCACCTCAGCGCTGCCTTGCTGCACGCGCCGCAGGTCAACCCCGGCGGGCTGACCCTGGAAATTCTGGAAACCAGTGCGCTTGACGACCTGGCACAAGTGAGTGCCACGGTACGCGATGCGCAGTCGCTGGGGGTGCATTGCTCGCTGGATGACTTTGGCACCGGTTACTCGTCTTTGAGCTACCTCAAGGAGCTGCCAGTCCACGAGATCAAGATCGATCAAAGCTTTGTGCGGCACATGCTCGACGACACCGGCGACCTGGCGCTGGTCGAGGGTGTCATTAGCCTGGGGCTGGTGTTTGGCCGACAAATCGTAGCCGAGGGCATGGAAACAGCAGAGCATGGGGTCATGCTGGTGCGGCTGGGCTGCCAGGTGGCGCAGGGCTGGGCGATTGCCAAACCGATGCCTGCGATTGAAGTGGTGCCCTGGATGGCGTGTTTCAGGCCCGACCCGCTGTGGCAACAATGGCATGGCAGCAGCTGGGATTTAACTGATTTTCCGCTGCTGGTGGCGCGCCGCGACCATCTGAAGTGGGTTGAGAAGGTGATGGCCGCGCTGGACGGCAAGCCGCTGTTGCTGTCCCCCGATGAGCTGGCGCTGCACACGCATTGCCGCTTTGGTGTCTGGTACCAGGGCGCTGGACACCAGCAATACCGGCATTTGACAGCGTTCAAAGCCATCAATCCGGTGCACCGCGAGGTGCACCGCCTGGGCCGCGAAATCATCCGCCTGCGCGATGCGGGACAGCAGCCACAGGCCAAAATCGTCGCGCAAAGCCTGCTGATCTGCCAAACACGCATGTTGCAGCACCTGGACCACCTACAGCGCGACGTGCTGGCGCAAGATCAGCCGGCACAAGATCAGCTGGCGCAAGACGATGCCTGACACCAGCCGCCCCCCGCTGGACCGCATTGATCTGAAAATTTTGCAGGCCTTGCAGCAAGACGGCCGCATCAGCAACCTGAAACTGGCCGAAAGCGTGGCGCTGTCGCCCACAGCCGTGCTGGCGCGGGTGCAGCGCCTGACCAAAGACGGCCTGATCAGCGGCTATGAAGTGCGACTGGATGCCACCAAACTGGGGGTCGGGCTAATGGTATTTGTTGAGGTGTTGCTCGACAAAACTACCCCGAATATGTTTGAAGCCTTCAAGGCAGCGGTGCAGGTGTGCCCTGAAATCATGGAATGCCACATGGTGGCCGGCGGCTTTGACTATTTGCTGAAAACCCGCATGTCCGACATGAACGCCTACCGCGAATTTGCCGGCACGGTGCTGTGGCAGCTGCCCGGCGTGCGCGAAACCCGCACCTATGCGGTGATGGAAGAGGTCAAGAACACCACGCGGCTGCCGCTGAAATAATGGCCAATTTCGCCGCCGGTTCGCAACATGCGGCGTTGTTACCCCAAAAGCATGAAACAGCGCTGTAGATGCGGCTTCCAGCCGCATTCAAAGCGGCAAGATGCCGCTTCTACGGTTGTTTCACGTTAACCTTCTCAGGTGCCTGATTGGCTATTTCAGCCTTGGTTGATTTACATCATTTACCCTGATGCCGCAGTTGGGTAGCCTCGCGGCTTCCACTTTTCAAGTCCAGTTTCCAGACTTGTAGCTGTTGTTATGAACGTCGTCGCCAATTCCGCCCTGATCCACCCCCCTGTAGCCACATCCCCGCCATCCATCGAACTGGTTTGCCCGGCGGGCAGCCTGCCTGCCCTCAAAGCCGCCGTGGACAACGGTGCTGATTGTGTTTATCTGGGTTTTCGTGATGCCACCAACGCACGCAATTTTGCCGGGCTGAACTTTGATGCAGCAGCCATTGCCAGCGGCATTCGTTACGCGCACGAGCGCGGCCGCAAGGTGTTTGTGGCGCTCAACACTTATCCGCAGGCCGCCAAGTCTGACCTGTGGTGTCGCGCCGTCGATCAAGCGGCCGATCACGGGGTGGATGCTGTCATTTTGGCGGACCCCGGTCTGATGGCCTACGCGGTGAAACACCAGCCGCAGCTGCGCCTGCATTTGTCGGTGCAGGGCTCGGCCACCAACTACGAAGCGTTGGATTTTTATTACCAGCATTTCGGCATTGCGCGCGCCGTGCTGCCGCGTGTGCTGTCGATGGTGCAGGTGGAGCAGGTGATTGGCAAAACCCCGGTGGAGATCGAGGTGTTTGGCTTTGGCAGCCTGTGCGTGATGGTGGAAGGCCGCTGCGCACTCTCAAGTTACGTGACCGGCGAAGCGCCCAACACCCACGGCGTGTGTTCACCACCCAAGGCGGTGCGCTGGATTGAGACCCCGCAGGGCCGTGAGTCGCGCCTGGGCGGCGTGCTGATTGACCGTTATGCGCCGGGTGAAAACGCCGGTTACCCCACGCTGTGCAAAGGCCGCTTTGATGTGGCCGACGACAGAAACTATTACGCCATCGAAGAGCCCACCAGCCTCAATACACTGGAATTGCTGCCAGAGCTTATGCGTATTGGGGTGCGTGCTATAAAAATTGAGGGTCGTCAGCGCAGCCCGGCGTATGTGGCGCAAGTCACCAAAGTCTGGCGCGCGGCCATCGACAGTTGCCGCTCTGACCCGCAGCGCTTTAGCGTCAAACCCGCCTGGTTTGCTGACCTGGACAAAGTGGCCGAAGGTCAGCAACACACACTCGGTGCCTACCACCGGCCATGGAAATGAAACTATCTCTGGGTCCCCTGCTGTATTACTGGCCGCGCGATGTGGTGCTGGCGTTTTATGAGTCTGTCGCCGCCAGCCCGGTCGATATCGTTTATTTGGGCGAGGCGGTGTGCTCACGCCGCCATGAGGTGCGTCTGGTTGACTGGCTCGACATCGCCCAGGCACTGCAGGGTGCGGGCAAAGAAGTGGTGCTGTCCACCCAGGTGCTGATCGAGTCGGGTGCCGATGTGACGGTGCTGCACAAAATTGCCGACAACAGCCAGTTTATGGTCGAGGCCAATGACATGGGCGCGCTGCATTGCCTGGATGGCAAGGCACAGTTTGTGGCTGGCCCGCACCTCAACATCTACAACCTGCCCACGCTGCAACTGCTGACCCCGCTGGGCATGGCGCGCTGGGTGATGCCGCTGGAAATGGCCCGCGCCGACCTGGCGGTGATGCAGCAGGGCCGCCCGGACGGCGTGCAAACAGAGGTGTTTGCCTATGGCCGCATGCCGCTGGCGTTTTCGGCGCGCTGCTTTACCGCCCGCCACGCCAATTTACCCAAGGACGACTGCCAGTTCAAATGTCTCGATCACCCCGACGGCCTGCTGCTGCGCACCCAGGAAAGCGAAGAGTTTCTGGTGCTCAACGGCATTCAGACGCAGGGCGCAAGGGTGCATAACCTGCTGCCCGAAGTGGCTGATTTGCGCGCACTGGGGGTGGATGTGCTGCGCATCAGCCCGCAGTCGCAACACACGCCGCGCATCATCGAACTGTTCAGGCAGGTGCTGACCGACCCTGCCAGCGTGACGGCTGCCAACACTGAACTGGTCAGCCTGATGCCAGAGAAACCCTGCAACGGCTACTGGTACGGCAAGTCCGGGCTGGCGCTGGTGGCCGCAGCGTAAAACATCAGCGCGCATTCGTTGCGTCATACTTGGAGCCATCGTTAACGTGAAAGATCGTGCACGGAACCTGTTTA
>JFJP01006103.1_pt1 | contig 10144 bp, 6 predicted proteins | sample 431651 | NCBI WGS metagenome assembly JFJP01 (sample SAMN02602958, study PRJNA72255) | Microbial mat metagenome, whole genome shotgun sequencing project. | biome: fresh water; feature: sink hole; material: water; isolation source: purple microbial (photo- and chemosynthetic) mats found in... | reverse complement strand
TATTCACCAGCAGGACGTTGAAAAAATCGCCCCACGGTTTCTAAGAAACGGGTTTTTGGCATTGGTGGTAAGCTGTCGAGAAATACCCGTCCATAGGGTTTGCTGATTAGTCGGGGATCGCAAATGACTAAAACGCCCCGGTCGCACACGTCACGAATTAAACGCCCTACGCCTTGTTTGAGCGCGATGACTGCTTTGGGTACTTGATATTCTAAAAATGGATTGCCGCCGTTCTCGCGTAAATATTGAATCCGTGCTTCTATCACCGGATCGCCGGGCGAGGCAAATGGCAATTTGTCGATAATTACGCAGGACAGGGCTTCGCCGCGTACGTCCACGCCTTCCCAAAAACTCCCGGTGCCCAACAGCACGGCGTTGCCTAATTCGCGAAAACGCGCCAACAACGCCGCTCTCGGCATACTGCCTTGGATCAACAACGGCCAGGGCAAGCCTTTAGCGGTGAGTTGGGTCGCGGCTTCTTGTAAGGCGCGGTGGCTGGTGAACAGCAAAAAAGCCCGGCCCGCGCTGTGCTGCAACACTGGCAAAGCCGCCTCAACCACCGCACGGGTGTATTCTGGCGCTTGGGGTTCTGGCAGGTCTTGCGGCACGTAGAGCAAGGCGGCGTGGCGGAAATCAAAAGGGCTTTCCCAGCGTTGGGTGCGGGCCTGTTCCAGCCCCAGTTCTGCACAAAAATGCTCGAAACTGGCGGCGACGGACAAGGTGGCCGAGGTGAACACCCAAGCCTGGGGCCGTTGTGCGCGGTAATTTTGAAAACGGCTGGCGATATTTAACGGCGTCAGGTGCAGCACGAAATTGCGCGGAAAACGTTCATACCAGCGGGTGTGGGCGACGGGTGGCTGTTCGACAATACTCCGCAAGCGCTCCCCCAATTCATGGCTACGGCGATAACAATGCCCCAGCGCTTTGCCGCGTTCGGCGATTTGTTCTAAGCCCGCTTCTAACGCCGACAAGCGCGATTGTAGTTGCTGCAATGCGCCGACAAAGGCGTGGCTCAAGTCGAGCAATTGCCAAGCGCCGCGTGTTGCCAGGTTTTGCAAATTCAAATGCACTTCTTTCAAAGCGGTTTCTAAGGCTTGCCCTAATTCAGCAATCGCGGGGGTATCACCGGCTTCTTTGCGCTCGGCGCGTACACTGTCTTTGCACAAATCGCTACATTGGCGGCTGCTGAAATGGGTGCCGAAGAAATTGCCTGCTATTTCGGTGAGTTGGTGGGCTTCATCGAGAATAATCGCTTCCACTTCCGGTAATAACTCGCCAAATCCTGCGTCATGCAAAGCCATGTCGGCGAAGAACACTGCGTGATTAATCACTAACAAATCGGCCTGATTCGCCTGATTACGCGCTTTCAGCACATGGCAAGTTTTGAAATCCGGGCAGGTTTGTCCCAGACAATTGTCAGTAGTAGAAGTGATATGCGGCCAAATCTCCGCGTCTTCAGGAATCATGCTTAACTCAGCAATATCGCCACTTTCAGTTTGGGCGGCCCAAGTCTGAATTTGTTGTACGTGTTGCGCGGCATCGCGGCTACTAAATAATTCGCCGGTTTGTGTGCTTTGTTGCAAACGAAACTGACACAAATAATTAGTGCGGCCTTTGAGCAAGGCGATGTTTGGCGACAACCCCAAAGTGCGGCACACCGTCGGCAAATCGCGGTGAAAAAGCTGGTCTTGCAGCGGTTTTGTGCCGGTGGACACGATCACTTTTTTGCCCGACAACAGCGCAGGCACCAGATAGGCATAGGTTTTACCGGTGCCAGTACCCGCCTCGCAGACCAGACTTTCCCCTTGCGCCAAAGCCTCGGCAATGCTGTCTGCCATCGCTTGTTGCGCGGCTCTGGCGGTAAATCCTGAGATTTTTTGCGCAAACAAGCCATCAGCGGCCAGCAGGGCACCGGGCGTGAGCGGGCGGGATTTTTTCTGACGACGGCGCGACATGGCAAGGTTTATCCAAGGAATTGAGGGGCGGTGTGTTGTTTACACAACTCATAACCGCAGACTGTTGCTTTATTTATCACTACCTCACCACAAAGACACGAAGACACAAAGTCACACAACGCTAAGAAAACTAAACACTAACCATTAGTTGCTACGCTGATTCTGCTTAGCTCACATTTGTAAAATTCGTTTCTGTGTACCTTTGTGTCTTTGTGCCTCTGTGGTGTATTAGAAGTTAAGATAATAACAAAGGCACTTAAAACGGCTTGAAATCATGGCTACTGGGATTATCCCAATGACTGCCTGCCCGAGTCACGGTGGGCACAGGAGCATGGCGTGGCGTTGTCGCCGATTTCTTTTCAGTGTGTGGCGAATGCGCATCGACTAATAAGCCCAGCTCGCCCACATTAAAGAAATTCATGGTTTCTTGTAAGGTCGCGGCTTGACTCGCCATTTCTTCACTCGAAGAAGCCAATTCTTCCGCCGCCGAGGCATTGGCTTGAGTCAATTGATCAAGCTGAATCATCGCTTGGTTGATTTGCGCAATCCCGCCATTTTGTTCAGCACTGGCTGCCGCAATTTCCTGAACCAAAGTAGCGGTTTTGTGGATCACTGGCACGATTTCTACCAATAATTTACCCGCTTGTTCAGAGATTTTTACGCTGTCGCTAGACAGTTCGCCGATTTCCTTGGCCGCCGTGCGGCTACGCTCGGCCAAATTGCGCACTTCGCTGGACACCACGGAAAAACCCTTGCCGTGTTCGCCAGCGCGTGCGGCTTCAATCGCAGCATTCAACGCCAACAGATTGGTTTGATAGGCAATGTCTTCGATGATGCTGATTTTCTTGGCAATTTGTTGCATCGCCTGGGCGGTACTCTCGACTGCGGTGCGGCCTTTGGTGGCCATGTCGGCGGCTTGGATCGCAATTTCATTGGTGTTGTGGGCATTTTGCGCATTCTGCGCCACGGTGGCGCTCATTTGCTCCATAGAGGCCGAGGTTTCTTCCAAGCTGGCGGATTGCTCGCTGCTGCCCTGCGCCAAATTCTGCGAAGTCGCACTGACTTGTTCAGAAGCCGAGGCGATTTGTTCAGCCGCTTGACGCACTTCCTGGATCACCGATTGCAACTTTTCAGCAGTCCGATTAATCGATTCTTTGATTTTGCTGAAATCACCGACAAATTCATCGTCAATCCGCACCCGCATATCACCGTTGGCAAACAAGGTTAAAACCCGGCTGGTTTCGTTGATGACGGACTGTAATTTCACCGCCATGCTATTGGTGGCGGTTTTAATATGAGAAAAATCACCCACAAAGTTTTTCTCAATCCGCGCTTGCATATCCCCATCTGCCATTTTCCCCAACACCACACCGGCTTCACCAAACAATATCTGCAACTGTTCAGCAATGCCATTACAAGAGGCTTTTAAGTGGGCATAAGCACCTTGATATTCCTGAGTAATCCGTGCATCTAACTGGCCGTTCACTAATTGATCCAAGTTGTTGCCAACTTCCGTCAACACACTGGCTACAATCCCCAGCATGTCATTGAGCAGCGTTTTTAATTGATTCAAACCGGGATGATCTGCGGTTTCTGTCACGCGGTCGCGTAAATCCCCCGTTTTGATTTTTTCCACAATCATCGCCACGTTGGCAAGTAATTGATTATCACGGCGAATCCCTTCGTCAATCATCGTGATATTTTTATTCACCAGACTAGACATTTCGCCCAATTCATCCATGCCATCCAGGTCAATGGGTGCTGCGGTGCTGGTTTTTCGATTCAAATAGGCGAAAAATCCCAGCAAGCCTGTTTTGAATAAATTCAGGCGTTTAATCAGCAGACTATTGATAATCCATAAGCTGCTGAAGGCGATTAATAGAATAATCGCCAAGCTGAGATAAATAATCTGGGCGCGAAGTTGATAGGCTGAACTGAAGATTTCATCCTGATTAATTTCAGCCAGAATCACCCATTGCAAACCAGAAAAATTAATCAAATCGAAAGAAGAAAGTACCGGTTTATTGTTATAATCCAGGGTCTGGCGCGTACCGGTTTGCCCATTCAAGGCTTCTCTGACCGCTTCAGTATCAACCGAGCCAGTTTTTTGATGCGCAAAAGAAGCGCGCAGAGAATGGTTTTCTGGATCTAGAAAACTGTCACTGCGCATTAATTTATCTGGCCCGACTAAATAGGTTTCACCGGTTTTTCCCAAGCCAGTTCGTTCTTGCATGATTTTACCGATTTCTTTATCGCTGATTTGCAAAGCGACTACCGCAATGACCTCGCCGTTTTGTAACACCGGCGCACCGATAAACATCGCCGGTTCATTATTAGAAGGGGCGTAGGGTTCCATATCCACTGTGGTTAATTTGCCTGAACTCACCACCTTTTTCCACACTTTTCCCAGACCGCTGTTTTTTAATTCACCCACTGACAAGTTTTCACCAAAATCTGCTTCTCTGGCTGCGGTATAAAACACATGCCCGTGTCTGCGACAAATCACAAACATATCGTAATAACCATAAATTTTTAAGTATTCTTTGAAATAATTATCATATTTTTGATAAATCGCCTGAGCCAAGGGGTCTTGGGTTGGAAAAGGCGCTTGTTCAGACACCGCCAGCTTTTCATGCACCTCCACCAGTTCATTCACCAGATTGATGGTTTCACGTTCTCGACTGAGCATTTGCACGCCAATTTCAACTTGCTGGGCATATTGCTGAATTTGATTTTTCTTAATGGTGCGAATACTTTCTAATTGCGCCTTACCGATGGTGGTAATTGCATCTATAGAACGCACCACCGCCAAACTGCCGATTAAAGCCCCCGCTAAAATGACCGCCGTGACGCTTAAAAAGATCACTTTTGCCCGAATCGAGATATTTTTCAGAACAAACACACACACCTCCAATACTAACGAATGAGTCACATGGCAACCCGGTCAGCCGAATTGTTTCAAGTGCTTAAGAGAAAGCAATGCCTGAGTTTTTAAATCAACCGCACGCGAACCAATATATTACCATAAGTATCGGTTTTAAAATGCCTGATACGAAACCACGCGGCCCGGTCGGTCTGACCACCTCTTGTCGATGAATTGATGGTAAAATTTTGATCCACCGGGTTCGCAGCGTTGATAAAGTGCTGACAATCATGCCATGCTTTTAAATAAAATCAATAGGTTGATAAAAAATGCACGTCAATAAACAGCCTGTCATCAGTGACGAGACACTGAAAACTTGTTACCTGTTTGCCAGTTTAAGCCCGACGCAATTACTCCAGATTCGTCGGGGAATGCAGCATCTGGAGTTGGCTGAAGGGGCTTTTTTATTTGAACATGGACAGCGGGCAGAACGCTTTTATGTGTTGGTAGAAGGGCATATCAAATTGTTTCGATTATCCCAAGAAGGCGTCGAAAAAGTCATAGAAATCATCCGCCCTGGGGAAAGTTTTGCGGAAGCCATCATGTTTATGTCGGCACAAATTTATCCCGTCACCGCCCAAGCCGTCACCCACAGTCAGCTCTGGAGCTTTGAAAACAAAGCCCTTATGGGTTTGTTGCAAGATTCTTTCGACACTTGTCGGCGGCTGATGTGCGACATGAGTATGCGGCTGCGCCTGTGGTTGAATGAAATTGACAACCTCACCTTACAAAACGCCACTTATCGTCTGATCAATTACCTGCTTTATCAGATGCCAGACACTGCCAAAACAGGGTGTGGTCAAGTCAATTTTCAAATTCCTAAGCAGGTGATTGCCTCGCGTCTTTCGATCAAACCAGAAACCTTGTCGCGCATTTTGCAGCAATTAGTGAAAGATCAATTAATCACCGTCGAAGGTCGCGTTATCCATATTCATGATGTGGATAAATTGCGAATTTACGGGCAGTCTTAGCGATTAACGACAGCATGGGCTGTTTGTCATCACCGCGCTGGTGTGCTTTTATGGTGCCTCAAGAATATCTCACAGAATTGTTTTATCCGTCGCGTTTCTACGACTTTATGAGTCCGGTGTTGCTTAATTATTTGGCGGCTTTACATGGCTTTAGTCCGCGTCCGTTGACGCCGGGATTTACTTATTGCGAATTGGGTTGTGGTGGCGGGGCTACTACGCATTTATTGGCAGCCGCTAATCCGCAGGGACAATTTATTGGGATAGATATTAATCCTGAACACATCGCTTATGCCCAAACCGAGGCAGCGGCGGCGCACTTAGAAAATTTGCGCTTCATCGAGCAAGATTTGGCGGCTTTGGAGGAGAGTAGTTTCCCCGATTGTGATTTTATTACGATTCATGGTTTGTATTCTTGGGTTAGTCCAGCGACTCGTGAGGCTTTGGTGGCAATATTGGGGCGCAAACTGAAACCCGGCGGTTTGGTCATGCTCAGTTATAACGCGATGCCAGGTTCGGCGATGATTGCACCGCTACGCGATATGATGTTGGCTTATACTCACAGCATGGTGGCTAACAGTGCGTTGGAGAAAGTGCATGAAGGGATTAAATATTTGCGCTTTTTGTGCGATAACCAAGCGGGTTTTTTTGCTGAAAATCCGCTGGCAAAATCAGCGCTGACTAATTATTTGGCGCGTGATGATCATTATTTGGCGCATGAATTTTTTAATCAGTATTGGACGCCATTTTATTTCATGGAAGTAGCAGAGCAAGTCAGCCGTGCCGGTTTGAGTTTTGTTGGTACTTTGCCGCTGAGCAGCAATTATCTGGAAGCCAGTATTCCCAGCCCATTTCACGCCTTTTTCAAAACCGCGCCGGATCGCATTACCCTAGAACGCCACAAAGCCTTTGTGCGTAACGACCGGTTTCGCCGCGATGTTTATATTAAATCAGACAGTTGGGTGGTGCCAGAAGCCGAGCGTGTCGCTTTGTTTAGCGCGTTTTATTTCGGCACTGAATACGATCAGGTGTCGCCACAAATCCGTTTACACAATGGCCGCGAAACCTTGGAACTGGATTACAGCGACGAACCGCGCCACAGTCTCGGTGATGCCTTAGCCAGCAAACCACAAACTCTGGCCGAGTTGCACGCTTGCCCCGCATTACAAGCCTATAGCCGCGCCGAGCTGCTGGACGGCATTCATTCTTTGATTCTGGGGGGCGAGTTTCGCGCTTTTGCGCAAGCGCCGTTGCCGTTACCCACGGCTGAGGATTTATCGGGCCGTCTCTACATACCCGTGCCGCTCAATGCGCGGCTGTTGGCGGCGTGCCATCACAGCGACGAAGCCGGTTTATACTTGGCCTCGCCCGTGGTGGGCGACGGGGTGTTGCTGTCGCAACTGGAAGCTTTGCTGCTGGACACGTTGACGCAAGTGCCGGTGGCGGAAGTGCCGGGTCAGGTATTGGCGCGCCTTCACCATGCCGGTAAAAACCTGACGGTGCGGGGCGAAACCATCGCCGAGATGCCTGCACAACTCGAATTGCTGCAATTGGAATTAGAGACGTTGTTAAATGGTCGGCTGGGGCGCTTGATTGAATTGGGTGTGTTGGGGCTGCGTTAGTGCATGGCTGTTAATTGTCTTAACTGACCTGACGCAAAACTTAAAAAAACAACACGAAAGACACAAACGCTTGTGTCCGTTTGTGCCACTTATGTCGCTTGTGTGCTTTTGCGCCGTTTTAGGTTACGCTTATTTGGTTTCTGTCACTTTAATGATGTGCCGTTTGTTCAACAAATGGGTGTGTTGTTGATTATCCACTAAGGCCATGAATTCTTTTTTCTGATTATTCAGAAAGTCAGATAAACGGCTGTCTCTGGCAATCACAAAAATGCCTTCCAATACCGTACCGTCTATGATGTCAACCTTGACCGGTACACGCCTCCAGGCACTGACTGTTCCCACCATCGCGGGTTCTCCTTCACAAAAATCGAAATCATCCACGGTCTATCCTCCGCTACTGTTGTCTAGCTGCGACAAGCTGCGCTGGATACGGGCTAGGCTGCGTGCTTGCCCCAGTAACTGCACGGTGGCGTCTATCGGCGGCGAGACCGCTCCCCCGGTGACGGCAATACGCAAAGGCTGCGCCAATTTGCCCAGTTTCAGCTCGTAGCGCTCAGCCACCGCCAAGATGCACTCATGAATCGCGACGGCCTGCCAGGCGCTGTCGGACAAAGCGGCCAAGGCATCGTGCAAAGCTTGTAAAGGTTCACGCAAATCCGGTGTCAGGTGTTTTTTGAAAGCTTGAGCATCATATTGCTCAAACTCCACATAGAAATAACGGCTGTTTTCCGCCATTTCTTTCAAAGTCTTGGCGCGTTCGGCTTGTAATGTCACCACTTCGGCCAGCGCCGGGCCGGTGCTGGGGTCTATCCCTAATCGTTGTAAATGCCAGCCTAATTCCTGCCCCAATCTAACCGGATCACCAGTTTTAATATAATGCTGATTTAGCCACAATAATTTATCGGGATTAATCGCCGAAGCTGCGCCATTCACATCGCTCAAATCAAAATGGGCAATCATTTCTTCTCGCGAAAAGATTTCTTGATCCCCATGCGACCAACCCAAACGTACTAAATAATTCAACAAAGCTTCGGGTAAAAAACCGTCTTCACGGTATTGCATGACCCCCACCGCCCCATGCCGTTTTGACAAACGCTGACCATCAGGGCCGAGAATCATCGGCACATGCGCATAGGCGGGCAGATTTGCACCCAAGGCGCGTAAGATATTGATTTGACGCGGCGTGTTATTCACATGATCATCGCCCCGAATCACATGGGTAATGCCCATATCGAAATCGTCCACCACCACGGTGAGGTTATAAGTCGGCGTGCCATCAGAGCGGGCAATGATCAGATCATCTAATTCAGCATTTTGGAAAATAATCGGGCCTTTGATTAAATCCTTAAAAATCACCTCGCCTGCTTGCGGATTCTTGAAACGCACCACCGGCTGCACATCGGCGGGCGGCGGGCCTGAGCGGTGACGGCAATGTCCATCGTAACGGGGTTTTTCTTTATTGGCGGTTTGCGTGTTGCGCAACTCTTCCAGCCGCGTTTTAGAGCAATAACAGTGATACGCCTGGCCTTCATCGAGCAATTGCTGAATCACCGCATAATAACGGTCAAAACGCTGGGTCTGGTAAAACGGCCCCTCATCCGCCCCCAACTCCAGCCAAGCCATGCCCTCTAAAATCGCCTGCACCGATGCTTCAGTGGAACGCTCTCGGTCAGTGTCCTCAATGCGTAACACAAACTGGCCGCCCTGTTTGCGGGCGTACAGCCAAGCAAATAACGCAGTACGGGCACCACCGATGTGTAAATAACCAGTGGGACTAGGCGCGAAACGGGTACGTACAGTCATGTCATCCTCAAGTCAAGTCGTAAAAGCGCTCGATTATAACAGCCCCTCCGCTGAACCAAAACCAACTTGACAGGCTTCGCGTGGTGTTATTATAATTCGCGTTCTACCAATCTACCCAGATTGGGCGATTAGCTCAGCGGGAGAGCACTGCCTTCACACGGCAGGGGTCGCTGGTTCGATCCCAGCATCGCCCACCAAATTTGAATTTCAGGCAAATTGATTAAAATAAAAAACCCGCTTTGGTTTCAAGCCAAAGCGGTTTTTTTATGCCTGTGCTTGTGTCATAAGCCCCACTAAAGCGCACCTAATACCGTCTTTTGCGTCGGTATCATTGGCGGTATTTGCTATGCTCCTGGTATTTGATACCGTCAAACCCCAAGCCAAGCCCTACAAGCTCACCGACGGAAAAGGACTGTACCTGCTTGTTACCCCAGCGGGCGGGAAGCTATGGCGGTTTGATTATCGTTTTGCAGGCAAGCGCAAAACCCTGGCACTGGGCAGTTATCCCGACTTGCCATTGTCAGACGCCAGGTTACGGCTTGCGGATGCCAGGCAAATGCTGGCGGGTGGCATAAGTACTCGACTCTAATTATCTTAACATCTATCACACCACAAAGGCACAAAGACACCAAGGTACAAAAAGACTGATTTAACAAGCAACCGGCTGTTAATGCTTAGTTTTATAACCTTTGTGTGACTTTGTGCCTTCGTGTCTTTGCGCTGCCCTGAGCGCAGCCGAAGGGTGATGAATATCTTGTGTTAAACAAGTTATGCTCACGTACTTATTTAGAGGGTTTGCAGACTGACAGCAAACCAGCGGCTAATGTGCTGTCATTCAAAGCAAAATAAGCTGCCTTATGTGTCACTGCGCGC
>JFJP01006102.1_pt1 | contig 10144 bp, 11 predicted proteins | sample 431651 | NCBI WGS metagenome assembly JFJP01 (sample SAMN02602958, study PRJNA72255) | Microbial mat metagenome, whole genome shotgun sequencing project. | biome: fresh water; feature: sink hole; material: water; isolation source: purple microbial (photo- and chemosynthetic) mats found in... | reverse complement strand
TGCAAAACCGGCCCGGCCAAAGGCAAGTTCAACGAGTTGGCTACCATGCTGCCGCTGTACTACCAGGCCCGCGGCTGGGATGCGGAAGGCCGCCCGACTGCAGAAACCCGTGAACGTTTGAGTTTGTAAACGTCCCGCACAACTTACCAGACGGCTCTGAAAGGAGCCGTTTTTTCTGGAGAAATCAACATGACCCACCACGTCATCCTCGGTGCCGGCCCGGCCGGTGTCATCGCTGCGGAAACCATCCGCAAGCTCAACCCCCTGGACGCCATCACGATCATTGGTGACGAGCCTGAGCCGGCTTATTCACGCATGGCGATCCCCTACTTGTTGATGGGCAACATCAATGAGGCCGGAACCTATTTGCGCAAGAGCGCCACACATTTTGATGATTTGAAGATCAAAGTGCGTGTAGCCCACGTCCAGTCTGTTCATGCAGCTACCAAAACAGTAGTGCTTGACGGGGGTGAGACGGTTGTCTTTGACACCTTGCTGGTGGCCACAGGTTCGCGCCCGGTGACGCCGCCCATTCCCGGCATCAAGTCCGATGGCGTGCACCGCTGCTGGACGCTGGCCGATGCGCGTGCCATCGCGGCGCTGGCCCAACCGGGTGCCCGTGTGTTGCAGCTGGGTGCCGGCTTCATTGGCTGCATCATCATGGAAGCGCTGGCGGCGCGCGGTGTCAAATTAAGCGTGGTCGAGATGGGTGACCGCATGGTGCCGCGCATGATGGGTCCCACTGCGGGCGGCATGATCCGCGACTGGTGCGAGACCAAAGGCGTGGAGGTGTTCACCAGCACCAAGGTGGAGTCCATCGAGCCGGGTACGCCCTTGACGGTGCGCTTGAGCAACGGCAAAACCATGCAGGCTGACCTGGTCATCAGCGCCGCCGGTGTGCGCCCTGCCATTGGCTTTTTGGAAAACTCGGGCATCACCTGCTTGCTGGGGGTGTTGACCGACGAGCATTTGCAAACCAATGTTCCGGGTGTTTTTGCAGCGGGTGACTGCGCAGAAGCCTTTGACAAGGTGTCGGGCAAGATGATCGTCAGTGCGATCCAGCCCAACGCCGCAGAGCAGGCGCGCATTGCTGCGACCAACATGGTGGCTTATGCCCGGGGCCGCGCAGCGCATGCCGAGCTCAAAGGGGTCACCCAAATCAACGTGTTGGACACGCTGGGGCTGATTTCGGCCAGTTTTGGTGATTGGCAAGGTGTGCCGGGTGGTGAACATGTGGAGCTGACCGACAAGCTGGCCGGCCGGCATTTGAGCCTGCAGTTCAAGGACGATGTGCTGGTGGGCTGCAACAGCGTGGGTTGGACTGAGCATGTGGGCGTGATGCGCGGCTTGGTGGAAGGCCAGGTGAAGCTGGGGCGCTGGAAAGACGTCCTTCAAAGGGATCCCACCCTGCTGATGGAAGCTTACCTGGCTTGCGCGCAAGGGCAGGGCGACTGGTCGGGTGCACAAGATGAGCGCCGCCGCTGAGCGCAGCGTGGGTGGGGCGGGCCTTGGGAGTTGTAACTGATGAAAATGACCCTCAAACTTTTCGCCTCGCTCACCGATTACCTGCCCGTTGAGGCCAAATACACCAACATCGTCGAACTCGATGTGGCCTCAGACACCACGATTTCGCAGTTGGTGACGCAGTACCGTTTGCCTGACAAGCTGGTGCATCTGGTGCTGGTGAACGGCAGCTATGTTGCGCCCGAACAGCGTTCGACACGGACCTTGCTGGAAGGCGATGTGCTGGCCATCTGGCCGCCCATAGCTGGGGGCTGAGTTTTTTATGAATTTGGCCTCTAGCCCGATACGGACATGCGTGGGCAGCTATCAAAATGCAGTCGTTTTACCCTGAGCAGTTTGAACGTGAAATGGCCTGTACGCCAATCGACTGGTTGCGCTGGTTACCCGCTGCCGTAGGCGATGTGCACTGGAAACTTCACGACGGTGCGGCCGGTGTGCGCCTGGGTGACGGCGCTTTGGGGCTGAAATGGCATGAGGCGCCGCCACGGGTGATTGGGCTGGTGCGCATGCCGGTCCTCAAGGTGAGCTTTCGGTTTGCCGGTGTGGATGACGCACAGCGTCACGCATTCATGACGCGTTTTGACTTGTACATGCAGCGTGGGGGAGGTTGACTTTTGTGTAAGAAATCAACCTGTAACCCAGGCGTGTCAGGCGCTGTTAGCTATAAAAAGCGATACAGACTTGATGCCTGCCAAGGTTAGCAACAGCGAGCCAAACAAGTGCAGTGTGGCGGTAGAAAAGGCCAACAGGTAGCGCTGCTGCCCCAGCATGCCAACCACTTCGGCTGAAAAGCTGGAGAAGGTTGTCAGGGCGCCCAAGAAACCTGTGACGATCAGCAAACGCCAAGCCGGGTCGAGTTGCGGCATATGTTGAAAGATGGCCACAGCAACCCCAATCAGGTAAGCCCCGATCAGGTTGGCGGCCAGCGTGCCATAGGGCAGCAAAGCCCCCGGGTTGAGCCATATCCCCAGGCCCCAGCGCCCGAGCGCCCCCAGGCAAGCCCCCAGGCAAATGGCAACGACAGATTGCATGGCCATCAAATACGGGCTTACGGTGCCTTCTTGGGGTCTTTTTTGGCGGCGGGTGCAGTTGCTGAGGGTTTGAAAGCAGCGCCGTTGATGGTCACGCCTTCGGCTGAAAATTGGCTGGCTTTGGCCTCACCAATGCCTTTGACACGGGTAATGAAGTCATTCCAGTCCTTGAAGCTGGCCTTTTTGCGCTCATCGAGAATTTTGCTGGAGGTGCTCGGGCCAATGCCTTTGATGCTGTCAAGCTCGGCTTCGGACGCTTTGTTGATGTCCAAGGCAGCGAAGCAAATCGAGGATGACAAAAAGGCGAAGAGGACAATGAGTTTTTTCAGCATGGCATGGCTCCTGGGGGTGATGGGAAGGGATGAGGGTAAGGATATCGGTCAGGGAGTCCGTCAGCCTTGTTTGGCCAACCATTGAACATATTGGGCCACGCCCGATTGCACATTGGCAAACGCATGAGTACAACCTGTGGCGCGCAGGGCGGTCAGATCAGCCTGGGTATAACACTGGTATTTGCCGCGCAGCGCATCCGGAAACGGCACGTACTCAATCAAACCCTGGGCGCTGAGCTCCTCCAGCGACAAGGGCGGCTGTTGGTCGAGTTGGCGGAAAGTGTTGACCACGGCGCTGGCGACGTCGTTGAAGGGTTGGGCGCGGCCGGTGCCCAAATTGAAAATGCCGGACACAGATGGATGGTCAAAAAACCACAGGTTCACAGCCACCACATCGTCAATGTAGACAAAGTCGCGCATTTGCGAGCCCGCGGGGTAGCCACCGTACTCGCCAAACAATTTGACCTTGCCCTCGGCGCGGAACTGGTTGAACTGGTGAAACGCCACGCTGGCCATGCGTGCCTTGTGTTGCTCATGCGGGCCATAGACGTTGAAGTACCGAAAACCCACCACCTGCATGGTTTTTCCAGCCATGGCGCGCTGAAAATCCAGCCCGCATTCGCGCCGCATGCGCTGGTCAAAGAGCAGTTTGGAGTAGCCATACACATTGAGTGGTCGCTCAAAGGCAGGGTCTTCCCGGAAGGTGTCCGAGCCGCCGTAGGTGGCCGCACTGGAGGCATAAAGCAGCCGGGCGCCGCGCTTTTGGCAAGCGTGAAACAGATGTACCGAGGTGGCAAAGTTGTTTTGCATCATGTACTTGCCGTTGCTTTCCATGGTGTCACTGCACGCGCCTTCGTGAAACACCGCTTCCACCTGGCCGTATCCGCCGCTGGCGAACTCGTCGTAAAACACATCGGCGTCCACATAGTCAGCGATCTGCAGGGTCGCCAGATTGCGGAACTTGTCACCCTGGGTGAGGTCGTCCACGGCAATGATGTCGGTCAGGCCACGGGCGTTGAGCCCCTGGATGATGTTGGCGCCAATGAAACCGGCTGCCCCGGTGACAACGATTCGGGTCATGCAAATAACTCCTCATAAGAAACGGTGGCTGTACCAAATTTGCCCACCACCAGGCCGCCGGCCCGGTTGGCCCAGGGCAGGGCCTCACGCATGCTCATGCCGGCGGCCACCATGGCGGCCATGGTGGCAATCACGGTGTCGCCAGCACCGGTGACGTCAAACACTTCACGCGCCTGCGCACTGACGTTGACCTGGCCCTCGGCGTCAAACAGGGTCATGCCTTCTTCACTGCGGGTCAGCAGCACAGCTTCCAAGCCCAGCCGCTCGCGCAGCTGTTGGACCTTGAGTTGCAGCTCGGACTCGTCCTGCCAGGCACCAATCACTTGCTGCAGTTCGGCACGGTTGGGGGTGATGACGCTGGCGTTTTTGTAGCGCGAGTAGTCGGTTCCTTTGGGGTCGATCAGGATGGGTTTGCCCGCAGCACGGGCGCGCTCAATCATGTCACTGACGTGCGCAAGGCCCCCCTTGCCGTAGTCCGAGAACAGCACGGCATTGTGGCTGGGGAGCAGGTCCACAAAGGTGGCAGTCTGTGAGGCCAGCACCTCAGTCTTGGGGGTGTTTTCAAAGTCCAGGCGCAACAGCTGTTGCTGGCGCCCAATGACACGCAATTTGACGGTGGTTTTGAGTTGTGCGTCGCGTCCGAAATAGGTTTCAATGCCCGTGTTGGCCACCAGCGCTTCGAGCTTGTGGCTGGCTTCGTCGTCACCGACCACGGTGAGCAAGGACGACTGCGCACCCAGCGTCACCAGGTTGTAGGCCACATTGGCTGCACCGCCGTTGCGTTCTTCCTCGCGGGTGATGCGCACCACGGGGACCGGTGCCTCCGGGCTGATGCGGTCCACGGCGCCATACCAATAACGGTCCAACATCACATCGCCCACCACCAAAACGCGGGCGGCACTGAGTTTTTCTTTGGAAATGGTCATAGTTCTTCTACCCGCCGCGCGGGGTAACTGTCCCAGGTCTGGCAGCCTGGGCACTGCCAGAAATGCTGGGTTGCCTCAAACCCGCACGCGGCACAGCGGTAGCGCAACAGGGGTTTGATGGCGTGATCCAGCGCGCGCTGAACCTGGGGGTGAAATTGTTCGTGCTCCAGCTTTTCCTGTGCAATCCATCGGGTCGCTGCCACCAGAGAGGGCTCGCGCTCCAGGTGACGCGCATACCAGTCACGCTCGTTGGCATCCGAGCCAGGCAGATGGGCTGACAGCAGAACGATGGCATCGAGCAGGTCCAGGGACGGGCTTTGCTGGTACAGGCTTTGAAGACGCTTGAGCGTGGCGCTTACATCGCCGATTTTCAGTGCCATGTCGGCCAGCGGCCCCACCATCAGAGAGGTAGCCGCTGGGGCTCTGTCCAGAGCTTGCAACAACACCTGGTGCGCCTTGGCAAAATCACCTGCACCCGAATGAACCTGGGCCATGGCCAGGCGCGGGCGGGCCGCGTCGGGTGCTTTGCTGATGGCTTCTTGCAAGCGCTGGCGCGCTGCCTCAACGCGCCCGTTGACCAGATCGTCTGCCGCTTGTTCACACAAATAATGGGCCAACCGGTGGACAAAGCTGCCTTGGGAGGATTGCTCGAGCTTGTCAGCCACTTGAGCGGCCAGCGCCCAGTCGCGGCTGCGTTCGTAGTTGGCCAGCAGTGCCAGGCGCGCCTCGACCTCAAAGGCCGTACCTTCGAGTTTGATCAGGGCGTCCTCAGCGCGGTCCAAGAGCCCCGCTTTGAGGTAGTCCAGGGCCAGTGCATGTTGCGCCCGGTGCCGATCGGCCTGGCTCAGATCACCCCGCGACAGCAAATGTTCATGGACGCGCACCGCGCGCTCATACTCCCCGCGGCGGCGAAACAAATTGCCCAAGGCAAAGTGCAATTCCGAGGTGTCAGGATCGTTTTGAACCGCCTCAATAAAGGCATCAATCGCCTGGTCTTGTTGTTCATTGAGCAGGTAATTCAGCCCCTTGAAGTAGGCTTTGGGCGCTTGCCGGTTTTCCAGGCGAATCTGGCGCAGATCAAAACGTGAGGCCAGCCAGCCCAGCGCAAAGGCGACGGGCAGTCCCAATAAGATCCAGCTCAGATCAAATTCCATCAGAGTAGGCGGGTACGGGCAAGGGCTGCGGCGTGTTTACTGCAGGGGGCGGGCTGCTGGTTGTCTCGGTGATTTTTGCTGTCACGCGTTGGCGCCAACGCCAGGGCACCATGCCCAACACTCCCACCGTGACGCCCACGGCGAACGCCGCCAGCACCACCAGCACCTGGGGTGCCTGCCATTGGTTACCAAAGAAAAAATGCACTGTTGTGTCTTGCTGGTTGTTCAGCGCAAAGGCAAACAGGGTAAAAAAAATGGCTGCCTTAAGCACCCACTTAAGCAACCACAGAATGTTGTTCATCGGTATGTCCCAAAGTCGCCAGAATTCTAACGCCCGAGGTGCTTGCTCCCCAGCCTTGTGTACCGCTTGCGCGAACCTGGCGCACGTTTCAACGGTTCGACGATCACAAGGTCTTGGTCTGCGACAACTCGGCTGTACGCAGGTCGACGGCTTCGCGCAGTGCTTTGCCGGGCTTGAAATGGGGGACGCGTTTTTCGGGAATGGCGACGCTCTCACCGCTGCGCGGATTGCGCCCCATGCGGGGTGGGCGATAGTTGACAGAAAAACTGCCAAAGCCCCGGATTTCGATGCGATGACCACGAACCAGTGCGTCGTTCATGGCGTCCAGAATGGCCTTGACTGCATACTCGGCATCGCGCTGAGTGAGCTGGCTGAAACGGGCTGCAAGTTCTTCAACGAGGTCGGAGCGGGTCATAAACTAATGCCTTTGTGGGACAGACCTTTAGCCCTGTCCCCAACTGATTAGAAATAAAAAAACGACCGACGCGCAAGGGCAGTCGGTCGTCAGTTCAGGTGGGCAATAACTGATCAGTTATTGTTGTCCAGCTTGGCACGCAACAAAGCGCCCAGGCTGGTGGTGCCGGCATTTTCACGAGCCGACTGCTGGCTCAATGTGGCCATGGCTTCTGACTGATCAGCAGCGTCCTTGGCTTTGATCGACAGCTGGATGTTGCGGGTCTTGCGATCCACATTGACCACCACAGCGGTGACTTCGTCGCCTTCCTTGAGCACATTGCGGGCGTCTTCGACGCGGTCACGGCTGATTTCGGAGGCGCGCAGGTAACCAATGATGTCTTCGCCGAGGTCAATCTCAGCGCCCTTGGCATCCACGGTCTTGACCTTGCCGGTGACCACGGAACCCTTGTCGTTGATCGACGAGAAGGTGGTGAAGGGGTCAGAGTCGAGCTGTTTGATACCCAGGGAGATGCGTTCACGGTCCACGTCAACGGCCAACACCAGGGCTTCAACTTCCTGGCCCTTCTTGTACTCGCGCACAGCGGCTTCACCAGTTTCGTTCCAGGACAGGTCAGACAAATGCACCAGGCCGTCGATACCAGCAGCCAAGCCAACGAACACGCCGAAGTCGGTGATGGATTTGATCGGGCCCTTGACGCGGTCACCACGCTTGGTGTTTTGTGCAAACTCTTGCCATGGGTTGGCCTTGCACTGCTTCATACCCAGAGAAATGCGGCGCTTGTCTTCGTCGATTTCCAGAACCATGACTTCGACCTCGTCACCCAGGGCAACGATCTTGGCAGGGGCCACGTTCTTGTTGGTCCAGTCCATCTCTGACACGTGGACCAAGCCTTCGATGCCGGGTTCCAGTTCCACAAACGCGCCGTAATCGGCGATGTTGGTGATCTTGCCGAACATGCGGGTACCCTGGGGGTAACGGCGGTTCACGCCCATCCAAGGATCGTCGCCCATTTGCTTCAGACCCAGCGACACGCGGTTTTTCTCGGTGTCAAATTTGAGGATCTTGGCGGTGATTTCCTGACCAGCCGTCACCACTTCAGACGGGTGACGGACACGGCGCCATGCCATGTCGGTGATGTGCAACAGGCCGTCGATGCCGCCCAGGTCCACAAACGCGCCGTATTCGGTGATGTTTTTGACCACGCCTTGAACAATGGCGCCTTCTTTGAGCGTGTTCATCAGTTTGGAGCGCTCTTCGCCCATCGACGCCTCAACCACAGCGCGGCGGCTCAGCACCACGTTGTTGCGCTTGCGGTCGAGCTTGATGACCTTGAATTCCAGGGTCTTGTTCTCGTACGGAGACAGGTCTTTGGTGGGACGGGTGTCAACCAGTGAGCCGGGCAGGAAGGCACGGATGCCGTTGACCAGCACGGTCAGACCGCCCTTGACCTTGCCGCTGGTGGTGCCGGTGACAAATTCGCCGGTTTCCAGGGCTTTTTCCAGGCTCATCCAGGACGCCAGACGCTTGGCGGTGTCGCGGGACAGAATGGTGTCGCCGTAACCATTTTCGATCGAGCCAATGGCCACCGACACGAAGTCGCCGACTTGGACTTCGGTTTCGCCCAGATCGTTCTTGAATTCTTCCAAAGGCACATAGGCCTCAGACTTCAAACCAGCGTTGACCACAACAAAGCTGTGCTCAATACGAACCACTTCAGCGGTGATGACTTCACCGGGGCGCATCTCGGTGCGTTGCAGGGACTCTTCAAACAGGGCGGCAAAAGATTCAGACATTTTCAGTGCGGCAAGGTAGCCGCGGGGTTAAGTTTTGTGAACCTCAACCGCAGTGCGCCAGTGCAGCGCGATAGGGCGGATGAGGACCGGTGCAAAGGCGTGAGCCCCTGCGTTTTTTAGCTCTTGAGAATTTCAGAAGGGCTGTTTGCTTTGCCACCAGCTCAACACCTGATCCACCGATTTTTCAATCGATAACTCAGAGTTGTCCAGCAGCTTGGCATCTTCTGCCGGCTTCAAAGGCGAGGCGCTGCGGGATGAATCCCGGGCGTCGCGAGCTTCCAAGTCGGCGCGAAGACTGTCGAGTGTAGTTGAAATTCCTTTTGAAATCAACTGTTTGAAGCGTCTGTCTGCGCGCTGTGCGGCACTGGCGGTCAGAAATACTTTCAGGGGCGCATCGGCAAAGATCACCGTGCCCATGTCACGGCCGTCGGCCACCAAGCCGGGCAAGCGCCGAAAACTGTGCTGCAGATCAACCAGTGCATCGCGCACCGGAACCAGTGCAGAAATAGTCGAGGCGTTCATGCCGGCTTCTTCGGTGCGAATGGCTTCGGTCACGTTATCGCCATCCAGCAGGATCTGGTTGCCAACAAAAGCAATCTGCAACTGCCGAGCCAGGCTGGCAATGGCCGCCACGCCACGGCTGTCCAACGGCAACTGTGCACGCGACGCCGCCAGTGCCGTGATGCGGTACAGCGCACCTGAGTCCAGCAGGTGATAACCGAGCCGCTGGGCAACTTCGGCTGCCAAAGTCCCTTTGCCCGAGGCCGTGGGGCCATCGACACAAATCACGGGGATGTGGTTTGGCTGGGTCTGGACCAGAGAAAAGAGCGATTCAAAATAATCCGGGAACGTCTTGGCGACACATTTGGGATCTTCGATGCGCACCGGTAAGCCCGCAGGATTAAACGCCGCCAGCGAAAAACACATGGCCATGCGGTGGTCGTCATAGGTATGGATGCTGGCGGGCTTCCAATGCGCAGCACTGACCGGTGGCGTAATGCAAATGTAGTCTGTGCCTTCTTCGACGGTTGCGCCAAGTTTGCGCAACTCGCAGGACATGGCGGCAATGCGGTCGGTTTCCTTGACGCGCCAGCTGGCAATATTGCGCAGTGTGCTGGTGCCGTCGGCATACAGGGCCATCACCGCCAGCGTCATGGCCGCGTCGGGGATGTGGTTGCAGTCCAGGTCAATGGCTTTCAGGGGCCAGGCGCCGCGGGAGATTTCCAGCCAGTTGGGGCCGCTGCTGATGTGGGCTCCCATCATTTGCGCGGCTTCCACAAACCGGATGTCACCTTGAATAGAGGCTGCGCCGACTCCCAATACTTTGATGCCTTTTTGGCACAACCCCAAGTCCAGGCCTCCAGTCCTTTCTGCTATTGCGCCAAGAGCTATGAAATAACTAGCGGAAGAGGCATCCGCCTCAACATGAATATCACCCGGTGAGCAGATGCGGCTGCCGGCGGGAATGGTGAAGCGTTGCCAGCCCTCACGTTGCACCTGCACACCAAAGCGTGCCAGCAGGTTCAGTGTGATCTCGATGTAGGGGCGCGAAATCAACTCACCGACCACTTCAATAACAATATTT
>JFJP01019328.1_pt1 | contig 10145 bp, 7 predicted proteins | sample 431651 | NCBI WGS metagenome assembly JFJP01 (sample SAMN02602958, study PRJNA72255) | Microbial mat metagenome, whole genome shotgun sequencing project. | biome: fresh water; feature: sink hole; material: water; isolation source: purple microbial (photo- and chemosynthetic) mats found in... | reverse complement strand
GCACATTGGTATCAAGGACAAAGGTTTTACATACCGAACGCTTGCCTTTTGCGACTCCGGGTTTTGCGGCCATCTGAAGTTCCTTTCATTTAGGGCTGTGCTTGAACGTATGTGGCAACAGTTCAGCTAATGTGAAGGTTCCGGTAATGTTGTGTGTGGAGAGGGAAACCAGTACGATCTCAAGATCGGCACCGGCAAATTCCGCAAGCACCTGGCGACATGCACCGCATGGCGGGGTCGCCTGCTCCCCGTCGGCGGCAATGGCCAGTACCGAGACCCGACGCGCCCCCGCCGAGATCGCCGCGGAGATCGCACTGCGTTCGGCACAAATCGTCAACCCGAACGAGGCATTTTCCACGTTGACGCCAGTGAACACGCGGCCATCATCCGCACGCAATGCCGCCCCGACATGGAATCGCGAATAGGGGCAATAGGCGTGATCGGCGACATGGATGGCGATTTCAATGAGTTCAGGATCGCTCATGACGGTGTTTCTCTTTCAGGAATAATCCGTTCAACAATCAACGCCGGCACGATGACCGGGCCGTCGGTAATCCCAGCGGCTTGGGCCGCCAGCGTGAGCGCTTGTTCAAGGCGTTTTTCGTCAGCCGCATGCAGGGTCATCAGCGGTTGCCCCTTGGTTACGGATTCACCGATTTTCATGATCCCACTGACACCGACGCGGGGGTCTACCCGATCCACGATGGCGGCGCGACCAGCCCCAAGCAGCAGGCAGATACGGCCGATAGCATCGGCATCCATACGGCTAATCATGCCATCGCGGTTGGCGGGGACGGCGACCTGCATAGGCGCCGCAGGGAAACGCCCGGGCGAATCCAGGACGGTGATATCGCCCCCATGGAGATGCACCATGTCCTTGAAAATACCGAAGGCTCGCCCGGTGTGTATGTGACCCGCCATGGTTTGGCGGGCGGCCGCCGCATCGCCCTCTACGCCGGCCAGGCGCAGCATGTCTGCCGCCAAGGCGAACGTGGCCTCCATGAGGTCGTCCGGGCCTCGGCCTTGCAGCGCCTCGATAGTCTCGATAATCTCGAGGCTGTTGCCCGCCGTACGACCGAGCGGTTGGTTCATATCCGTAATCATGGCCGACATCCCCCGCCCCATGCGATGACCGATGGCGACCATGGTCCGGGCGAGCTGGCGAGCATTTTCGATCGACGACATAAAGGCACCGCGCCCCCATTTGACATCCAGCACGAGATTGGCCGTTCCTTCAGCCAGCTTCTTGGACATGATGCTGGCCGCGATCAGCGGAATCGACGGAACCGTCCCGGTCACATCGCGCAAGGCATAGAGTTTTCGATCGGCAGGCGCAATATCGGTGGTCTGCCCGGTTATCGAACAACCGCATTTGCGCAGCACCTCCAGGAACTCTGCGGAGGAAAGATCCGTTCGATAGCCGGGAATGGATTCGAGTTTGTCCAACGTCCCTCCGGTAATGCCAAGACCGCGTCCGGCAAGCATTGGCACGGCAACGCCGCAGGCGGCAACCAGGGGGCCGAGGATCAGGGATACCTTGTCGCCAATCCCTCCCGTCGAATGTTTGTCGGCGGTGGGAAGGCCAAGCACGGTGGTATCTATCTGCGCCCCCGACTGAAGCATCGCCTCTGTGAGGGAGGTGATTTCCGGGTCACCCATCCCCCGGAAAAAAATGGCCATGGCCAACGCCGCCATTTGATAATCAGGAATCGATCCGTTGGTATATCCCTGGATAAACGCCCGAATTTCCGAATCGGAAAGCGCCTGCCCATCGCGTTTCTTCTCAATTATCCATTGTGGCAACATAATGTAACTCTATCGGAAGCCACGGCCCCTTGTCAAATGGGTTGTCTCATCGCACGTCAAAGGCGAACAGGCGAACTTGGTCAGCGCCCCAGGTGGTCTCTGGGATTAGGCGGATCGCGGTCGTCTCCAGCGCAAGCGGGACGCTTACCCGTCGCTGGTAATTATTCGTTTCCGTATAAACCGGGATCCAGCGTCCGTCCGGCTGTCTAGATTCTATCCTGAATCCCTTGACAAGGGTTTCTGGCACCGTCCATGGCGATGCTCCCAGCGCGTAATAGTGACGCATGTTGTTTGCGTCGCGGTTGAGGTTGCTGTCGAATATCATGCGAGCTTCCTGCAGCCGCACCGTAGACGCAAACGTGTATGTGATGGGGGTGCCGACGGAACCGCTCCAACTGTTGGGGACATCGCCAACCTGACGGTCTACGCCATTGCGAAGCGATTCCACATCCCCGGAGGGACATGACAAGACAGCTTGGCGAGAAAGCTCAGGAACTTCCCGTGAATGCCAGGGCAGCCAGCAGTCGTCATCCATCAGCGTCTGCTGAAGTTCACAAAGACGGATGCGGCGAACCTCGCGCGGGGTGAGACTATCCCGGACGGCGATCGCGGCCGCCGTGCCGACGGCCTGCCCCATGAGGGAGGTGGTCGCCATAACCCGGGTTGAACTCATGGCCGCATGCGTGGCACTGTGGCAACGCCCCGCACAGAAGAGATTCTCGACATTCCGGGAATAGAGCGAACCCAGGGGAATCCCGTATGGCGACGGGGCGGGGTGGAAAATCGTACCCGCCTCGGGATGATAGAACCCGGCGGGGAAGTGGTCGTCCATGGTCCATCCCCCATAGGCAACCAGATCATCAAAGCGCCCCTCGGCCTCGATGTCGTTCTGCGTCAGGACATGATCCCCGACATATCGCCTGCTTTCACGCTTCCCCGGCAGGAATCCCTGCCAGTCCAGCGCCCAGTTAGTCCATTGTTCGCGATTTGGAGCATAGTTCTTGATATAGTCCCACACCCCGAAGGCGATCTTGAGTAGTTCATCCCTAAGCTTCTCTGTATCGTGAATGCTATCATAATCGCCCCCGACCTCCATCCACCAGTAATTTGTACGGCGGATGTTGCAGTTCCGTCCGCGCAGATCCTCGGGCGTCGTGAACCGATGCGCCCATGCCGGGGCGATGAACGGCTGCGGCGTGGCATGTTCACGCGACTGGAATAGGCAGCTCATGCCCATCGTCTTGCAATCGCCTTGCAAAGGCGCAATACTCTCGTTGTATTCGTGACGAGCCTCACGCCCAACCCTGAACTCAGCCCCCGACAAGGGAGCCAGGATGCCATCGCCAGAGCAATCCGCGAAAAGAGAGGCATGGATCGTGTGCCGGGTCTCGGTCGTCATCTGCCAAGCGGATACCGATGCAATGCGGCGTTGGCCTTGCTGATTGGCCCCCTCGGACATCGTGACGCCCTGCACGGTACAATTAAGGAACAGCGTCAACCCATCCTGAGTGGCTGCTGCGCCATAGGTCACGCTATCCCATATCGAATAATTCGGTTCGCGGTTGCGGTAGTGGTTCTCCATTTGGATTTCCTCAAGAATCCCGGTCTCGCGGTTGCCCTTGCCGTGAGCACCACAGATATGCATCCGGATCTCGCTGGAGGAATTCCCGCCCAGCACGGGACGATCCTGGACAAGCGCCACCTTGGCCCCATGACGCGCGGCCGCCAACGCAGCAATCAGCCCCGCCATGCCGCCACCCACTACACAGAAATCAAACTGGTGAATCTTCTCCTGCATTGTGCCCTCCATATTCCTACGCATTCCAAATGATGAATAATCTGCACCCCGAGTTCTTATGCTGCAAGTTTATTCGGACATTTCTGCCCCATTTTTAGGTTTTCACATGATCGCCTGGCTATCATTTGCGAGTTCAATTGCGGGTTTGACCTTCGAGCCGGTCTGGGGCATGATGTACGCTTTTATCGTAGGAATGGAAAGGGTTTTATGGATATCGGGTTGTTGGAAAGCGCGTTTGTGCATGTGCGCCGGGCGTTAGGGATCGACCGGGTTGATGCTGCGGTAATCCTCGGGTCGGGCTGGAGTGATACCGCCGACGCCTTTGAGCCGGTGGCGGAGTTGACCTATGCGGACATTCCCGGCTTTGGAGCCACCGGGGTTGTCGGTCATAAAGGTCGCCTGCTCCTGGCTCGCGCCAGCCAGCGGCATGTGCTTATCTTCCAGGGGCGGCGGCATGGGTACGAAGGCGGCGGCTGGGAACCGATCGCCCTGCCCGTGTATATTGCGGTCCGCGCTGCCGCCCGTGCCGTATTCCTGACCAATGCCGCTGGCGGTATCAATCCCGACTTCCAGCCGGGCGACCTGATGCTGGTCACGGACCACATCAACATGACCGGATCAAACCCATTAGTCGGCCCACACCACCCAATCTGGGGGGAACGCTTCCCCGACCAAAGCCACCTGTACAGCCCTGCCCTCGCCGCACAGCTCCGCCAATCGGCACTCCATTGCAGCCAGCCGCTGCGCGAAGGCGTCTACCTGGCCACCTCGGGCCCCTGCTACGAAACCCCCGCCGAAATCCGCATGTTCCGCCATCTGGGCGCAGATGCGGTTGGCATGTCCACGGTGCCGGAAGCCATCCTGGCCGGTGCCGCCGGACTGCAGGTTGCCGCCGTCTCCTGCATCACCAACCCCGCCGCCGGCGTGGTTGCTGGCAAGCTGGAGCATACCGCCGTGCTGGCGGCCACCCGGCAGTCCATGCCCGCCATGACCGCTCTTCTGCATCACGGAGTCTGCCATGCCGACTACTGACGACACCCAGCAGGAAAAAGCAGCTCGACAGCTCGTCGAGCGACTGCGCCAGGCCGGACATACCGCCTTCTGGGCTGGGGGCTGCGTCCGGGACAAACTGCTTGGCAGGCCCCCGCGTGATATCGACATCGCCACCAATGCCGTGCCGGACTCCATTCTTGAGATCTTCCCGCATGCCTCCGCCGTCGGCAAGAGCTTTGGCGTGATGATTGTCCCATGCCATGGGTTTCACTTCGAGACCGCGACATTCCGACAGGATCACGGGTATCAGGACGGACGCCACCCGACGTCTATCACCTTCTCCACCCCGGAGGATGATGCCGCCCGCCGCGATTTCACGATCAATGCTATGTTCTTTGACCCACTCACCGGAACGATCCACGATTTCGTCAACGGGCGGGCGGATCTGGCAGCGTTTTGCCGAGGATCACCTGCGCCTGCTGCGCGCCGTGCGTTTCGCGACCACGCTCGACTTCGCCCTGGATCCGGCCACGGAGGCGGCCATCATCCGCCATGCACCCTCCATCGCCCAGATCAGCATGGAGCGAATCCGCGACGAATTCACCCGCACCTTGCTCGAGGCCCACCGACCCGGACAGGCATTACGGATGCTCGACAATCTAGGACTGCTCTCCGTTTTCCTGCCCGAGGTTTCCGCCCTCAAGCACCAGGCACAACCGCCCGAATTTCACCCGGAAGGCGATGTTCTGACGCATACCGTCATGATGCTTGACGCCATGGATACACGCACCCCCACCCTGGCCTATGCCATCCTGTTGCACGATATCGGCAAGCCCGGCACGGCATTCCACGATGGCCAACGCCTACGCTTCCATGGTCATGCGGAACACGGCGCACGCCTGACGGAGTCGATTTTGAGACGCCTGCGCCTACCCAACAAAGTCATTGCGGACGTCACCGCCTGCGTCGGACGGCACATGCGTTTCGACGGCACATGCGTTTCATGGATGTCCAGAAGATGCGCCGCTCGACGCTGCGCCAGCTCGTCGGGTCCCCCACCTTCGAAACCGAACTTGAACTGCATCGGCTGGATTGCCTGTCAAGCAACGGACTGATGGATAACCACCGTTTCGTCTGCGAAACCCGCGACAGCTTTGCCAAGGAACCGGTGCTGCCAGATCCCTGGATCAATGGGCGCGACCTGATCGGCCTCGGGGTCAAGGCAGGACCTGCCATGGGAAATCTGCTGAAGACGGCCTACGAACGCCAGCTCGAGGGGCTTTTCCCTGACCGCGGAAGCCTACTGGCCGATATCGCCTGCGAATTGAAACCTGAGGAGAACTAATTAATGACAACCAAACCTTCGAAGAATATTGTTCCAGTGGGTAAAAACAAAAGGCCTATACTGGCAGCCCTGGCGATGGCGCTTTTGGGAGCGGTTTCGCCTTTGGATGCCGCCGACATCAAGATGGCTGCATCGGTTCGCGTGCAATCTACACCCGCGGCCGCCTTTGGCGTCACCCCTCCGCTATCGGCGGTATCGGCATCGTCCCCCACCCATCGCAAGGCGTCGGTGCTGCGTGAGGTACCGCGACGGGATCGCCCGACGTCGGCGACAGGCCGAAAACGTCTAACACAGGCGGATCCGGTGCTGCAAGGCGGGCCCGTTGTCAGTAATATGCCCTCCCCGTTGATTTCGTTCGAGGGGTTGTCGAATATTGATGGTGTGGCCCCATCCGATTGCAACGGGGATGTCGGGCCGAACCACTATGTGGAAATGGTCAACATGCATTTCTGCATCTATGACAAGGCAACCGGGGATGCCCTTATTGAACCGATGCTGATGAGCTCGCTTTTTTCTGCCGCCAATTTCGCACCGCCGGCATCGACCATGGACAATGGCGATCCGATTGTGCTTTATGATCCGCTGGCGGATCGCTGGATGATCAGCCAGTTCATCGTCAGTGTGAGACCCTGCCATGAGGTGATCGCGATCTCCCAAACGCCGGATCCCACGGGGCCCTGGTTTCTTTATGATTTCGTGATGCCGAATAATCTCATGAACGACTACCCGAAATTCGGTGTCTGGCCGGATGCCTACACCATGACCGACAACCAGTTTGGCGAGAGTTCCGGTGCGGGCGTCTTTGCCTTTGATCGCGTCAAGATGCTGGCAGGCGACCCTGCCGCAACCTACCAGTATTTCAATCTGATCGACGTCAATCCGAATTTCTTTTCACTACTCCCTGCCGACCTGGACGGGCCACCGCCGCCTGCGGGCTCTCCCAGTTATTTCCTGTCGGTTGACAAGGGGTCTGTATCGCCCGATCCTTCACTCTATCTCTGGAAATTCTCCGTGGACTGGGACAATCCGTCGAATAGCACGTTCGGCATCAACGGCGCACCGGACCAAGTCATCCCGGTAGCGGATTTCAATCCTGAATTCAGTGGCGGACGTGATGTGATCCCGCAGAAGGGGACCAACCAGAAGCTGGATGCGATCGGGGATGGGCTGATGTATCGCCTGCAATACAGGCATTTCAGCGAACGCGAGACGCTGACGGTCTGCCACACCGTCAATGTCGGCGACAACCGGGCGGGGGTGCGCTACTATATCTTGGAACGGTCGTTGCCTGGCGGTGAGGAATTCACCGTGGCAGACCAAGCCACCTATGCACCCGATGACGGCAACAGCCGCTGGATGGGTAGTGCCGCCCTGGACGGCACCGGAAACCTTGCCGTGGGATTCAGCATTTCCGGAACCAACCTTTACCCATCCATCCGCTACGCTGGACGCATGCACTACGACCCCACAGGAGGCCTATGGCGCGGTGAGGCATCCCTTGTCGAGGGGACGGCATCTCAGACGGGAGTTAACCGTTGGGGCGACTATTCAATGATGGCGGTTGATCCAACGGACGAAGCCACGTTCTGGTTCAATGCCCAGTACACCTCCGGAAGCTGGAATTGGAAAACCCGTATCGGCTCGTTCATCATGAGTTCGAGCAACCTAGCCTATGTGACGGGGATTGTCACCAATGCACTGACCGGGGCGGCGGTTCCCGGAGCCCGCGTGATTTGCCATGAGGGCGGCGAGGCGAAAGCAGCGGCGGATGGATCCTACCGCCTGAGTACCCTGGCAGGGGATCATCGCTTGACTGCCGTTGCCAACGGCTATTGGCATTCCGCGACAACCCAGGTTGCGCTTGTGGCCGGCATGACGTCGCAGGTTGATTTCGCACTGATGCCCGTGGCACTGAGCGTGTCACCAGGCATCGGAAGCACCGCGACAGGTGAGCAAGGTGGCCCCTATCTACCGTCATCCTTCACCTACACCCTCTCCAATGCGGCCAATTCCAGCCTGGCCTGGAATGTCGCTGTCGATGCTGACTGGCTCGCGGCAGCCCCGTCCTCAGGAATCCTGGCACCTTTCACGGCGACCGGAATCGTCGTCTCGCTGACGCAGCCGGCGTCGTTCCTGCCTTTTGGTGTGGCAACCGGACGGGTCCAGGTGGTCGCGACCAATTCAACCCATTCCTTCAGTGAATCGCGTTCGACTGGGATTTCAACACAGGACAGCCGAGCGAATGGCAGATTACAGGGGCGGGCTGGTCCTTCGATGATCCCGGCCAACGGGGCAACCTGACGGGCGGCACGGGTATCTTTGCGATCGTGGATAGCGACTATATCGGCGAAACACAGGTCGTCAGCGCACTGGTTTCTCCTGTCTTTGACTTTTCCGGTTTCAGCGATGTAACGATTTCCTTCAAAACCGATTTCAGACACTACAGCGGAGACCTGGCTCGAGTCGATTACAGCCTGGCTGGTACGAATGGACCGTGGACGTCGGCATGGACCGTACCCGCGGCCAACCTGCCGGGACCGCGAACACGAACGGTTGTCTTGCCGCCAGCCGTGAATATGGCACCCCACGCCGCCTTCCGGTTTTATTATGAAGGCTATTATGCATGGTGGTGGCAAGTGGATGATGTTGAACTCAGCGGCGTGCAGAATGCGGCAGGGATGACCGTCGTGCCGGTCACAGACTGGGCGATCAGTCAATATGCAGGTTCGATACCCTCGGAAATCCGCTATTATCGCCTTTCGGCATCCGGTACGGGAACGGTCGCGTGTGTTGTATCCTCGCCCGACTGGATGACCTGTTCGCCCTCTGCATTCACCCTCCATCCAGGACAATCGGCCGTGGTGACCGCAGCGGTTGCAGCGGCATCGTCCACCATGGCGAACGGTGAATATCCTGGAGTCATCGTTTTCTCAAACACGCTCGACCATGCGGCCGCTACGCGCACCGTGACACTGGATGTGTTGGACCCGTTGCAGATCGCCCCGTCGACCCCCTATGTAGCCTCGGGATTGGAGGGAGGACCGTTCACGCCGACCGGCCAGGTTTATACCCTGCGAAACAACGGCACCAATGCTGTGGAATGGGGATTATCGACCGAGGCAGCGTGGGTGACCATAGCACCGACCAACGGCACGATTGCAGGGGGATCGGCAGCTACCGTTACCGTCGCCGTCGTCTCGGCACTGCTGACGAATAGCGGCATCCACATGGCGGATCTGTTTTTTACCAACCTTTCAGTAGGCAGCATGCAAACACGATCGGCCACCATCAATGTTCGAGAAATCACCGGGTCGATCGGGATTTACGACTCGATCGGTGCAACGAATGACCTTAGCCTCCCGTTTGGCGTGGTGACCGGCCTGACGCCCCGCGTCGCACAGATCATCATTGCAAACACGGGGGAGAATAGCCGGAACCTAGTCGTTTCAAATCTTTTTTTCGGTTATTACCTGAAGTGACGGGCGACTGGAGCGTGAGCGGCGGTGCATATCGTCCCCAATCGCAGCAGTCCATACAGATGCAGTCCAACTTGCATGACCTCTCCTGGTCAAATGCATGGGTCGAAACGGAAGTGAATGTGTCGCAAAATGTGGGCTCGTATGGTCTGGGTTGCCGCGTAACGCCGGGGTGCAAGATTGACGACAACGGGAATGGATACTTTTTCATTGTCGACAATGACAACGGAAGCGGCTTTTTTCTAGTATTCCGACAGTATAATGGAATCGGGGCGGTCCTTCAGGGCTGGACGCTGACCACGGCTCTAAAAACCGATCGTAATGTGCTGTCCATGAATACGGAAGGGGGAAACATCCGCTGCTATTTAAACGGAACACCGGTCTGGGATGGGATTGATGAAGACCCCCTGCCCCCCGGCGGGGTGTGCCTGATCGCGACTGCGGAAGCCTCAGTGGTACGCACCTATGCGTTTGATTCCATCCTCGTCGGACCACCCCGTGAACGCGGCCTCGGGGTTGGTCGCAAGCAGCTCTACTATAATGGCTTGGCACAAGATGGAAACATCTTCGGACCGTTCACCAAGGACACATCGACCAGGGCGGCTATGGCACCGGACATTCCCGACGAAAATGCTCTGGAATGGCCCTTATATGCCGCCTCCGCCACCTCTCAGCCTCCCTTCATGCTCAGCGGCTTGCCGGACCTTCCCGTCACCCTGGCACCGGG
>JFJP01041158.1_pt1 | contig 10146 bp, 7 predicted proteins | sample 431651 | NCBI WGS metagenome assembly JFJP01 (sample SAMN02602958, study PRJNA72255) | Microbial mat metagenome, whole genome shotgun sequencing project. | biome: fresh water; feature: sink hole; material: water; isolation source: purple microbial (photo- and chemosynthetic) mats found in... | reverse complement strand
GATGTGGCGCTTCAGATGGTGGATTATCTATTAACAGGAGAGGCCCCGAATATCGTCAACCTGAAAAAATGATGTATCCTTTAAATCCGTCATTTTTTTATAACAACAATAAAAAGGAGAAGTTATGAGGACCAAAAAGTATGTGTTAACCGAAAAGGATATGCCAAGACAGTGGTACAACATCATGGCGGACATGCCCAATGGAATGGAACCTCCCCTGCATCCGGGGACAGGCCAGCCCTGCGGACCCCAGGATCTGGAACCGATCTTCCCCATGAACCTGATCGAACAGGAAGTGAGCACCCAGAGATGGATCGACATCCCTGAAGAAATCCTGGATAAACTCGCCATCTGGCGACCATCCCCTCTTTTCAGGGCCTACGATCTTGAAAAAGCCCTGGGAACTCCGGCCAGAATCTATTATAAAAATGAAGGCGTTTCTCCGGCCGGTTCCCACAAACCCAATACCGCTGTTGCCCAGGCCTATTACAACAAGGTGGCCGGCACCAAACGGATCACCACGGAAACCGGTGCAGGCCAGTGGGGCAGCGCTCTTTCAATGTGCTGTTCCTTTTTCGGTATTGAATGCAAGGTGTTCATGGTCAAGATTTCCTACAACCAGAAACCCTATCGCCGCCTCATGATGGAAACCTGGGGAGCCAAATGTACCGCCAGCCCCAGCAACGAAACAGCCGCCGGACGGTCCATCCTGGCCAAAACCCCGGATTCGCCGGGCAGCCTCGGCATGGCCATCAGCGAAGCCGTTGAAATGGCCGTGGCTGACAAAGACACCAAATATGCCCTGGGATCAGTTCTCAACCATGTCATGATCCACCAGAGCATCATCGGTCTTGAGACCCAGAAACAAATGGCAATGGCCGGGGACTATCCCGATGTTATCATCGGCAGCGCCGGCGGCGGAAGTAATTTCGCAGGCCTTGCCATGCCTTATGCACGGGACAAAATTGCAGGTAAAGACATTGACATCATCGCCGTAGAACCCACCTCCTGCCCCACCCTGACCCGTGGACCCTTTGCCTATGATTTCGGTGACACCGTCCAGATGACGCCATTATTACCCATGCATTCCCTGGGTCATAATTTTGTACCGGCGCCCATCCATGCGGGTGGATTACGATATCACGGAATGGCGCCCATTGTCAGCCAACTGGTGTTGGATGGGATTATCAGAGCAGAAGCCGTTCACCAGCTTGAAACCTTTAATGCCGGCGTGACCTTTGCAAGGTCCGAAGGTTATATCTCAGCCCCGGAATGCAACCATGCCGTGGCCATGACGATCCGTGAAGCCCTGAAAGCCAAGGAAGAAGGAAAAGAAAAGGTCATCCTCTTTAACTGGAGCGGTCATGGTCTTGTGGATCTCGGCGCCTATGAAAACTTCTTCAGAGGAAAACTGGCCGACCACGAACTCCCCCAGTCAGAGATTGATGCAGCATTAAAAGATCTTGAATCATTGCCAAAACCAAAACAAGCAACCAGAAAATAAGATCTTTTAACACCACCCGGAGGCTGCGCACTGCCAACTCATGCAGCTTCCGGGTGTCTTCTCAACCTCTGAAAATAAATAACAAAATCGATAAGGAAAAAATCCATGAACGACAGAATCCATAATTTTAATGCCGGGCCTGCCGCCCTTCCCTTGCCTGTCCTTGAAGAAATCAAAGATTCTTTTTTGAATTTCAACGGCAGCGGCATGTCCATTACAGAGGTCAGCCACCGGTCCAAATGGTTTGAAGATGTTCTCAATGACGCCATTGAACGGACCAAACGGCTTTTAAAGCTCAATGATCAATACCAGGTACTCTTTATTCAAGGCGGCGCCAGCCTTCAGTTCTGCATGATCCCCTTGAATTTTCTCTCCGATGGCAGAAGTGCGGATTATATCAATACCGGCACCTGGTCCACCAGTGCGATTAAAGAAGCCAAAATCCAGAACAAACCCATCAAGGTGGTGGCCTCTTCCGAGGACAGAAATTTCTGCTATATTCCTCAGAATATCCCCTTTAATAAGGATGCGGTCTTTGTGCACCTGACGTCCAACAACACCATCAAAGGCACCCAGTGGGCAGCTCTTCCGGACACAGGCAAAGTCCCCATGGTCATTGACATGAGTTCCGATATCATGTCCCGCCCCGTTGACATGAGCAAAATCGGCATGATCTATGCCGGTGCCCAGAAAAATATCGGTCCGGCCGGTGTCTGCATGGTCATCATCCGGAAAGACCTTCTGGATCTCTGCCCGGATAATATCCCCACCATGCTGAAATACAAGACCTTTGCCGAAAAAAATTCCATGTACAATACCCCACCCTGCTTCAGCATTTATACCATCCAGCTCGTGCTGAAATGGCTGGAAGAAACCATTGGCGGGCTTGAAAAAATGGATGCGCGGAACCAGGAAAAAGCCGACACGCTTTATAATTTCATGGACGCTTCAGGCTTTTACACGGCAACAGCGGACAAAGGCTCACGATCCCTCATGAATGTGACTTTCCGGCTGCCCACTGAAGACTTTGAAAAAGCATTCATTGCCCAGGCCACAAAGAATGATCTTGGCGGCCTGAAAGGGCATCGGAGTGTCGGCGGGTGCAGGGCGTCTATTTATAACGCAACCGGCCTCAATGCCGTTAATGACCTTGTTTCTTTTATGAAGGATTTTCAAAAACAATCCGGATCATAACCAATGAATCCATAAGTCTTTTAACTGAAAATTGGAGGCCATGATTCCCATGCGTGATACCCGAAAAGACATTGACATCATCACCGAACTCGGCGGCATAACTTCAGAAGGCCACGCCATGACGGTATTCCGGCAATACCTCAATGAACTTCAGTTGGCAAAAATTTCAAGAATCAAACACCCTGATGTTTTAATTAGAATTGCCAATGCGATTGTGCTTTGCAACCCTGATTCTGTTTTCATCAATACAGGGTCATCAGAGGATAAACAGTTTATCCGGCAACTGGCCCTGACCCTAAAGGAAGAAGCAACCCTGGCCATGGAAGGGCATACCATCCATTTTGACCTGGCCGAAGAACAAGGCAGGATTGTAGACAGGACCTTTTATATTGCCGATCCGTCAGATCTTGTTTCCTCCCTTGCCAACCGGATGGACCGGCCCACAGCCCTGGAAGAGGTGAGATCCAATCTAAAAAACATCATGAACGGGAAAACAATGGTGGTGGGGTTTTATATGCGGGGCCCAGTAGGATCTCCCGTATCCAACCCGGCCCTTGAAATCACCAGTTCCGCCTATGTCTCCCACAGTGCGGACCTGCTCTACAGGAATGCCTTTGAAGATTTTGAAAAAGAAATTGAACGCCTGGGCCATTTTTTTACCAATGTCCACAGTGAAGGGCTGAACCGGACTGAAGATCTCCCCAATGCAAGAGTGCTCATGGATCGAAAGCATAAGACCACCTACAGTTTCAAATGCACCTATGCCGGTAACACCCTGCTCCTGAAAAAAGGAAATCACCGGTTTGCCGTGGATAAGGCTGTGTATGAAAACCCTGGACAGGAATTGGCCGAACATATGTTCATCACAGGCATCCATGGCCCCGGCGGTCGCGTGACCTGGTTTGCCGGAGCCGCTCCCAGCGGATGCGGGAAAACCACAACCGCAATGGCCGGCAATGAGTTCATCGGGGATGATCTGGCCCAGATATGGATAGCTGACGACGGCAGCATCCGCTCCATTAATCCGGAATGCGGGATTTTCGGGATTGTGGAAGATGTGAACCTGGACGGCGACCCTCTTTTAATGAAACTTTTAAGGCAGCCCGGCCATGAAGTGATCTGGTCCAATGTCCTCATTGACGACAAAAAGATCCCCCATTGGGTGGGAAACAATGAAGACCATCCGGATAAAGGGGTCAATTTTCAAGGAGAGTGGTTCAAGGGGAAAACCGATAAGAATGGAAAACCGGTCCCTCTGTCCCATCCCAACTCCCGCTGCACCTTAAGTTCTTCGTGTTTTGAAAATTATTCAAGGGACGCCGACAACCCCAAAGGTGCTCTCACAAGGGTGTTCACTTACAGCGGCAGGGACACTGACACCATGCCTCCGGTCCGGGCGGCAAAAAATTCAAATGAAGGAGTTGTCATCGGGGCCTGTATTGTTTCCGCCGCAACCGCCACGGAAGTTGGCGCAACCGGGGTGAAACGGGCTCCCTGGGCCAATGCCCCGTTTATCCCCGGCGCTCTCGGCGATTATATGGAGGCCCAGTTTAAATTCTTCGGCAGCGAAAAGATAAAAAAAGAATACAAGCCTGTGATGGCAGGTCTCAACTATTTTTTAACCGATCAGGCAAGGGGCGGGAATTCGCCAACATTGATCGGGGAAAAACGAGATGTAAAGGTTTGGCTGGCCTGGCTTGAGCGTTACAGCCACAATGAAACCGGTCATATTTCAACACCCATTGGAAATCTTCCCCGATATGAGGATTTAAAACCATTATTCAGGGATATCATTGATAAGGAGTATCCAGAAGACATCTATATCAAACAGTTTTCCCTGTATATTGATCCCATCATCAAACGGATTGATCTCCAGAAAGAAGCCTATTCAAAGGAGAAGAGTATCCCGGTCATCTTGTTTGATATTCTTGACCAACAGAAAAATGAGCTTCTTCTGTTAAAGGAACGTCACGGTAGCATTGTTTCCCCCGACCTGCTTGCCGGATAGGCTTTCCGGGGCAGATCAGATCGTTCATGGAATAAGGGTTTCTGGATGAAATCCACAGCCTCTCACGGCGAGCATGACCCAGGGTCCACACAGATATCCTGTGTGGACCGCACAATATTCTTCATCAAAAATGGTATTGTCAGTCTCAAGGGTTGAAAAGCCTGCCGATGTTATTTCACGCTGTCAAACGCTTTTTTAAACCCGTCCAGAGATCCGGCAATGGTTTTGTCCGGCACGGCATAGGACAGCCTGAAATGGCCGGGACCGCCGAACCCGGTTCCGGGAACGGCCAGGATCTTGTTTTCCTGTAATATTTTCACAAATTTGAAATCATCGGCAATAGGGCTTTTGGGAAAAAGATAAAAAGCGCCCTCGGGCACGTCAAATTCATAGCCTGCGGCATGGAGCCCTTCGCAGAAAATGTCGCGGCGTCTTTTGTAAATCCCGATATCCACGGTAACGCCCTGGAGTGCCCCTACCACCTGCTGGAAAAGAGCCGGAGCATTGACATACATCATGGTATTGGTTACTCCTGCCGCACCGGCTATGATAGCGGCATCCTCAGCCTTGGGATGAATGGCCAGATACCCGATCCTTTCGCCTGCCAGAGACAATTCCTTGGAATAGGAGGTGAGAACAATGGTGTGGGGATAGACATCAAACATACAGGGCACATCAACGCCATAGGCAATCTTCCGGTAAGGCTCGTCGGAAATCATGTAAATCCGTTTTCCAAATTTCTGACTTGCTGCATCCAGTATCTTTCCCAATTTCATGAGTTCTTCTTTATGATACACCACCCCGGTTGGGTTGTTGGGAGAATTGATGAGCATGACCCGGGTGTTGGCAGTAATGGCTTTTTCAATGGCCGTAAGATCCAGGTGAAAATCCGGGAATGAGGCCACAGTTTTCAGGTTTGCGCTGGCAATAAAGGCATACTGGTTATACCCGACAAAAAACGGGGTCGGAACCAGGATATCTTCTCCCGGATTCATCAGTGCCCGCAAAATGTCATTTAAGGCTCCTGCCGCGCCGACCGTCATGACAATAAGGTCCGGAGTCAGGCCCACATTGTATTCCTTATTCAGGTAATCAGCCACGGCTTTTCGCACATGGGGGTAGCCGGTATTGGGCATGTACCCGTGAGATGTGGCAGGATTGTTGATGAGATTGATGAGGGTCTCTTTCACCACGGCAGGCGGAGGAACATCCGGGTTTCCCAGGGAAAAGTCAAATACATTGTCTGCTCCATATATCCCCTTCATCCGGATTCCTTCTTCAAACATCTTCCGGATCATGGAAGCTGATTCAACCATTTTAACCATCTTATCTGCTATAGGCATACGATTTTCCTTTCGAAATTAAGATTAAAAATTTTATTACCATACATCAAATCTTTTACGATGCAAAGACCCCTTTAAAAAAGGAATTGGAATTTTTATCGATCCTTTTTTTCATGTCCATGACACAGGATGGTCTTATTCCGTTTTTCCATCTTGGATAGCCGCCCCGCCAGACATATCGGATGAGTTCGTGGAAAACAGGAAGTGAAAATTCATAGGGCCCGATTTGAACCCTGTTGTCGCTGTGAAATACAATGGACATATCTCTTGTTATTGAAAACGGCTTGATCTCTTGTTCAACAATCTTTTGTGTATTGCCCCCTTCCGGGTTCTGCTTAAACTTTTTCGGATCCTGGGGAAAAGGGAAAAGCTGATACAGTTTTCCGATAAATCCTGTGAACCGGACACCGTGGATGGCGCCCATAAGATCCCCTATGTCATCGGGATTTTCAATCACATGAACCCTCTGCTCAAATTTGATGGTTTCTATATCCTTTTCCGCTGCAAGATCTCCCATCCATTGGCAGAACCTGTCTGCAAAAAAGAAATGATCCTCTAAAAGCAGCATATCCGATTCTATATTAAAAAACCCGAAGGCGATGTTCCCGTAGTTTTCCGATCTGAATGACAAGGGCATAGTTTTCTCCATGATCCATTGATGATTGATTGATAGTTAGCACTGGCCGGGTTGCCGGTATTCTGACAAGTAAATGCCTATTCCTCAAGCCGATATTCCGCGGCAGGTTTTATGATATCAGTTTCATAACCCTGTCTGAAGGATGTTTTGAGTGCTTCGGGAACCCACTGGCTTAGTCCTTCATAAAAAGCATCAGCGGGTATCAGTTTTTTCAGGATCCGGTTGATTGTATCAATTTTGTTTTTTCCCCATTCATTTTTAGGAGCAACAATATAACCTGTGATAAAAGCATTCTTTTTTTCAAGGACTTCATAAACTCTCAGCTCATCCCTGATGCCTGTATTTTTTTTCAGGACTTCAAGGGCAAAGGGCTCCCAGATTATCCAGTCCATCCGTCCGGCCTCTATCATTTTCAACTGTCTGCCCTCGCTTTCTTCTCCGGTTATAATAAACTGTCTGATTCGGCCATTGTATTCCTTCAGGATAGAATCGATCTCAGACCCGTAGCTTGCTCCTTTTGAAAGCCCCATGATCAGGTTTTCATTTTCCAGAAGTTTTCGAAGACTGATTTTGGAATCCACAAGATAGGGGCGGGCTTTTTCCGGCCGCATGACGACCCCGTCTGTAAAAACCAGCCTGCAAGGCAGGGAATAATAGAGGTATTCTTCCCTCTCAGGCGTCTTGGCCGCACCATAGGCAAGATAGTGCACCCCGTTTTTCAGGTCGCCAAAAATTCTTGCTGGCTGGGCCTGAATCGATTTATGAGTATATTCGGTCATCTGATCGCTGATCATCTTCTGGGCATGTGCCCCATACCCGGTTACATTTAGGCCTTCAACCTGATACAGGGGGGGATAATGGAAATAGGGCCAGAGTATTTCTTCTGCCTTTGCCTTAGAAATGAAAGAAACCCCTGCAACGATAAAAAGACCAATAAAAAAGAATCTTTTGAGAATCATTTCGCCTCCTTATTTTATCCTGGAAGTATTAGATTTTTATTGTGCTCTGTAAGAAATATTTTGTTTAGTCTACCTTGTGAAAAATAAAATTTCAAGATATTATTCCCAATCATGCCCTAAACCCTTGGTTGAAGAATTTGAAAAAAATAATAGACCTTATCAGAGCCTATCCGCTTTCCACAAAAATTGTTGTCTATATCTTCGGGTTTGCTTTTTGCTCGACCATCATCGCATCTCTTGCCCATCTCTTCGTGGCTTACAATATGGAAAAGAGCCGGATCTGGTCCAAGCTCGACAATCTGGAAAAAGAGCAGATCGAGCTGCTCACTTCCAACCTGTGGACGTATAATACAAAAGCCGTTGAAATCCAGATGAGCGGTATCCTGTCCAACAGAGACTTCATCTATATTGAAATCAGAACTGACGGAAAGGTTGAGTATTCCGCCGGGAAAAAAGATCTGATGGAAAAAGGTCTTGAAAAGACCTATCCTTTAGTTTATCAGGGCAAGACCATAGGAGAAATAACCATTTACGCAACTACCCGGCATATCAAAGACCGGTTGTTCATGCTCACCGCAGGCTCCCTGACCGCCCAACTCTTTGGAATTTTTTTAACCTGCCTCTTTCTTGTTCTTCTTCTCTACCGGATGTTAAGCAGGCCGGTGTTCCAGATGTTGGAATTTACCAATACCATAAAACTGGACAATCTTGATTCTGAGTTTTCACTGGATCGTAAAAATAAAAAACCAGATGAAATTGATGCGGTTATTAATGCGCTTGATGCCATGCGAAAACGCTTGAAAACAGATATCGAAGAAAAGGAGGGGATCAGAAAGGAACTGATCTCCGAACAGACTTTTTCTGATAAGGTCATCAACAGCTTGCCGGGTATTTTTTTTGTGCTTGACGAACATCGTCGGATCATTCGCCATAACCGGCAATTTTATGAGCAGACATCGGGCCCAGAAGAGGCTCTAAATTTCGATATTTTTAAACTGATTGATAACCGGGATCATGAAAAACTTGAGGCAGTCTTTCAAAAAGTCTTTTCCCATGATGAGCAGCGATTTTCGCTTGAAGTGCTGATCATCAATCCGGAAAGTGCTTCCATTCCTTATTTTCTCAACTGCAGCCGGCTTATCCTTCAGGGTCAGGATTTTCTCATCGGGATCGGCACAGACCTTCGGGACCGCAAAAAAATGGAATCGGAACTGCAACAAGCCCAGAAAATGGAGTCCATTGGAACCCTTGCCGGAGGCATTGCCCATGATTTTAACAATATCCTGTCCGCTATTTTCGGCTATACCGAGCTGGCAAACGGCTTATATCCCGACAACCCTAAGTTATCGGGGTATCTTCAGAATATTCTGAATGCTGCAGTAAGAGCCAAGGAGCTTGTTCGGCAGATTCTGACCTTCAGTCGAAAAAACGAACAGGAAATGGTTCCGCTGAAAGTCTCTCTTATCGTCAAGGAAACCTTGAAACTGCTGCGCTCCTCCATCCCTACCACTATTGAAATCCAATCGAAAATAGATTCGGAAAAACAGACGGTATCCGACCCGACCCAGATTCATCAGATTATTATGAATCTTTGTACGAATGCCTACCAGGCCATGCAGGAAACCGGCGGAACGCTTTCAATCTGGCTCAGGGATATTGAAGTAAATGAAGAGGAAACTCTTCCGGGCTCCGAACCGGTGCCAGGAGATTATATCCTGCTTGAAGTCACTGATACCGGCTGCGGTATGACACCGGATGTCATGGAAAAAATTTTTGAACCCTATTTCACCACAAAAGAAACAGGGTCAGGCACAGGTCTTGGACTTGCCGTAGTTCACGGTATTATCAAAAGGAACAATTGGTATTTGTCCGTATCCAGTAACCCAGGGTCCGGAAGCAGCTTCAAGGTCTATTTTCCTGTGTTCAAAAAACCATATGAACCGCCGGTGGAATCCGTGGGTTCAGAAAATGCCTGCCTGACCGGTCATGAGCATGTCATGATTGTGGATGATGAAAAAAGCATCCGGGATGCCGTGAAAATTATACTGGAGAATAATGGCTACACAGTATCGGAATACGATAATGGGGCGTCGGCCCTTGAATGTTTTATTCAGAATCCACGAAAATTTGATCTCATCATCACGGACATGACCATGCCGAAAATGACCGGCTATCAACTGGGACTGTCCATTCTGTCCGTTAGACAGGATTTGCCCATTATCCTTTGTACAGGATTCAATGAAACCATCAGCCGGGAAAAAAGTAAAAATGCAGGATTTGCAGGGTTTCTTCAAAAACCTGTGGAATCACAAAAACTTCTTAAGGAAATTCGATATCATCTTGACCGGATGAGATCATAATTCTTAAGCTTGCTTATCCTTGTTTTTTGGGTATCGTCAGGATACCGTCGCCATTTTCATCTTCAAGGTCAAACCACCACTTATTCTTATAATCAGCCTTGCCGTAGCCCATGAGATCATCGCCCCAGATGCCGAATCTTC
>JFJP01007657.1_pt1 | contig 10146 bp, 10 predicted proteins | sample 431651 | NCBI WGS metagenome assembly JFJP01 (sample SAMN02602958, study PRJNA72255) | Microbial mat metagenome, whole genome shotgun sequencing project. | biome: fresh water; feature: sink hole; material: water; isolation source: purple microbial (photo- and chemosynthetic) mats found in... | reverse complement strand
CTCGACGTAATTCTTCGATGTGCCGCGCTTCAGACGGCAAGACATCGGCAATGTGATCCGGCAGGACCCAAGCAGACATGTGATTTTTGGGGGGCTGTTAAAAACTGAATTCTACCGGGCGAATGCAGGCACCTGGTTCAAGCCAGCCACCAAATCAGCAGCAGACCCAGCAGCAAACTGATCAGGCCAAAGAATCGCAATTGACCGTCAGTGAGGCGCAGTATCTGGGCAAACGTCTGCCGCCAGGTGGACGGCGACACAAACGGCATGAAGCCTTCCACCAGCAACACCAGCCCGATAGCCAGCCAGAACGTGGTGCTGTTCAGGCCGACCTCCATGGCTATTTCTTGGCGTTGGCAGGCGCTGGCACACCGCCACGCATGGTCTTGAAGAAGTCTGAGCTGCTCGGGTCGAGCACCATCACGTCGCTCTTTTTGGAGAAAGTCGCCTTGTAGGCGTCCAGACTGCGGTAGAACTGGGCGAACTGCGGGTCGCGGCCAAACGCCTCGGTGTAGGTGCGCGCAGCTTCTGCATCGCCCTCACCCTTGATCTTCTGCGCGTCACGGTAAGCGTTGGCCACCGTCACCTCACGCTGGCGGTCGGCATCGGCGCGGATCTTTTCGCCTTCGGCAGCGCCGGTGGAGCGCAATTCATTGGCCACCCGCTTACGCTCGGCCTCCATGCGGCGGTACACCGACTCGGTGATCGCGTCCACATAATCAACCCGGGTGATGCGCACGTCCACCACGTCTATGCCCCAGGGCTTGGCACCACGCACCTGACTCAGCACCTCGTTCTTGACGTCATCCATCAGGGCTTCGCGCTTGAGTGACAACAGTTCTTTCACAGTGCGCTTGTTGATTTCTTCCTGAAACGCGTTGCGCACCACCCGATTGAGCTGGCTGGCACCCGCGGCCTCGTTGGTGCCCACGTTGCGGATGTATTCGGTGGGTTCAGAAATACGCCAACGCACATACCAGTCAATCACCACGCGCTGCTTTTCAGCGGTGAGCACCGGCTCGTCGTCGGTGCTGTCGAGTGTCAACAAACGCTTGTCGATGTAAGAGACGTTCTGGAACGGCGGCGGCAGCTTGAAATTCAGGCCAGGCTCGGTGATGACTTCCTTGATTTGGCCCAGGGCATACACCACGCCGAACTGGCGTTGGTCTACCACAAACAGGGTCGAACTGGCCAAGGCCAGCAGAAGCAACAGGGTCGAAAAAATAAAACCTAAGCGATTCATCAGTTAACTCCTAGCGGGTATCGCGCGTACGGGCACGAGCAGCGTCGCGGGCACGGGCATCGGCAGCACTTATGGTGGTGTCAGCAACCGGGGTGCTGGGCACAGGCGTTGGCACCGCGGTCATGCCGGTCACTTCTTGCGAGACTTGCCCGGTCATCTGGATGAGTTTGTCCAGCGGCATGTACAACAGGTTGGAGCCTTGTCTGGAGTCCACCATCACCTTGGTGACGCTGCTGTAAATTTGCTGCATGGCGTCGATGTACATGCGGTCGCGCGTAACCTGGGGGGCTTTCTGGTACTCGGCCAACACCGATTTGAAACGCTGCGAATCACCTTGCGCCTGCGCCACGATACGGGCTTTGTAAGCGTCAGCCTCTTCTTTCAGACGGGATGCCGCACCCACCGCACGGGGAACCACATCATTGGCATAAGCCTGCGCTTCGTTTTTGGCACGCTCACGTTCCTGCCCGGCTTTGAGCACATCATCGAAAGCTGCCTGCACCTGTTCTGGCGGACGAACACCGCCCTGCTGCAGATTGATACCCACTACCTCGATGCCAACCTTGTAGCGATCCAGGATTTTTTGCATCAACTCACGCACCCGCGGCGCGATCTGGTCACGCTCGTCAGACAAGGCACTGTCCATGCGCATCTTGCCCACCACTTCACGCACCGAGGTTTCGGCAGCCTGCACCACCGCATCGGCCGGGTTGCGGCTCTCAAACAGGAAGGCGCGCGCATCGTTCAGGCGGTACTGAACTGCAAACTTGATCTCAACGATGTTTTCGTCTTCGGTCAGCATGGCCGATTCGCGCAAGCCGGTGGCCTTGATGATGGTGTCACGGCCCACGTCCACCGAGCGGATTTGGGTCACAAATACCAACTCATGGCGCTGGACCGGGTAAGGCAAGCGCCAATTAAAACCCGCACCCACGGTGCTGTTGTACTTGCCAAATTGCGTGATGACGGCCTGTTGACCTTCCTGGACAATGAAGAAACCGGTGCCCAGCCAGATCAGGACTGCCACGCCTGCGATCAAACCTGCACCAATGCCAGCCGTTTTCATGTCGGGCTGAAAGCCGCCTGGGCCACCCTTGCCACCACCTGCGTTACCGCCGCCAGGGCCACGCCCACCCGGTTTGGTGTTGCCAAAAAGGCCACCGAGCTTGCGATTGAAATCGCGCCACAACTCGTCCAGGTCCGGTGGACCCTGGGTTGCGGCACCCCGGGGTTGACGCTCCTCATTGTGTGGTGGCTCTGCGACGCTTGGCTCGGGCTTGTCAGCCTCGCCCCCAGCATTGTCGGCAGGTTTGTCATCACCGCGCCCCCAGCGTGGGTCATTGAGATTGAACATCCCTTGAAGGCGTCGCGGCAAAAGCGCCAGGCTAAAGGTGGGTAATTGAAGTTTCATCGCAGCAGCTCTTATCGAATAAGGGTTGATTGTGCCGAATCAGGCGCCAGCCTCATGATCTGGAGGGAAATCTGGGGCGCTCACTGTGGCCGGACGTCTGGCAACGACGGTATCGGTGAGGCGTTGCCGCAGCCCGGCGACGCCCTCGCCGTCTTGGGCGCTGAGAAAGAGGCGCGGCGTCGGCACACCGTCCAGGTCGTAAACATCTTGCAGCGCTAACGGCCGACGCACATCGTCCAGTGCATCAAGCTTGTTGAAAACGAGGATTTGAGGAATGTCAGCGGCGCCAATTTCTTTCAAGACGCTCTGGACTTCAGCCATTTGATTCAAATAAGTGTCGCTTGAGCAATCCACCACATGCAACAGCAGATCGGCGTCCACCGCCTCTTGCAGCGTGGCCTGAAACGCGTCAATCAAACCGTGCGGCAAATCACGAATAAAGCCAACCGTATCAGAGAGCGAAATCATTCGCCCGACATCGCCCAGATATAGCTGCCGTGTGGTGGTGTCAAGCGTGGCAAACAGCTGGTCTGCCGCATAGGCCCGGGCTTTTACCAGCGCATTGAACAAGGTGGATTTGCCAGCATTGGTGTACCCCACCAGCGAGATGTTGAACGTGTCACGACGGTCACGCTGGCGGCGCTGGGTATGGCGCTGCCGTTTGACCTTGACAAGACGTTCTTTGATGCGCTTGATGTTGTCACCAATCATCCGGCGATCAAGTTCAATCTGCGTTTCTCCAGGGCCGCCACGCAGACCGATGCCGCCACTTTGCCGCTCCAAATGTGACCAGCGGCGCACCAGACGGGTGCTGAGGTATTGCAGACGTGCGAGTTCAACCTGAAGCTTGCCCTCGTGACTGCGCGCACGCTGCCCAAAGATCTCCAGGATCAGCAGCGTCCGATCGTTGACCGGCAATTCCAGGTGCCGCTCCAGATTGCGTTGTTGCGCTGGACTCAGACTCTGGTCAAACAGAATTTCCTGGACGCCAAGCTGCGTCGCCAACAATTTGATTTCGTCTGCTTTGCCGCTGCCGATGAACAGTGCGGCATCTGGTGCACGGCGCTTGCAGGTCACCCGCGCGACAGGCAACAGGCCCGCCGTTTGGGCCAGCAATCCAAGCTCTTGCAGCTCTACGTCAAAATGTGGGAGACCAAAATCGACACCCACCAGCAAGGTGGGTGCTTTATTGCTTTCAGGCGGTGGCAGGTTGGTCACCCTCAGTGGCAGAGAAGTTGACCGCACGCCCCGGCACTATGGTTGAAATGGCGTGTTTGTAAACCATTTGGGTCACTGTGTTGCGCAGCAAAACCACGTATTGGTCGAATGATTCGATCTGGCCCTGCAGCTTGATGCCGTTCACCAGATAGATGGATACAGGAACGTGTTCTCGACGAAGCGTGTTGAGAAACGGGTCTTGTAACAATTGGCCTTTGTTGTTCACGATATTCTCCGTGTTCGGATAATTAAAGAAGAGAGCACGATACCACAGCGACACGCCGCATCGGCTTCAGAGCGCAGATACCCACAATAAATATGTCACTGCAACCTGACACTTGACTCAGTCAGCCTTGTCGGCAAACGGATTGGCAGATGTTTTGAGTTCAATGCGCAAGGGTGTTCCGACCAGATCGAACGCCTGGCGAAAACGGCCTTCCAGAAAGCGCTTGTAGGCGTCGGTGACATGTTCGAGTGAATTGCCGTGGACCACAATGATGGGTGGGTTCATGCCGCCCTGATGGGCGTAACGCAGTTTTGGCCGGTACATGCCAGAGCGTTTCGGGCTTTGAAACTGCACTGATTCCAATAGCAGGCGTGTCAATACCGGCGTGGACATCTTGCAATTCGCTGCCTTGTAGGCCTGAATGATGGAAGCCCACAAAGGGCCCAACCCCTGGCGCTTCTGCGCAGAAATCAGGTGCATGTTGGCAAATTTCAGAAACGCCAGCCGCGTCTCGATGGATCGCTTCACCAACTCACGTTGGTAATCATCCACCGCGTCCCATTTGTTGACGGCCAATACCACGGCACGGCCATTTTCCAGAATGTAGCCGGCAATGTGGGCGTCCTGATCGGTGACCCCTTGCGTGGCATCAATCAGCAGCAGCACCACGTTGGCTGATTCGATGGCTTGCAGGGTTTTCACCACGGAAAACTTCTCGATGGCTTCAAAGACCTTGCCACGGCGACGCAAACCGGCAGTATCAATCAACTCGAATTTCTGCCCTTCGCGCTCAAACGGCACCGAAATGGCATCACGGGTGGTACCAGGCAGGTCAAAGGCGACCAGACGCTCCTCACCGAGCCAGACATTGATCAACGTCGACTTGCCCACATTGGGGCGGCCAGCCACCGCGAGTTTGATCACACCGGGTGCCGCTTCGTCCTCTTCGACGCCCTCTTCAAGATTCAGGGGCTTGAGAGCCAGATCAAGCAAAGAGCGGATGCCCTGCCCATGTGCCGCGGAAACCGGCAACACGTCGCCCAGGCCCAATTCATAAAACTCAACCAGTTGAGCACCCTCAAGCATGCCTTCGGCCTTGTTGGCAACCAACAGGCAGGGCTTACCAAGGCGCCTGAGGTAATTGGCAATGTCATGGTCTTGCGCCGACACGCCGCCCCGCGCGTCCACCACAAAGATCACCACATCGGCTTCTGCCACGGCTTGCCGGGTCTGTTTGGCCATCTCTTTGTAGATGCCACTGGTCGCGTCCGGTTCAAAGCCACCGGTATCAATCACGATGAACTCATGCCCCGCGTGTTTCCCGTTGCCGTAGTGACGATCACGCGTCAGCCCGGAGTAATCGGCCACGATGGCATCGCGCGATTTCGTCAGTCGGTTAAACAGCGTTGACTTGCCCACATTGGGGCGGCCCACCAGGGCCAAGACGGGTTTCATAGCAGGGTGTCAGTCAGAGGCTATTCGGGCTGAAAACCGAACACGCTGCCATTGCGGGAGACCGCCACCAGCGTGGTCCCGGCCACTGCAGGGGTGGCTGCCAAGCCTGAACTGTCTGTGGAGTGCTGTCGCCCAGCACAACCGATCGACCCAGCACGAGTGGTGCGGTCAGTTGTCGGTAGCGCAAGCGGTCTGAACTCCAGGCTTGCGTTCCATCGGCCAACCTCCAGGCGATCAGCCTGCCATCGTCTTCCACACCATACACTTGCTGGTCATCCCCGTGCAGGCCCACCGCACCAGAGGCAGAGTGCTTCCAGACAACGCTTCCCCGGTCTGTGTTGACACAACCAACAGCGGCCTGAAAAGCCCGCACGCAAACGACATTGGCAGCACGGCTGACACCCGAAACCAGGTCCACCAGACGTTCAATGTCGTTGGTGCCGCGAGGGGTGGCAATGGGCGCATCCCACACCACACTGCCGTTGAGCGGATTGAGCCCAACCAGACGACCGGTCAAACCAACCACCAGGGTGTTGTTGACTGCCACTAGCACCCCTGCTTGGCGCAAGACCAGGGCCTCCCCAGGTCGCTGGTTGGCCCACAGTTTTTTTCCACTCAGGGCGTCAAAGGCAGATACCACCCGGTCCGCACCCAGGACAAAGACGCGTTGTCCGGCCACCAAGGGGGCGGTGAAGACCTGACTTGAGAGGCGCGCGCGCCAGAGTTCACGTTCACCCTCCATCGTCACCAGTTCATTGGTGCGGGTGACGACCGCGGTGTAGCGTCCGTCACTGCCAACCCCGGCGGCAATTTGTGCCCCCACATTGTTGCGCCACACGACAGCACCGGTACGGGCATCCATCGAGGTCACGACCCCGTCAGAGCCAGCCAGGGTGACCATCGTCGCAGTGGCATGCACAGAGAGGGGAAAGTCGATTTTTCCGACCTGACCTGTCCAGGCTGTGCGAATGCCCAGCAGCGCCGGATTGGCACCCAAGTCCGCCGGACGTGGTGCGTTGGAGCCACTGGCGCAGGCGCCGAGCACACCGACCAGTAGCGCGCTCAGGCCCAGCTTGACGAGCCTGCTCAATGGGGAATGGGACATCATGGCTTACTTTCCTTGCGCGGCATCACGCGGCGTATTGCTCTGCACGTCAACACCCAAAGCATTGAGCTTGACTTCGACCAGACGGCGATATTCCGTGCGGGGTTCAAAAGACTTGAAGGCCTTTTGATACTGTTCGATGGCCTTGGCGGCGTTTCCTTGTAGCGCGAAGACATCTCCGGTGCGGTCAGCCACCAGGGCTTCAAAACCGGCAGGAAAGGTGCCACCAAGTTGGTTCAGCGCACCATCAAAGTCTTTGGCGTCCATCAACAGCCCGGCCAGCCTGAGTTTCGCCACCGCCTGATAACCAGCGTCTGACGACTTTTCAGCGACCCAACCCAGCGCTGCCTTGGCGGCATCCGGTTTGCCTGACGTGGCGTAGTGTTTGGCAGCCAAAAGCCCAGACTGTTGCGCATACGTGGTGGAAGCAAACCGCTCTTTCATGTCAGAAAAAACACGGTCAATCTTGGCCGTATCACCAGACTGGATGGAGCGCTCCACCTCATCGAACAGGGCTGCGGCCTGATTGGCCTGACTTCGTTGCCAATAGTTGTAGAAATTCCAGGCGGCAAAAGCCGAAAGAATGGCAATCAAGGCCCAAGTGATGGCATTGCCGTATTGCTTCCAGAAATGCTTGAGTTGGTCAAGCTGTTCCTGTTCTTCAAGATCCAAATGATTTGCCATGTCGTGATTCGCTAAACGCAGGATTGTAGGGTTGGGGCCCAGGTGGCCAGATCAGCCAGGGGACAGGACATTTGTGCAGCGGCAGCATCGCGCAGGGGTTTGACCGTGACGTGTTGCGATGTCACCTCCTGCGCACCAAAGATCAGGGCATAACGCGCTCCACTGCCGTCAGCCCGTTTGAACTGGCTTTTCATGCTGCCCATGCCATCGGCTGAACTGGTGTGCATTTGTACGCTGATGCCCGCCATGCGCAAGGATTGAAGCGTTGACAGAACCAAGGGCATCGCCGCAATGTCGGTCACGATCGCGTAGGCATCCAGCGGCACAGCAGAACCAAGGCATCCGGCAGTTTTGGCCAATTCCAAAACACGGTCAACGCCTAAGGCCCAACCGACCGCGGGGGTCGGTTTACCGCCCAGCTGTTCAAACAAATAGTCATAACGTCCACCCGCACAAACCGTGCCCTGCGATCCCAAACGATCGGTGGTGAACTCAAAAACCGTCAAGTTGTAGTAATCCATGCCACGCACCAGCCGGGGATTTACCGTGTAAGCCACACCATTGGCTTCCAGGATGGCCTTCAGGGTGTTGAAGTGGGCCAACGATTCATCGCCCAAAAAGTCCAGCAATTTAGGCGCCGCGTTGACCAGGCTTTGCATGTGCGGATTTTTGGTATCCAGAATTCTCAGCGGGTTGCTGTGCAGCCGCCGACGCGCCTCTTCATCGAGCAATGCCATATTCTGCTCAAAATACGCGATCAGGGCTTGGCGATGCGCCAGACGTTCTGGCGGCTGGCCCAGGCTATTGAGTTCCAGCCGCACGTCGGTCAACCCGATCTCGGCCCACAACGCCGTGGCCATCAAGATCAATTCAGCGTCGACCTCGGCGCCGGGAAACCCAAGCGCCTCGGCACCAATCTGGTCGAACTGCCGGTAACGACCCTTCTGTGGGCGTTCGTGGCGAAACATCGGGCCCATGTAATACAGGCGCTTGCCACCGTCATACAAAAGACTGTGCTCGAGCGCCGCACGCACAACACCAGCTGTTGCCTCCGGGCGCAGCGTCAGTGGATCGCCATTCAGCCGGTCATCGAAGGAGTACATCTCTTTTTCGACAATATCCGTGACCTCGCCCAACCCGCGGATAAAGAGCGGCGTGCGCTCGACAATGGGCGTGCGAATATTGCGATAGGCAAAACGGGCCATCAAGCCGCGAACTTTGTCTTCAAACCATTCGACCGTGGCTGAATCTGGCGGCAACAAATCATTCATGCCTTTGACGGCAGTCAGTTTGCTTACTGTGGGGATAGATACTTTGTCAGTCATGAACGCAATAGTCAAACTTTGGCCGCAGCATTGGCACCAAAGCGCTTTTCAACATAGTCTTCAACGATGGCCTGGAACTCTTGGGCAATGGCGTCGCCACGCAGGGTCAGGCGCTTTTCACCATCAATGAAGACCGGCGCCGCAGGTGCTTCACCAGTACCGGGCAAGCTGATACCGATATCGGCCTGCTTGCTCTCGCCCGGGCCGTTCACGATGCAGCCCATGACGGCAACCTTCATCTTTTCGACACCCGGGTACTTGCTGCGCCATACCGGCATCTGCGCCCGCAGGTACTCCTCAATGCGCTGTGTCAGCTCCTGAAAGGTTGTGCTGGTGGTGCGACCGCAACCAGGGCAGGCCGTCACGCTTGGTACAAAAGAGCGCAATTCGAGCGCCTGCAATATCTCTGCAGCAATCACCACCTCTTGCGTCCGGGATTCACCAGGTTGCGGTGTCAAAGACACCCGAATGGTGTCGCCAATGCCTTCCTGCAACAAAACCGATAGCGCTGCAGCTGAAGCGACCGCCCCTTTGGTGCCCATGCCAGCCTCGGTCAAGCCAAGATGCAGGGCGTAGTCACAGCGTTTGGAAAGTTCCCGGTAAACCGAAATCAGATCCTGCACACCACTGACTTTGCAAGACAGAATGATCTGGTTCGGGTCCAGCCCCAATTCCACAGCCTGCTGGGCAGAATCCAGCGCGGAGGTAATCAGGGCTTCATACATCACCGGCTTGGCACCCCAGGGCACCGCGCGGCGACTGTTTTGGTCCATCAAATCAGCCAGCAAATCCTGATCCAGGCTACCCCAATTGACGCCAATGCGTACCGCCTTATTCCAGCGCACAGCGGCTTCTATCATCAAACCAAATTGCCGGTCGCGCTTATCGCCTTTGCCAACATTGCCGGGATTGATCCGATATTTGGACAGGGTCTGTGCACATTCAGGAAAGTCGGTCAGCAAACGGTGGCCGTTGTAATGAAAGTCACCAATGAGGGGCACGTCGATCCCCATTCGGTCAAGCTGCTCGCGAATATGCGGTACTGCCTGAGCCGCCTCTGGGGTGTTGACCGTCAAACGAACCATTTCCGAGCCGGCAAGCGCCAGTTCCTTGACCTGGATGGCGGTACCAATCACGTCAACCGTATCGGTATTGGTCATGGATTGAATGCGCACCGGGGCATCACCCCCTACTGTGACGATTCGGCTGCCCCAGACCACCTTGGCCTGACGGGTTCTTTTGCCTTGCGCGTTGGCCTCGGCAACAGGCGTGGGAGTATTCATCACTTCACCTCAAATCGGGCAACATTTTCTCGGGCCAGCGGCGTCAGGTCGAAAGGCTTGCCGCGCACAGACACCGACACCACATCGGCTCGCCCAACAATCACTGACAGGGGCAATTGTCCCGTGACTCGAATCACCTCACCCTCAACAATGGTCTTGCGCAGCTTGGGTTGACCTGCGGCATCGGTAACTTCAA
>JFJP01041157.1_pt1 | contig 10147 bp, 11 predicted proteins | sample 431651 | NCBI WGS metagenome assembly JFJP01 (sample SAMN02602958, study PRJNA72255) | Microbial mat metagenome, whole genome shotgun sequencing project. | biome: fresh water; feature: sink hole; material: water; isolation source: purple microbial (photo- and chemosynthetic) mats found in... | reverse complement strand
GTACCAATACGACCGTATTTAATACTAGACATTAGCATAATGGCTTTAATGCCTTTATGAATGTCACTTGTATGGTTACGAATACGATGAGACTCATCGACCATAACATAGTCGGGTTGAAACTTCTTACAGAATTCTACAGAATTTGATAGTACATCGACAACGTTGCCGATAACAATCTGTGTCTTAACCTTACTACTGATAAAACTGTTACCCACGATTACGATTGTGTTTGGAGGTGCGCTAAGAATCATGTCGGTAAGACGCTCTTCGCCCCATTCCCTAATTGTTTCCGTTGTAACGGGAATTGCATTCCAACCACGGAACGATTTATGCAGGTCTTCAATCCAGTTACGTACTAAACGATTCGGGCAGAAGATAAATGGTTTCTTAATCAAACCATCGGCATACAGACAAGCAATATCCGCAAGACCGATTGTAGTTTTACCACCACCCGGACTAATATCAAGTACGGCAATTTTTGGATGTGCTTTCAATGCTGCAAGCGCCTGAGCCTGATGCGGGAACAACTTCATACCTCCCGTACCATCTGGGTTTGCCGGCTTACTGCCCGCCAAGTTTAAGTCAGCGTCCGTAAACTGAGTTTCACGTTCTTTAATTTCATCAGCCTTCTTGTAGATACTGTCACGAATTTCAGGTGTGACGTACTTGGACAGAACTACACACATCGGCATTACTTCATTTATTAAGGATAGGAATCCAGGATGTCCAGCCTCGGCTTCCAATGGATCTGCGGCGCTTGTATCTGGTGACAGCAATTCTTTTTTCGGCACGGCCAGTATAGCAAGAATTGCTTGCCTAAATATCTGACCACCTAACCAGGTGTACAGGCGTGCAAAATCGCCAAGAGTGGACCGCTGTCCATCAAAGTAACGATCATGTTCGACAAATTCAATGTTGTCCCGAATACAAATGCGTGCTAAATTTGAATGGGCATCTGCGGCAGCTTGACCGGCCACAACACCTAAAATAGCAACAATCGCTTGCCCAGTTTTCTCATCCGGTATCGAGGCTTTTAACTCACGACTAATGATTTGTTGATAAATACTGCGTGTGGTATTGGTAGCAATTAACTCAAAGTCGATAAACTCTTCATCGCCTAAGTCCTTAACCTTTAATTCAGCAGCCGCTTTATCAACAAGCTCCTGCATGGTAGGTACTTTACCGAGTTTCAGCAGGTGATTGTAGAAATTTGCAAAATTAATAAAGACTTGCGAGGTTGCAATGCCTTGACGAACGTCCTGAAATGCGTTCTTATCAATCATTGGACGCGTCTTGTCCGGCATCCTAAGTTTAGTACGTGAAAACATATCACGGAAACCGACGTTTACCGGGCTTCTTAAATACGTAGCCAAATTCAACTCGTCGGGTCTACTGGCACCTGTCAATTTGTATGATACTATTCTGTTCGGATTCTCGATAGACACGGCCAATACCGCGTTCAGATCCCAGTTAATTGCTTGGACCGAACCACGATACTTTTTAAGCTGCTCCTTCAGTGCTGAGATTTTTTCAGCGTATTGAGGAGAGGCAATATCATAGACCAAGCCGGTGGAGCCGGCCTGTCCAGTTATAGGAGTACCGGCTGCAAAACTGAGTTCTAATGCCTCTTCAGCCAACTTCTCATACGTTTTTGCATTTTCAACGGCACTGTCTTCAGCCGTATTTAAGAAGGCGATGTCGCCGTTACCAGTAACATATAGACCGTCTTCGTTTACGCGACCCGCTTCAGTGTACAAACCCAACTTCTTACGACGTTGTATAAGTTCGTCTGAGATTGATGGACGAAATACATAATGGGGTGCCTTATCCGGCAGCAGCGCACGTGAATCTTGATCGCGTGACTCACGATCTTCTTTAGAGGCGCGCGTTCTCGGTGGGCGCAACATCGCAGTACTCCAAACCGTTGCCCACGTATTCAAGGGCACTAATGGAATTTGTGCGTCTGCGGTTTGCGTAATGTACTCGCAGAATATTTTAGGCATGTTGACGGCAAAGGAAAACCTAATATCCGGTTGCAAGGCCAGATGTTCAAGACAAATGTCCAAAGACTCATCAGGGACGTCAGTCTGACGTGCTTTTGCGGTAACAATTGTATGATTAGGTTCACGTAGGGCTAAAACAGATACATACTTAGCAAGGCGCGCCGATGCATGTGTAGTCATAGCGCCGTTAAAAACAGGCAACAGTACAGGAATGCCCAATTTAGCCAACGGACCCTGCATGAAAATCTTTGTCACCTCATCGATTATCGTCCAGTTTGCACCGATCAAGTGCTGCTGCATAATACGAGCATACGATGACGACAATTTGGAAATCTGGTCACTAAACAGTAATTGCTGGATTTGTAGGCCGGTTTGAACGAAAGCCTTTCCATAATCACTATCAAATACTACTTTGTTCCGCGTATACGAAAAAGAACTTTTAACTGCTGGCAATGCTGCCGTTGCAGGAAGTTCTGCGGATAATAATGGACTAACGTTGGGCCCGCGCACGCCCACATACAGAATATCTTTACCGCCCTTAAATATGGGAAGATCCGTACGAATACTGTCGACAATGATATGATTAGTACCTTTCGACATTGCTTGAAGATAGATTTTTACCTTCGTTTTCAGTTCGGAAGCAGACTTGTAGGAGTTTTCAATGTCCTTAGTGATTTTCGCACCAAGATCGGCTTTATTTGGTCCTGGATTAGGTGTACCGTCGGCATTTGGCTGGAAATACGTCAGTTGCTGCATTCCATGACGCAAACCCGAAAAGACGGCACTAATATAGGCACTTACCTCAACTAAAAAGGAAGCCTCATCCACGAATGCCTGTGGTCCCTGTGCCGCAGCTTTCGGATGGAAAGCCGAAATAAACTCATCACGATCTGCATCGGAGAGTTGGACCGGAATCAATGACTCCAACGTTGACTCTTTAACAACTTTTGGTGCCTTCTCGGCTTTCTTACGCGCAGATAGCGAGTCTAAGAACTCGCTTTGAAAGTCAGTTTTAGTTAAAATCATTTTCATTTCAATTCTCCACCGAGTGCAATAATATCCAACCACACATCAAGAGGCCTTTGTTTTAATTCATGCGCTCGATTGCATAGAGCAGTAACAATAATCAGACGCACCGCATTTGAATACTGCTGCAAATGTTGTCCGGTTGATTGACGTAATTTATTCCAATCCATCTTCGAGTAAATTAATGAAAAGGCGTCGCCAAGGACGCGGGCCTCACTGTCGGAAACCTCCTCAGGAGTTTCCTCGAATGTGGTCAAGTCAGCAATTTGGCTTTCCAACTGGCGGATCTTATCGTATAGTTGTTGCACAAGTTCTGGACTTGCGTCCTTCATCACATTCTCGGCAAGAGTACGTGCACTTGATGATGATCCCGATAGTGAAACGAGAGCATCAAACAGCCTCTTATTCATAAATCTATCCTTTAAGTTTGGAAAATGCTTTTGATACCAACGTTTTTAACAGATCAGCATGTTGCCGGTCGGTCAACCAAAGTAACATAGGTACATCGATTCGTGTCGTAATGCGCAGCACTAAAGTATCATCGGCAGCACGTCGCGCAAAAATTGCAGATTTGGATTTAACAATCAAAGGTAAAAAACCCAGTGTCGATTCCGTACCCAGCACGGATGCGCACTTTGGCAAAGCAGATCGGGGTTTTGCCGTTTTTGACGTTTGCTTTTTCCAAACCTCTTGAAATTGTCTAGGTAACGTTCCTACATATAGCATTCCAGATAGTCTCTGTATTGCACTATCCAACGTTTCTTTTTTCTTCGGCACTAAGCAAAGATCAAAACGAAATGAATACTCCGGACCACGCACCGCAGCAATACGCATAAATTTAGATTTATACAGCTTCAAAACGTCAAAAATTCGGTAACTCACCAGCTGGCGTGCCAGCAGTGCAGCTTCCGCATCAAATTCTTCCTGACGGAATTGTGTATATAAAACTTTTGGATTTATCTTAATATTTACACTACGTGACAGGCCCTCTTTACGTAGCGTATAAATAAATCCGAGGACCGCCATAATGCGGTCCCCATTGTAACTATTGACGTACTCTGACCAGGTGTCCGTCATTCGCGGATCTATGAATGACGGAATCCCCGTATCGCCAATCAATTTGGCGAAGTCATCCCGTTTACTCATCTAAGCGCCTCAGTGGCATAGCCAAGCCGTTCGATACGCGAATTTGCAGCAAAAAATTTAGCAGGACTAAAGAGCATATCGGCCAAATGGTCAGCATCAGTTGACGACCACTCATGGGTTTCGTCACCACGTTTTTCCATCTGCGCGGCAATCAGCTTTGCAAGACGTACCATAGTATCGTATTTAGTGAAATCACGATTTCCACGAATGCTCAAGACCGTACCGGATTTTTTCGCACCTGCGTATTTCGGTGTCGCAACGCGCAAAATAAAATCCGACATACCTGGATGAACGCGCTCCATCTCAACACGCAGCATACTCAAACGCGGTACGTCGGAAGACAAAGAATCAAAGTCTTCGAATTTTATATAACTGCTAAATCGTGAATCTTTCTCAATAAAAAGCATAGGTCACCTCTGTTTCTTTTTAACTTTTACAGTATCTACCGGTCCCAGTAGTATCTGACTGATGGATTGTCTCATTACACCTTGTCCGGTTTGAATACCCAAACCCACCTGTTTAATCAAGTCGTCTAATTGGGATAGTGCAAATTGCGTTTCTTTGGGTTTTGCTGTTTCCATGAGTAACCGACGTAGTTGATAATAAACATCGGTAACCAACTGTGTCATATCACTAACGAAAGGTGTCACTGCTTGGTCATAGAGCATACTGACTTGCTGCGACATATCCGCAATTGAGCGAAGATCATTAATCACCTCACGTTGCTGAGACATAATGGTACTCAAGGCGTATATGTCACGTGAGGAAAGCTGCGCACGTAGTTGCTCATTCATTCGGCGAATCAAGGAGGAGTTGTATCGTAACATACGATCATACTCATTCTTAAATACCTGTTCCGAGTTTGGAACACGTTTCGCTTTCAGTTTAAGTGCCGCACTCTCTAGCGATTTTGCTTCCGACTCTAATTGATCGCGTCGTTCACTCAATTTCCGTGCGGTCGGCTTTTTTGACGTAGCCTCTTGAGGCTTTACTTTCTGCGCTGTACTCATCCCATTTACCTATTGGACAGTTAGAGGTTGGTGAATTCCAGGCCTCGCTCAATACAACATCCGGCCAAACTAAACAGCTCTCCAGAAAGAATCTAGGATCACGATTGTCGCATACTAAACAAAGTAATTCACGTCGGTCGGCAGTCAGACACATATTCGTCTCCAACACCCGACAACCACTTGCCAAGTGGGCATGTAAATATACTTATAGTCCACTTCAGGGGCATCACACAACCGCATTCGTGACATACAAATTTTATAGAGCTTCCGTAGTAAATGCAATCTTCACAGATATTACGACGTTGCGCAATGCCTTTAGCACATAAGATGCCTGACATCGTGCTCACATGTTGTTAACGACATTCTCTGCAATTTTTGAAAGTATTTTAACGGCTTCTTCTGGGAAGACCGCTTTATCAGCAGGTTCAATGTCAAATACACGATCATCACAAATAATTTCAGCTTTATGAATAGCCATGTCAGTAGCAGAAGCAACGCACTCCGCCGAAATTGAAACATCCAACTCCTGCTCAGACGTCTGTGAGGCGACAATAAGGTTGGCGCGAGCATAAAAACGCAACATGCCTTCACCAGAACCATACAAAACGTCAATCGAGTAACCAGGCATGCGACGTTCAAGGTTACGCTTTGCTTCATGCGATGCACTATACCGAGTAGTCTGGGTACCCGGATTGAAGATTACGTCATGTGATAACGAAACGATTTCTTTCACTTTGAAGTCATCCGGTTGAGCCGCACCTTTCATAAGACCCTTGACACCTTGAGTCTTAGAAAGTTTGCGTTTATGTTTAAGTGCATTAAATGCGCGAGTAACCTTAGCGGGTGTTGTTGCCAAGTGATCGCCGTCAATCAGGTCAACACGGCGTTCGCGCATCCGTCGTTTCTGTCCAGCATTCGTTGACAGACTTACCTTGAGTTTCATAGTAATCTCGATTTTTAGGACAGTTTAAATATTTGAACGAGTAACCGAGGGAACAACGCCTACTGTTAATTTCGTATTTGGATATATGTACACCGCAGTGGCCGTCGTAGCTGTGGTGGACATTGCGGTACTTGTATATTCAGGCTCTGCTACCAACGTCATTGTTTCATACGAGGTAGTCGCGTCATCTATTGAGAAGGATACGTCAAGCCCGGATGTAATACCATCGGCTGGGAGAGTTATGTGACCCGCAGTTCCTACGTTTACAGAAACTTTGTCTGTCTGTGAATCATGCGTCATGTCAGTTACAATGTTGTAATAGTAACTGTATGGAAGGCTATGAGTAACAGTTTTATGCCACTGCACATCGCCAGTTGACAAAATACGCAAAGCACCTAGTTTGTAGGCGGTATCACCAAGTGCAACAAATATAGAATCATTATTAAAGGAGAGGATGTCTGCGTACTTATGATAGTAATAGTAACTTACAGCAGTTTGTCTTGGATAAGATATAGCTTTTTGCCAAACAATTTGATTATTTTCAAATTTAAATACAATGTGAGCAAATTGTAACGGATACGCAACCCCGTTAAAAGATCCAGCAGCATAAGAGCAAGTGACAACACCGTATAGCGCACCATTTAAGTCTGTCGTTGCGATACCGTAGATTGTTGAGGTACGTCCAGCAACGGTTTGTGGTAAATAGAACTTGACAGATTCCATCCAGGTAGCTGCGGTCAAATCGTATGTTTTTATTACTGCGGCATTTGTACACGCGGAATAAGCAGTGCCCATTCTGTATATCTGATAGAGTGCACCACCAACACTTCCTAATTGAGCAACAGTAAAAGTATTTCGATAATACCAGTAACCAGACGATTGAACAAACGTCTTTCTATATACAACAACGTTGTTGACTATATAAACAATCGTTGCATAGTAATATACAGTAGTAGTGCCTGATGAGTATGAGTATGAGAAAAATCCTGAAATTCCGGATCCGGTTGACCAGGCCTTGGCTATTTTGACAGATGCTGTTGATGACATGCCTGATAGTGTAAGATGCGCAATAATGTTGAAATCACCATCCATCTGAGTAATTACACCATTATTACCTGCAACAAACAAACTTGTACCGTCAGAATACATATCGCCAAGTGAAGGCGTAACTCCAGCAGATGCACCATTTGTGACGATGTTTCCAGATTTTATCCAACGGTGATCTGAATCAAACTTATGTAATCCGTAGAAAAAGTGCCCTTGGTGTGAACAAACAATATTCCCAAGATTTCCTTTTAAAATTGATGCTTTTGAGTAAAAGTTATTATTGATACGAAAATCATTGTATGATATTTGTGTATCTTGTTGCTTTCCTACCGTCTCATAACACCTAGAATGATTCAAAGGCAGAGAACTTGTTGTTATAGCAAGCTCTGACTTGATCTGATTGGCGCTTATGGCTCCTGTTGACGGAAGCATAATACTCTCCTATCTTATTGGGCCTTAGAAGCCTTTTGTGCAGCAGCAAAACGTGCTTTATCTGCCTTGGTAATAGAGACAACGTTTTCCGGTCCCAGACGTACCAGGATGGTGCGACCCATCATGCCCATTGAAGCAACAATGTCGCGCTCCTTGATACCGCCTTGCAACAGGGCAGCAACAATCATCGAACCCGACTTTTCAAACGTACTGTTGGCCTTGTCGCGGATCTTTGCCTTCTCGGTCGAGATTTTAGCAACGTGTTTGACCGTACGTGTCATGTGTGAATTGATTGCCGATTGTGCCGACTTGAGAGCAGCATTCAATTTCGGTTCATCAATGATTTGCAGGACAACGGCAACGCGCGCCAGTGCTTCAGGTGCCAAACGCTTACGCATTGCCAGCTTAATGGCACGACCTGCACGATACTTTAGGTCCGTACCTTTTTCATGGGCTGCTTGGCGGAACTGTACGGGCTTGGCACGACGTTTCATCACAAACGTGGCCAGAATCTTGTAAGGACCTTCTTCAGATTTAGCAGCCGCCTTGACATACTTGGTAACACGTTCTTGCAGGGAAGCAACCTTAGCAAAATTTAACAGGCCATCGCCGGAAAGGTATTCATTAGCTGCACTAACGGATTCGAGACTGATTTTAAGTTTTGACATTTAAGTATACCTTCAAAATGATTTACGCGGTTTCGGTTTGGTGAACACTAACTGATTCACACCGTCGACAACGCGGAACTCTTGTACGGGCGAACAGCCCAAGAGGGCTGCTGCTTTCTTTGAAGCATTAGATGCAACTTCACCTAATACTTTACCATGCTCATCCACGACCAACATATTACGCTTGATCGTGGACAGAGAAATAACGAGCTTCATTACACTGTTACCGTTCCTGAATTAGTTACGACTATGGGTGCCTGGGCAGTAACTTTGTATATCAACTCCAACAAACCACGATCATACTTAAAAGTAACCGTGATTGTCAAACGATCCCTTGTAGTTCCGCTATTAGCGAAATTAGCGATTACCGCGCCGTCAATATCTTCAAAGGTGACCGCACGTTTAATCGAGGTGCTGATTGTAGTACAAGCGGTTTTAAATTTAGTGGTGAGTGTAGCCAATGGGTTTGCTACACAGGAAATCTGAAAACGATGGGCAATCGCACCGGGTATGCTCACCGGAAAAGACTGCTTACCAAGAACTGCTTCTGGCAATAAACGCGCAAGTTGCGTACCAACTTGGTCGGGACGATCCGGAGTTTTACTGAACAACAAGTAGTTGCGAACCATTGAATAAATTGTAGCGGGGTCTATAAGAATAGCCATTTCTAATCTCCAAATCAATAGGTATACACGTTGAGAATACTCTTAAATTAGCATTTGATTCGGCAATGTAAAAGCCCACGCCTATTAAATGCAGGCGTGGGCTTTAGTGGGTTTCACAATATTAACGTGAACGGCTTGCGGGTTTCGCACGTCCGGCCGGCTTGGCAGCAGGACGTCCGCGTGCAGCAGGCTTAGCGACAGGTTTTGGAGCGGCTGCGGCTTTTTTAGCGTTCAGATAACGCTCTTTATCAGCTTTGCCAACAGACACGTAACCGCCATTCGGCAGTTGCACAATAACGGTCTTACCCATCATTGAAGCACCAATGACATATTCAATGTCTTCTGGCAATACGTCCTCAACGAAACACTTAATGTTTTTGTCAAAGGCTGCGTTTGCGTGATCGCGTTTCTTAACGGCATCGACTTTCAAACGCTCAACAACTTTTTCAGCTTTTGCATTGTGACGCGCAATTGCTTTAACGGCAAGTTGATAATCTTTATAGAAATCGTTAAACTCTTCGCGGTCAAGTCCTTTATAGTTACGCAATAACACCATCATGCGCACGCGACTACCGGAAGCCGGCATGCGAGTACGTACTTTGATAGGCTGCGCACGTTTTTTAGCAAAGCCGGATTCATCAAGTTTCTTCTTTGACGGATGGTCAAATTTGACGATTGCCTTCTTTGTAAAATAGATTTCAGCGGGTTTCAAACCCTCCTTGACGGCCATCCGGTCAATGTCGCGCGCCAATTCAATAAACTCAGCTACATTGATATAGCCATCGGAATCTAAAAATGCCATGATTACCCTTTCGTGGTGTGTAGAAACTTGTTTAGGATAATGCAGAAAACGCACTACCTTATAGTTATATTTACAGTATTTCAAAAAACGCAGGACAGTTGTTACTTTACAAATGCTATTTAGGCGGTACCAGCAGGCCGATCCAACGAGCTAAATCGCGTGCTTCCTCGGGCGAGATTACCGATGCAGCAAGTGTTGGGTATCTGCCGTGAGCATCTGCTTTCGTAGGGTCTATTAGTGTGACACGTAGACTACCGGGTGAAACAAAATGTGCCAGGCTGAGCATCACATGAGGCACACCTTTATATTCGTCTTCCATGCTATTTTCCAGTTCTCATTGTACGGACCTTTGCATTGATTTTGCCAATTTTGCCTTTGCGGCCAAACTGCTGACAATACGCT
>JFJP01006622.1_pt1 | contig 10147 bp, 9 predicted proteins | sample 431651 | NCBI WGS metagenome assembly JFJP01 (sample SAMN02602958, study PRJNA72255) | Microbial mat metagenome, whole genome shotgun sequencing project. | biome: fresh water; feature: sink hole; material: water; isolation source: purple microbial (photo- and chemosynthetic) mats found in... | reverse complement strand
TCTCATATTCTGTGAGCGCACCCTGAAACTCATGACTGCAATACTGACTGCCCCTGTCTGAGTGAAAGATCAGTCCAGGTGGTGGGCGACGCCTGAACCACGCCATGCGTAGCGCATCGGTCACCGCGTTGGTCTGCATGTTGTCCCTCATGCTCCAGCCCACCACCTGGCGGCTGAACAGGTCAATCACGCCTGTCAGGTACAACCAGCCTTCGTCGGTGGCAATGTACGTGATGTCACTGGACCAGACCTGATTGGGTGCCTCTGGCGTGAAGTTGCGATCCAACAAGTTTTGCGCGATGGGCAGGCTGTGTTTGCTGTCAGTGGTGACGACAAATTTCCTTTTTCCTCTGGCCTTGATGCCGTGAAACTTCATCAGCTTTCGCACACGCTCTTTGCCCACCCGCATACCGCGAGCCACCAGTTCTTTCCACATCTTTGGCCAGCCGTATTCCTGTTTGACCTCTGCGTGGATGGCCAAGATTTGCACCAGCAGAGCTTCGTTGCTGATGCGTTTGTTGACCCCCACTTTACTGGGCTTTGGGTTGTCTTTTCGTCGCCAGTAGTCAAAGTAGCCACTGGCGCTGACTTGCAGTACCTCGCACGACAGCGAGATTGGCCAATCCTTCTTGTGCTTCGATATCCAGGCGTACTTATATGGATGCCTCCCGGTTAGCAAGCAAAATTTGTGTTGTATTGTGAAGAAGTCGGCTGCTTCCTTATATTCGGCCTTGTTTGTGGCTTTATCCGGTTTCTCGGAGTGCACCACTGGCCCCGATGCATATTCGCTGACAAGCACCTCATCTTCACAGCGGATTTTTTATGTCCGTGTACGCCTTCAGGTTCAGCTTGTCATCGGTCTGACCAGTTTCACATCACTTCACTCGTTGCTGCCTGCTAGCCTTCCAAGGCTATAACCCACGTCCTTTCCTGGTGTTGATCTTTACTGGCTGTTTCAGTCTCATCAAGCCGCTTGCGGCCTGACGCTCTTGTGCTCACTTTGATATTCCTGATCTTTGGCCGTTATCGCCCAGATCGTTCTGGCCGCCTTGGCCGCTTGTGCTACGCACACCACGTTGGCGGGTCTGCGTGCTTGTAACCCTTGGAGCCAGGGTCCCGACGTTTTGCCGTTGTTGACCACACTTCTGGCGCCGTGAATCAGCAAGGTGCGCAGGTAGGTGTCACCACGCTTTGATATGCTGCCCAATCGCACTCTCCCACCCGTTCCAGTTTGCGTCGGCACCAGTCCCAACCAGGCACAAAACTCTCGACCAGACTTGAACGCGCTGGCATCCCCCATGGTGGCGATGGCCGCAGTAGCCGTAAGCAAGCCCACACCTGGAATCTTGGCAATGCGCTGCATTTGCGGGTCCTGCTTGAGTTGCAATCTCAACCGTTTCTCAATGGTCAGCATGTCTTCGCAAGCTATCGACCACCACCTGCGGTAACGTGTCAGCCAGTGTCTCAAGGGTTGCCTCGATTTCGCCAAACAGTGCCTTTTTGCCCTTGGCAAAGGTGGCACCGAACTCGTAAAGAAGGCCCCTGAGTGCATTGGTCTGCATGATCCGCATCTTCATCAACGACTCGCGCTGACGGTGCAATGTCAATGTCGCCTGCTGGACCACAGTTTTAACACCAACAAACTTGACACCGGGTTGCTGTACTGCCAGCCAGATTGCCCGTGCATCTGTGGCATCGGTCTTGTTCCCGCTGACAAAGGGTCGCACTACCTTGGCATGCAACAGTCGTACGGTATGGCCCAACGCCTGTAGTTCACGTGCCCAGTAATGTCCACTGCCACACGCCTCAATGGCAATCAGGCAGGGCTTGCGATTGGCAAAGTGCTCGCGTACCTTGCCGCTTTTGATTTGCACGTTGCTGATCTCGCCTGTGCCCATGTCGACTGTGTGCAGTTGAAACACCTTTTTGGCAATGTCCAAACCAATCACTTGTTGGCCATTCAGGGTACCGATGATTTGTCCGGCGTTCATTCCTGTATTACGATTCATGACGGATCCTCTGTGGTGTTTGTGAAGACCTTGGTTTATCACGTTTGGGCACTTTGATGCCGTACCCATTAGAGGGTCCACCTCAAATAGCTGGTGGTTTTCTTCTTGATAAACGGCTGTTTCATCTTTGTGCGCTCCAATTACCTGCCCCGTAAGGAGGGAGGCATCCATAGCATCTTCACAGCGATTCCCGAGCGAAGTACGCCGTCGCTTTTTTTAGGATGTCCGGGCCAGTTGCGCACGCAGGCGCGCCAGCTCCATTTGCTCTGGCGACACGGGTTTGTCACCCGCACCTTTGAGTTCGCCTTTGTTACTCAGGCGTACCCAGTTGTCCAGCGTCTGATTCGGAATGCCCAGCACCTTGGCCGTCACAGCGGCGCTCTGACCACCTTTGACCAGACGCACTGCCTCAAGCTTGAATTCCAGCGTGTATTTGCCCCGGGCTTGTCCATCGTTTCTCTTGCTCATTTCGTCTTCTCCAATGTCTGAAATTTTCCTTCAGCTAAGGAGTCCGGAAAACGGGGGCAAGATCAGTCAATGTCAGGCACTGGCCAGAACTGTAACGATCAGCAACGATGCGGCTGCTGTTCTTGACCGCCTTATGAGTAGTTACAGTTTGTCCGAATCAGCAATGCTGGAGCGGCTGGTCTTGTCAACGGAGCGTAACGCAATCGAGGTCGCCAAGACTTTGCCCAACGGGCATGCCTGCTATTGCGCGTGCGAGTTAAGGTTCAGCTCAACGCAGCAGGACAGTATCTTGAGTGGCCTGATTTACGCCAAAAAACAGGTTGATGCTGTGACCGCGAGGCTTGAATAAATGGCTGAACTGTGCCAAGAGCAGGCATCGGAGTTAGGGGCCTGATAGCGGTCATTGAGGAAGCCGAATTCTCGATACCAGCCATTCAAACTTGAAAGGCGGCATATGGCCTTGGTCGGCTCCAACGCAGCGGTTGGGTCGGTCACCTCGAAATCGGGAGCACCCGGTTTGGGCCAGTTGCCAGTATGGGGAGTTGCGCCTGAAAGCCGTCATTCGACGAGCCGAATTTTCCATACCGGTCACTCGCCGTGAAAAATTAATTCGTAGCCGTGGACTGCTCTTGTGCAGCGGAACCCGCTAGTAACGAACGGCTTGTTACTAGAATACCAATTCGCTAACTTTCGTGCGTGCCTTGACCCAGTGCTATGGGCACGCCGTCGTGTACGGCCCAGATGTAAGCATTCAAGGCATTAGAACGTCACACCAGAAACCAAAATAATGTTGGCGTAAGGTGTGCACTCACCCGTTCGCACCATGGCGCGCGCTAAACCACATACTTTTTTGAACTCTTCATGGTCAATGGTCTTGGGCGAGATGCTTAAATGGTTTATGTACCATGTCGGAGGTTCACCAGCGTCCAAGGCCTCGGTAGCAATCACGGTGCTCTGAACCTGCAATTCAGACAAAACGGCCCTCAGCACGTCTTCCAACCCTGGCGTACCAGGGCACACGGCCAGGTCAATGCGCTGGGGCGCATTGGGACCCACCGGAATCGGAAGACCGGCGTCACCAAGAACCAACATGTCGCCGTGGCCCATGGTGGCGATCAGATGCGAGAGGTCTGCATGGAGTAAAAAATTGCGTTTCATAAAGTTTTCCAGGACGGCACAGAGGCGTTTTCCAGGGTTTGTGCGAGCGTGGGTATCGATGGCTGGGCCCCCATGGTCTGAATGCACAGTGTCGATGCACGGATACCCATATCAACGCTGGTGCTCAAACTCTGACCGCGGGCCAACCCCACAGTGACGACACCCAAAAATGTATCGCCTGCTGCCGTGGTGTCGACAACGTTGACCTGAGGCGCTGGATGGTAGGTGCCGCCACTCGCGTCCGTTGCCACGGCCCCCAGAGCACCCAGCGTCACAACCACTTGTGCCACGCCTTTGGCCATCAACTTCCGCCCCACCTCCGCTGCAACCTGCGGTTCGGTATCTGGCGACAAACCGGTCAGGAACCGCGCCTCGGTTTCATTCACCACCATGACATCCACCAGCGGCCACAGTTCTTCAGGCACTGGCTTTGCAGGTGACGGGTTCAGAACCACCTTGCATCCCAAGCGGCGAGCCACTGTGGCTGCCTGCACCACCTGCGGCATCGGCACTTCAAACTGCATGACCAGAAACTGCGCATCGCTCAGTTCCTGAACAAGTTGTGATTCGTCAAGGCTTAACTTGCCGTTGGCACCGGCAATCACCACGATGCGGTTGAGTCCGCCTTCTTCCACCATCACCAGGGCAACACCGGTCGGCTCATCCGGATCAACCGTGACGCCCCGTATCAAAATTCCGTCTTGTGTGAGAGCCTCATAAAGGCCCTCACCATGATGGTCAGGGCCAACCCTGCCCAGCATGCTGACCCTGGCACCCTGGCGGGCACAACTGACGGCCTGATTGGCACCTTTGCCACCCGGCACATACCGGATGGAGTCACCTTGAACGGTTTCGCCCTCAGCGGGCGCTCGTGGCACCCGGATCACCAGGTCCATGTTCAGGCTGCCGAGGCAAACAATTTTTGGGGGAGTCTGTGTCATGGTGGGGGGCTTTGCTTTTGTCTGTCGAATCACTTTTGGGGATTGAGCCTTGCCGTTGAACTTCTGACGATCAGTTCAGGCTGCAGGATCACCTGTCGTGCTTCCACCCTACCCCCTTGAATACGTTCCAGCACCATGTCAACAGCGGCAATACCAATACGGTGCTTGGGTTGCGCAATGGTGGTTAAGGGCGGACTGGCAAACCATGCCAGTTCAATGTCATCAAACCCGATCAGCGAGATGTCCTGGGGCACCCGGACCCCTGCTTGATGGGCGGCACTCAGCGCACCAATACACATCAGGTCGTTGCAGACAAAAACGGCTGTCGGAGCCTGAGGTGAACGCAGGATGGTCTGCATGGTCGTGAATCCACCTCGACTTGTAAAGTCACTTTGCCAGAGCAAGTGGGATGCTTCGTCGGTCAGGCCGCTCTTGGCCAACGCGGCACGCCAACCCTCAACCCGCTGGGCGCTTGAGTTGAGGTTGGCGGGGCCGCCCAGGCAGGCTATTTGGTGGTGACCCAGTTCAATGAGGTGGTCGGTTGCCATCAGGGCACCCTGCCAATGCGCTGTTTCCACCAGATCGCAATTGACTTCCTTGATCTCGCGGTCAAGCAGCACCGTTGGGATGGGCAAGCCTTCCAGTAACCGCAGCAAATCTTCATCATCACCGGTCGAGATGATGATCGCGCCATCAATGCGCTTCTCGGAAATGACCTGCAGGTAGGCGGCTTGTCGGTGCGGATCATCGTCTGTGTTGCACAAAATGAGCGCGTATCCCGCACCAAAACAATGGTCCTCGACGCTGCGGACGATTTCTGCAAAGTACGGGTTGGAACAATTGGGTATCAGCATCCCAATGGTTTTGGTTGTGTTGCTTTTGAGGCTGCGCGCCACAGCATTGGGCACATAGTTCAGCTCCCGAATGGCCAGTTCCACCGCTTGGCGAACCTTGTCGCTCACAAATCGCGTGTGGTTCACCACGTGCGAGACCGTGGTGGTGGACACATTGGCCTTCAAAGCCACGTCTTTTATCGAAGCCATTTGCTGAAAGTTTTGTATCTTAAACTGCAGCGCCGCGTTTTTGGCGCAGCGTGTCAATGATGACTGCCACCACAATGACACACCCGGTGATGATGCGTTTACTGGGGTCACTCACGCCGATCTGTGCAAGGCCAGCCTCAAGCACGGCGATGATCAAGACGCCAAAAAGGGTGTTGATCACCGAGCCACGCCCGCCCATCAGGCTGGTGCCCCCAATCACGACAGCCGCAATCACCTGCAATTCGATACCGGTGCCCGAGTTGGGATCTGCCGCTTCCAGCCGGGCGGATTGCATCAAACCAGCCAGACCAGCCAGTAAACCTGTAAACGCAAACACAGCGATACGAATCGGGCTGGTGTTGATGCCTGCCAGGCGCATCGCTTCTTCATTGGTGCCTATGCCCACCACATAGCGCCCAAAAACAGTTTTGGTCAACACGATTTGAGCGACGAAAACCAGCGCGACTGCTATAAAGAATGCAGTAGCAATTCCCGCCAGCCACGGTGTTGCCAGACCCGCCATCGCATCGCCCACATACTGCGTTCTTGAGTCCGTCAAGACATAAGCACCACCGCGCACTGCCTCCAACATACCCAGGGACACAATGAAGGACGGGAGTCGCCAGGCCACCGAGACCCAGCCGGTGAAAGCGCCACAGGCCAAGCCGACCGCAAGCCCCAGAAGTGCGGCAGGTAGGCTGCCCCAGTGCCACTGCAAAATCGCGTTTGCAGCGGCGGCTGCCGACAACGCCAGCACCGAACCGACTGACAGGTCGATACCGGCAATGATGAGGACAAACGTCATGCCCACCGACATCACCAGCAAAGCTGGAATTTCGTTGGCGATCGCCAGGAATGTGGCGACGCTGAAGAAATATTCACTCAGGCTGCCGAAAAAAACAACCATACCGAGCAAAACGGCAGCAAGTCCCAGATAAGTTGTCAATTGCCCGCGTGCAGAGCCTGTGGCTCCTTGCTTTAGTGAAGTAGTCATGGTGGCGATCAATATAAAAAAGACAGGAAAGAACCCGCGAACTCAAGCGGCCAAAGGCTCTGTTGAATGATGGGCATCGTTGAATGCCGCTGCCAACAGTGACTTTTCAGTCCAATGTCCACGCTCAAAAATGGTGACCAACTGCCCGTTGCTCATGACGCCAATCCGGTCAGCCATTTGCATCAGTTCGCGCAGGTCGCTGGACACCATCAGCAAGGCTTTACCTGACTGCGCCATCTGCTCCAGTTCAAGATAGATTTCTGCTCTTGCCCCGACATCGACGCCACGTGTGGGTTCATCGAGCAAGAGGATGTCGCAGTTCCTGTGCAACCAACGCGACACAATGACTTTCTGCTGATTCCCACCACTGAGCGTGCCCACGTTTTGTTCCATGGAGTTGCACCGCAGGGACAGGCGTTGTATCAATTCTTTGACGATCTTGGTCTCTCGCGCCCGTTGCAACCATCCCGCTTTGGAGACAGCGCCAACGTCACTCAAGGTAGTGTTGATACGAATCGGCTGGGTAAGCAGCAAGCCCTGGGACTTTCTGTCTTCCGTTACGAGGCCAATGCCTGCTGCTATCGCCGCCAATGGCGAGGCCCATTTTTTGGCCTTGGTTTGTATCGGTTGCCCAGGTGCGTTCTCAAAAACAGTGATCTCACCGTGTTCGTTCTCATCGGCACCGAACAACAACCGAACGACTTCAGTGCGCCCGCTGCCAACAAGCCCGGCCAGACCGAACACCTCTCCGGCATAGAGATCAAGGCTGATGTGCTTGACCAAGCGGCCCCTGCCGATGTCTTTGGCACGGAGCAACAGGTGGCCGCGGGGCCGGCGCGGTCGCTCCAGATCTTGTGAAACAGAATGGCCCACCATCAACTGGATGATGTCATCTTCCGTGACACTGTCGACTGGGCAAACCTTGACCAGATGACCGTCGCGCAGAACTGCCAACGTATCTGCAATCGCCTTCAGTTCCTCCAGCCGATGCGACACATAAATGATCGCCACCCCCTGCGACTTGAGCCGGGCAATCTGCTCAAACAGGTGGCTGGTTTCGCTCGGCGTGAGCATCGCGGTTGGCTCGTCCAGTATCAACACCCGGGTGTCGTCCTGCAGGTTGCGGGCGATTTCAACCATCTGCTGCTGACCAATTCCCAACTCAGACACAAGGGCGTCTGGATCGATGGCCTGCATACCTACTTTGGCAAGTTTATGCGCGGCCAAGGCATTCAGTTGGACACGGTCAATCCAGTTGGCTTGCCATTTGCCACGGTTCGGAATTTCCACCAACAACAGATTTTCTGCGACTGTCAAGGTCGGTATCAGGCTGAGTTCCTGCATGACCATCCGCACGCCAAAGCTCTCGGCGTTTCGCCGGGAGCTCGGTAAAAACACCTTCCTCGCGAGGGTCATCGTTCCTTGGCTGGGTGGCTCAAGTCCACAGATGATTTTCGCCAGCGTGCTTTTGCCCGCGCCGTTTTCACCCGTCAAGGCAAGCACTTCCCCTGGGCGCAAAGTCAAGTTAACACCCTGCAATACAGGGGTGATGTAGGTTTTACCCACGGCTTCAACCGTCAGTACTGGCGCAGCAGAATCAAAGGAAGACGGCATGGCAGGGGTCCATTCAGGTGTCAAAGTGCTAGATAGCCGACGCGCAATGCCTGTCAACTATTGGCCAAATGCGTGCCAGGCGGGGGTCTGTTTGCTTCCAAATCAACAACCTGCCGCCGCCGCACTCCCGGGAACCAGAAACCGATTTACTTGCTGTCCTTGGTTACCAACACCACGTCGGTCTGGATGGCCGCTGGCATTTCAGATTGTTTTTTCTTCTCTTTCAGCGCTTTCAAAGCGATTTCGATACCAAAAACAGCCTGTTTCGCGCCAAATTGGTCGGCGGTGGCGAGCATGCGACCATCTTTCAGCATCGGCTTCACAGCATCAATGTTGTCGTATCCCACCACCATCACCTTACCGGTTTTACCTGCGGCCTTGACCGCAGCTACGGCACCGATGGCCATGTTGTCGTTGCCAGCCAACAAGGCTTTGAGATCGGGGTGTTCACGCAGCATGCCGGAGGCAACGGTATTGCCTTTGTTGATTTCCCAATCACCAGACTGCACGCCAACAACCGACACGCTGGCGGCCTTCATGGCATCGTTGAAGCCCAAGGTGCGTTGCTGGGCGTTGAAGGTGGTTGACACGCCTTCCAGGATGCCCACCTTGTCGCCTGCCTTCAGCTGCTTAGCCAGGTAGTCACCCACCAGCTTGGCTCCGGTGCGATTGTCTGGGCCTGCAAATGGAATCTGGATACCTTTTTCCTTCTGGACGGCTGGGTCGAGTTGGTTATCTATATTGACTACCAGGATGCCTTTATCGATCGCCGTTTTCAACACCGGCACCAGCGCTTTGGAGTCCGCAGGCGCGATCACGATGGCGTTAGCTTTTTGCGCAATCATTTGCTCAACCATCCGGATCTGGGCAGCCGTGTCAGTCTCATTCTTGATGCCATTGGAGACCAAGGTGTATTCGGATGCATTCGCCTTATTGTGCGCCTGTGCACCGGCCTCCATAGTTTGAAAGAACTCATTGGCCAACGACTTCATGACCAGGGCGACTTTGGGTTTGTCTTGGGCAAAGCCTGGTGTGGCAAACAAGCCACCCAGCAAACCAAGAACGATAGTGGCTTGAACAGCGCGACGGGTGAATTTCATGAGAGGAACTCCTTAAATTTGTGACTGGCAACCGGTCTTTGACCCTATGAAGGCGAACAAGAAAAATCAGCATGCATCTTGGACACCTTCGAAGGTAATTCTACACCCGCAAACGATTGCGCAAACGTTTGCTTTTTCATGCGTGTGACTGACCGCAAAGGGCACCATGTTCGCGCCCGTGACCGGCAGCAATGCCGTCACCCAATTTGACAGATGGTTCAACGTCAAGTCTCGGACGAACAAATTGAGGGACCGGCTGGCTCTTGATAGCCAGCTCCGGGGCGTAGCTTTTCGTTCTCCGATGTGGTCATAGACTTGACGAAAAATCAGCAGCGGTCACTCAGCGGCCGATATCGACTTTTCTGTCTGTCCGGCTCTTGTGCAGCAGTTGCTGACGGCCAGACTGCCCGGTTACGAGAAGTCCAAATCCATGATTTGAGGTGCCGACCAGCGGACCGTCGCAGACTTCGGCAAAGGGCACTTATGCATAGCTATCCATAAGTGCCCATTGCTGTCGGCGGTGAAAGTCAGGTCCGGCCGTTCGTCGCGATTGTCCGAGAAGCCAAAGCTGCCTTTCAGTTTGGGTCTTCGTTTTCCCTGAGCTGGCTGGCTCCAGTGCAGCGATTGCGGTCGGTCACCTCGAAATCGGGAGCACCCGGTTTGGGCCAGTTGCCGTCAGTTGCCAATGACCGCTGTCCGGCGGTCAAAATTTCGGTGACGTCCCAAGTAAAAGTTTTCCGTTAAATATCGGTCTGCTCGGCCATTTCAAGTGCGTCTTCGACCTCAATTCCCAGATACCTCACGGTGCTCTCAATTTTGG
>JFJP01000378.1_pt1 | contig 10147 bp, 10 predicted proteins | sample 431651 | NCBI WGS metagenome assembly JFJP01 (sample SAMN02602958, study PRJNA72255) | Microbial mat metagenome, whole genome shotgun sequencing project. | biome: fresh water; feature: sink hole; material: water; isolation source: purple microbial (photo- and chemosynthetic) mats found in... | reverse complement strand
AGCCTGGGTGCTGGTTCCGATCCGGTTCCTGCTCCGGGGGTGATCCAGCAGAGCGATCCACCCTAACGGAAGCCCCCAACGCCTGCTTGCGATTGCCCGTCAGGGCGCGTCCGCCCCGAACAGGAGAAACAAGGATCTTGTCGGGAGACCTGGGTCATTCCGGAGAGGCCAAGGAAAGGATGATTTTTACATCTCCACCGTCCGCGTAAGCCCCTGGAAGCGCTCCTCCCTGAACGATATCCGAGACCACATGGATCCGGTCCAGGACTTCCACTGCAGCCTGGCATGGCACTTCGCCACCAATCTTCACATGCACCTTCCGCCTGCCCGCCTCCTGCCGTATAAGCATAGGAACCAACTGTTCGGCCATCTCGGACAGCCCGAAGGAATCACCCTGCAGAAGGTAATGCAGACGGGTCCCGTCCTGGATTACCGAAATCACCACAGGAGGATTGGCAGGATCTCTCCCGGGTGGCCCATCTGCCCTCGCCACCCCGGGGATGGACACAGGCAGACTCCTGGTGAGGCTCGGGATCATCACGATGAACGCGATGAGGAGCACCAGCACGATGTCGATGAGAGGGGTAACGTTGATCTCTGGGCCAGGCAGTTTCCGCACGTCTCCGGTCTTCATTCTCTTCTCCCCTCGGGGCGTTCGTCCGCGCTGGTGACGATGGAGGCGTCGCTGCCCCCCCCCTCTCGGCATACCTGGAAGAGTTCGTTGACGTAATGGAAGGGGAGATCAGCGTCGGCCCTGATAAACACACGTTTGTCCCTCAAGGCCCCGACTGAAGCAGCGACGATGGCACGCAATCGCGCACGATCGACCCGTTCAGCCAGAGAAAACCGCTGCATAGGGTCGCTCCTGGACGTACCGCCGGTATCATCCACACATACGAGGCCAGGCCCTCTGGACATTCCGTTGGGGCCTCGCTGCGTGAGCAACGTCAGCCTTAGGCGGCGGGTCTCTGACCCCTTCCCAGGTTCCACGCCATGCTTGGCGATAGGAAGGCGGACCGTATCGTTCACAGCCGGCGTGATCACGATGAAGATGATCAGCAGCACCAGAACGATGTCTACGAGTGGGGTGACATTGATGACTGCCTTCAATCGATCCCCGGTTGCCATGCCCTCAATCCTGGCTCTCGAAGCGGATGAACTCGTCGATCATCCGGGAGGCCGCATTGTTGATGCTTGTTACCACCTGGTCCTGCCTTGTGGCGTAGAAGTTATAGATCCACACTGCAGGGATGGCGCAGATCAGGCCCAGGGCGGTCGTGCCCAGCGCCTCGCCGATGGATCCGGCAAGAGCGTTGATATCCCCTGCTCCTTTTGTCTTCAGATCGGAAAACACCTTGATGATGCCAACCACGGTGCCCAGCAGGCCGATAAAGGGCGCCAAGGCCCCGATGGTGGCTAGACTCAGCATCCCCTTGTTGAGCATCTCCGATACTTCGGAAACACCACGGCTGATAGCCCGTTCCACAGGCTGGATCACATCGTGTCCCCCTTGAACGGCTTTCAGCCGCTTCTCGTAATGATAGATATCAAGGCCATGTTTGAGAACCAAGGCGACGTGGCTTTTGTCATGGGCAACTGCAGCACGATGGGCCAGCTCGAAGTCTCCCTTGCCAACAGCCGCGAGGAAGGGTGCCAGGAACTTGCGTGAAGCGGCACGGCTCTGCGTGTACATTACGCCGCGTTCGATGGCGATGTAGACCTGGAGCAGCAGGAGCAGCAGGAGCAGGATGATGACGCCCTTGTTGAAAAGTGATGCCTCGCTCCAGATCGATGCGGGGCTGAAGATGTGTGGCGTTGCGCCTGGACTCGTGAAGTGTTCAGTATGGATCACGATCGATGGATTCCTTTCTTGAAAGTCATCCGGAATCATTCCTGCGTCGAACGTGGTCCTGCGCTCAATCCGGATTTCTGGATTCGATCCCGTCAAACGCAAGGCCTGTTGCGTGAACTTCATTCTTTCTCCGCGCACGCCTCCCTTCTACCCGGATCGGGAGGGGTAATGCTCCATTCGGGAGATCGCTAGGGACTCCGTGCCGAGTCAGCCTTCCCCTCCAAGAGCTCGCTGCACCCCGAATCGGTCCCCCAGCAGGCAATCTCCAGGCTCTTCATGCCCGCTCCAGGAACATTGTTCGCACATTGGAAAATGGAAATTCGACTCCCGTTCCTTTCGCCCAGTCACGGAACCAGGAGCACTGCCTCGGGTTCTCCAGTCGGTACGCCAACACGCCAGTTCTTAACCCACTGCTGGGCTTCGAACACGTTGCGGAATCGGCTGCAGCGGGTCATGAGGACAGCGTGGCGACCCCGGTCCATCGAGCGACCAAGCGCGTCTGCCGGAAGCCTCTGTCAGCCTTGCCGCCCGAGAAACACTTGATCCTCGGCACCATGCTTGGCTACAGCCGGCAGAATGAGCAGCATTCCAACCTGGAAGACCCCGTTCAAAGCCATCTTCGGACGCACCATCCATGGCTTCATCCAGGGGGAGCGCTTCGGTTGCCTCCCCTCCCGTTTGGAGCCTTCTTGCTCCCTCCCAGAGCAGCACGGCCGACTAGCCTCAAGAATACGCGAACAGTTGCGCTGAGGGCGCACGGCGCGTTACCGAACGAGTCCATCTTCCCTCACACTTCCCCGCCCACCCCATCGGGTGATCCGGCGGATGGTAAGGACAGCATCGCTATGCGCATCGCGGAACCACGAAAACCCATGAAATCGTCGAGAACCAAGAATCCTGGCGTGACCCACCCCCACCTGGCAACCGATCCCCTCCGCTTCGCCTTCGATCGCAAGAGCGCCATCCACGCCGGATTGTCTGGGAAACCCGTCCCGGCGCAGGACATGGAAGTCCGCCTGGGTCAGCTTCTGGAGACGCCCAGGCAGGGGCCTGCGGCCGCCTACTTCCATATCCCCTTCTGCTCGTCGCGCTGCACCTACTGCGGATTCTTCTCGCGCCTGACGCACCCGCAGGACAGCTCGATGTACACCGATGCTCTGATCCGCGAACTCCGCTCCAAGGCCGACCGTCCGGCCATCGAATCGAGCCCCATCCAGGCGGTCTACCTGGGGGGAGGGACCCCTACGGACCTGGAGCCGCGGCACCTCCTGCGCCTGCTCAATGCGATCCGGGAACTCCTTCCACTGTCCAACGACTGCGAGATCACGCTCGAAGGCCGGGTCCACGGGGTGTGCGAGGCCACCGTGGAAGCGGCTCTGCGCGGCGGCGTGAACCGTTTCTCCATCGGCGTCCAGAGTTTCGACACCGCCGCCCGCCGCGCCGTGGGGCGCCTGGATGACCGTGAAACCGTACTCCGCGCCCTAGAGTACCTCGCGGGCACCGCGCAGGCGGCGGTGGTGATCGATCTTGTCTACGGGTTCCCAGGCCAGACCCTCGAGAGATGGATCGAGGACGTGAAGACCCTGGGCAAGATCTCCCTGGATGGGGCCGATCTCTACCAGCTCAACGTGCTTCCCCACACGGCCCTCGCCCGTCTGATCGCCGAAGGCGCGTGCCCGCCGGCGGCGACGCTTCCGGAGCAGGCCGTGATGTACAGCGCGGCGGTGGATACCATGGACGCCCTCGGGTGGGACCGCATCTCCGTCAGCCACTGGAGGGCCACCTGGCGCGAACGCAACACCTACAACCGCCTGGCCAAGAGCGGCGCGACGATCCTTCCCTTCGGCTGCGGTGCGGGGGGAAATCTCCATGGCTACCGGATCATGCAGGAGCGGGATTTCGGTCTCTACCTGGACCGGGTCGAGAATGGGAGAACGCCCGCCGTTATGCTCATGGCGCCGGACCCCCTGGAGAGGCTGGCGTCGCACATCACCGACGGCTTCGACCGCGGTCGCTTTCACGCCGCGAAACTGGACGCCTGGGCTGGGCACCCGGTCCGGCAGGCGCTCCAGCCACTGCTTGATCAGTGGTCCAGCAATGGCCTGGTCTCGCTCAAGGGCGACTGGCTCCACCTGACGAGGGCCGGCGAGTTCTGGCACGTGAACCTGGCCCAAGCCCTCCTGGATCGCTGCCGCGACCAGGCCCCTTTCTTCCCGCACCCGAACCTGACGAATCACTTCCAACAAGGAGATCCAGAATGAAGCATGCACAGACACTGGTCTTGATCGGAACCACGGTGGCATCGGCGGCCGCCGGAACCCCGCCAAGCGGAGAGACCCAGCTCCCCGAGGTGCGCGTCACGACCACGCGCGTCGACCGGCCGATCCAGGAGGTTCCTCACTCCGTGGGCCTCGTCACCCAGGAGCAGCTCGAGCAGGAAGGATCCCCCACGATCGCCGACGCGCTCCGGGACATTCCCGGCGTCGAGGTCGAGGACGGCTCCGTTCCGGGCCAGAAGCGCATCAGCATCCGCGGCGAATCTTCCGCCCGGGTCCTGATCCTCATCGACGGCCAGCGCGTCTCCGAACAGAAGTCCATGTCGGGGGCCGTCTATCTCGTCGACGCCTCCATGATCGACCGGATCGAGGTGATCAAGGGCCCCGCCTCGGTGCTCTACGGATCCGAGGCCATCGCGGGCGTGGTGAACATCATTACCCGGAAGGGGGGAACCAAGCCCCTCCAGCTCGATCTCGGGACGACCTACGACAGCGCCACCGATGGCTGGAAGTCCCATGCCTCGGCGTCCGGAAAGGCGGCCGGGTTCCAGTACAGCCTGTCCGGCTTCGTGTCGGATCAGGGAGACCGCCGCACGGCCAAGGGCACGGCGGAGAAGACGGGCTACCAGGAGAAGGGCGGCAGAGTTTATCTCGAGAAAGCCTGGTCGCGCCTCACCCTCGCGGGGAGCGTGGACGTCCACGACAGCGACCTCAGCGTCTACACGCCGGAGGACATCCTCACACCGACCATGCCCCACTTCCAGCAGGAGCTCCCCGAGTGGTCCCGCCAGAAGGCCGCGCTCTTCGCCACTTGGCGCCCGGGACCCGGTCCCCTGGCGAAGCTCTCCTGGGACGTCTACCGCCAGACGACGTTCAAGGACTTCGTGATGGACATGGATGTCAAGCCGAGCCCGTTCATGACCATCCAGACCCGGAACCGCACCCAGAACGACCTGCGCACCTTGGGAACCCACGTCCAGTCCGACTGGGCCCTGCCGGGGGGCCACTACGCGATCGCCGGGGCGGAATGGACCCACGACGATCTCGTGGCCGAGGAGACGCGCCGCTCCCGCATCCTGCCCATGGCGCCCACGTTCACCCGGACGTTCTACCAGGACGAGGCCGAGAGCGAGGTCCTCGCCCTGTTCCTGCAGGACGAGTGGAAGATCTCGCCGGCCTTCACCCTGATCGGCGGTCTTCGTCAGACCTGGGTGAGCACGGAGCTCACCCGCAGCACCAATCCCATCCTGCGGCCGGAATCGAACCGGGACGATAATCTGGTGGGATCGCTGGGGGTCACCTGGCAGGCCGCCCCCTCCACCGCTTTCCGGTTCAGCGCCGCCCAGGGCTATCGTTCCCCGAACCTGCAGCAGCTCTACATGGGAACGGTGCACGGCAGCTCCAGCCCCACGTTCGGGAATCCGGACCTGGAGCCCGAGACCTCCTGGAGCATGGAACTCGGATGCCGGGTGGACGCCGGGCCCGCGCGGCTTGACGCGGCGGTGTTCCAGAGCGAGAACCGCGACTACATCACCACGGTGCTCGCGCCCACGATCACCTACCCATCCGCGAAGCAGTTCGACAACATCGATCGCGCCACCTCGAAGGGACTCGAGGCTTCGGTCTCGCTCGCGCTTCCCGGCGGTTTCATGCCCTACGCCTCCTTCACCTGGATGCGGCGCCGCTTCGAGTCGAATACCCTCTCGACCTGGAAGACGGGGACGCCCTCCCTGCAGGGGAAGGGAGGCCTGCGCTACGAACCGGCCGCGCGCCAGGGCATCGCCTTCCATGCGGATCTCTACCTGAGGTTCGCGAACCGCGCGAAGGAGGAGTCCTCAGAGGGCAGTGTCGAAGAAACGGCTGGCTGGACCACCCTCAACCTGGACGGCGGGGTGAAGCTCGGCTCCCGTCAGCAGCACCGGATCGACCTCCACCTCGAGAACCTCCTCGACCGCCCCTACCGGACGGCCTCGGAGTCCGTGCCCATGGCCGGCCGCAGCGTCTCCGTCAGCCTCCGCACGACCTTCTAGGACCCACATGCCATCATCCCGCGGAACCGCGTACTGGGAAGTCAGGGAACTGGTGGTCATCGGCACCTTCGCCGCCCTGGTCAAGGTGTCGAGCCTGATGGTGGCCCTCCTTGGGGGGGGCATGAACCCCCTCACCCTCGTCCTGAAGAACCTGGTCTTCACGAGCTTGCTGTTCATCCTCCTCTGCAAGGTCCAGATACCGGGGACGCTCCTGGTCTTCCTGCTGGTCAGCGCCCTGCTCTCCGCCATGCTGCTGGGGGTTGCCTTCGTGCTCATACCCGCTTCGCTGGCCGCGGGCGCCATCTCGGAGCTGGCCATGCTGGTGTTCCGCCGGGTCCGGCCGGTGTGGTCCGTTCTCGCGGGCGTCGCCCTCTACGATCTGCTTTCGAAGATCCTCGCCCTCGGGATCTCCTGGTTCACCGTGCGGGAACAGCCCCAGCTGCTCGCGATGAGCGCCGTGTTCGTGGGAATCGGGTACCTGGGATCCCTCCTGGGGCTCGTGACGGGCCACCGTTTCCTGAAGGAGCTCCGCCATGCGGGAATCGTCCGCGCGTGAGACACCAGCCACGGTCCTGCACACCCTGGACATCCGCACGAAGATGACGCTGAGCCTCCTCTGCTCGGCCGCCGTCATCGTCCTTAGCGATCCCTGGGCCCTCGCGATCCTGGCCTCCGCCAGCGGGGTCTACGCCTCGCTGGCGCACCGCTGGCGGGTCCAGGCCATCGCCTACGGCGGCGTGCTCCTGCTGTCGGCCATGGCCCTGGCCTTCACGCTGCTGCTGAGGCGGTTCTTCCCTTCAGCCGCGCGAAGCGATCTCGACCTCCTGCTGGCGCCCTTCCTGCGGACCCTGGTCATGATGCACGTGCTGCTGGCCCTGGCCTTGACCTCCCGGACACAAAACCTCCTAGCGGCCCTGAAATCCCTGAGGCTTCCCTACTGGCTCTTCATCCCGGCGGCCATCATGGTTCGCTACATCCCATCGATCATCGAGGATGCGCGCCAGATCCGGGACGCGGCCCGGAGCATGGGCCATCCACTGAATCCATGGTCCCTTCTCCGGGCCCCGGCCCGAAGCCTCCGGGTGTTCTGCGTCCCCATGCTCTTCCGCGCCCTGCGGACGGCGGATGAGCTGGGCGTTGCCGCCGAGATGAAGGGTGTCGCGCCCCGGACCTCATGCGTCCCGTTCCGAAAGGGGACCTTCGGGCGTTGGGATCTGGCCACCGCCGGGCTAGCCCTGGGACTGATCACCGCGAGCTTGTGGATCGACGCCGCCGCGCCCGGGAGAGGTCTCCCTGGACACTGACCCATGCTGACTCCCCCCATCCACCTGGAACGCGTCACCTACACCTACCCGTTCGCCCAGCGGCCGGCCCTGGAGGACGTCAGCCTGCAGGCAGGGACCGGCGAGGCCGTGCTGTGCACAGGCCCCTCCGGCTGCGGCAAGTCGACCCTCATCCGGATCCTGAACGGGCTGATCCCCCACCACTACCAGGGGAGCCTGGACGGGCACGTACGTGTAGCCTCTCTGGACCCCCGGTCGGTCTCCGTGGGATCCCTCGCAGGGCGGGCGGGAACCCTGTTCCAGGACCCGGAGCACCAGTTCCTCGCCCTGAAGGTCGCCGACGAGCTCGCCTTCGCCCACGAGTGGCGTGGGACCTGTCCCGAGCAGGCCCGCTTCCGGATACGGGATTCCGCCCATCGGCTCAGCGTCTCCCATCTCCTCGAGCGGAACGTCCACGAACTCTCAGAGGGCCAGAAACAGCGGGTGGCCCTCGCGGGACTCCTCTCCCTGTCGCCATCGGTGCTGCTGCTGGACGAACCCAGCGCGAACCTGGACCCGGATGGAACCCAAGAGCTGGCGGGCCTCCTGCTGGAACTCAAGCGCGAAGGGATGACGATCCTGATCGTGGATCACCGGCTCCATTGGCTCCGGGACGTAGTGGACGCCGTCTGGGTCATGGAGCGCGGACGCATCGTCCTCTGCTCGCCCTTCGATGAACTGGAAGCATCGCCGCAGGTCCGTGACCGGGGACTGCGCGCCTTCGAGGTCCCGGACGAGCGGGCCCGGATTCCTCCGGCGGCGCGTTTCTCCCCTTGGATCAACGTTGAGGCCCTGACCTTTGCCTATCCGGGCGGACCACCGCTCTTCAACGGACTGACCCTCAGCCTCCCGAAAGGGGAAGTGGTCGGGCTCCTGGGAGCCAACGGCACCGGGAAGACGACCTTGGCCCGCCTCCTGAGCGGCCTCGAGTCCCCGCGCGGGGGATCGATCCGCATCGACGGCGCGAGGCTCCCACCGAAGGCCCTGCTGAAGCGCACCGCCGTCGTGCTCCAGAACACGGACCACCAGCTCCACATGCGCAGCGTCCGCCAGGAACTCGAGACAGCTGCCAGCCGGCCCGGTGAAGCTGTCGAGCGCGCGCTGCGCGACTTCCGGCTCACCCCGCTGGCGAACCGGCACCCGCAGTCCCTGTCCGGAGGCGAGAAGCAGCGCGTTGCCCTAGCCATGGCCATGCTGCGCCGGCCGGATTTCCTGATCCTGGACGAACCCACCAGCGGTCTCGACGGCGCGGACATGGCGTCCATCGCCGGCCAGATCCAGGCCTGCGCCCGGGGAGGCGCGTGCGTCCTCCTCATCAGCCACGACCTGGAACTGCTGCAGCGGGCCTGCACCTGTTCCATCACCCTCCCCTCCCTCCTCCCACCGACTCCCCAGGAGATCCCATGACCACATCCGATGCCTTCAGTCACCGCGCCCGCGTCCTGGACGCCCTCGCCCGGAAGCCCGGTCTTCCGCTCTCGGCCTTGTCGAGCGAAACGGGCCTTCCGGAAGGCGAGCTCGTCTCCCTCCTGCCCGACGGTATGGCCACTCCGGCTCCGCCGGAGGCGTTCGAGGCGGTCTGGAACAGCCTCCTCGAGTGGGAAAAGGCCACATTCCTCGCGATCACGCCAGGGGCGGTGCTGGAGGTCCCGGGCCCTCTCCCAGCCGGCACCTGGGGGCACGGCATGTTCAACCTGCATGACCCCGCGACCCCGCTTGGCGGCCATCTCCTGGTCGAGCGCCTGGGCGCAATCTGGTTCCTCTCCAAGCCCCACATGGGGAAGGAGAGCCACAGCGTGCAGTTCTATACCCGGGACGGCCAAGCCATGTTCGCCGTGTACGTCGGGCGCGGGAACGACCGGGAGCTGCTGCCGGAGGTGAAGGCCCGGTTCATTGCCCTGCGCGCCCGCTATGAGAGCGCTTCGGAGAGGCCCCTCATCGTGTATTCCAGCCGGACCGGCAACACCCGCCGGGTCGCGGAAGCCATCCTCGCGCTGTGCCCCGCCGCCTCCGACCTGTTCTCCGTGGAGACGGCCCCCTCCCCGGCAGGCCGGCCGTTCGTGGCGGTCGGATTCTGGGTGGATCGGGGCCTGCCGGACGCCCTCTCGCAGGCCTACCTGGAACGCTTGCAGGGCCAGCGCGTCGGGCTGTTCGCCACCCTCGGGGCCCAGCCGAACTCGGACCACGCTAGGCACTGCATGGAGCACGCCCGGCAGGCCTTGGAGGCGAAGGGCAACGCGGTGGTCTGTCAGTTCATGTGCCAGGGACGGGTGGACCCCTCCCTGGCCTCCGCCATGTGGAAGCATCACCCCCCCACCCCTGAGCGCCTGGCCCGCCTCCGGGAAGCGGAACGGCACCCGGACGAGTGGGATCTACAGGCCGCGCAGGATGCCTTCCGTGCGCAGCTGGCCGGGACGCCCGCCGCCGCAGACGTTCCCGCGGCCATGCCTGCTCCAGCAACCCCCATCGTCTAGGAGACACCCGATGTCGGACACCCCCATCGTAACGAAGCACCCCGGCATCGAACCCGCCGCCCCCCTCACAACCGACCTGGAAGGACTGCTCCAGCGACCGGATGCCCAGCCTGCTCCTGTTGGGAGATACCGGCGACCTAGCTTTCCGGATCACGCCCGTGTTCGGCGAATCCCTGTAGACCTTCCAGATCTT
>JFJP01041156.1_pt1 | contig 10148 bp, 15 predicted proteins | sample 431651 | NCBI WGS metagenome assembly JFJP01 (sample SAMN02602958, study PRJNA72255) | Microbial mat metagenome, whole genome shotgun sequencing project. | biome: fresh water; feature: sink hole; material: water; isolation source: purple microbial (photo- and chemosynthetic) mats found in... | reverse complement strand
AATTTATTTATTTAATCCGTTTGAAGTGGTCTGGCGACCGTGGCCTATCCATGACAACTACAAGGTTAAAGACGGGTGTGTGGCCTGTAAGATTTATCGAACCGTCAGAGCTAAAGATTTGTTGGATACGATTATGCGTTCCACTTACGAATTTAGCGAACCCGGTGTGCTGTTTATTGACCGGATCAACCAGCAGAACAATAACCAGTGGTGCGAAAATATCCAGGCAGCGAATCCGTGTTTTACTGGTGACACAAAAGTATGGACTGATGAAGGTGCTATTGACTTCAAGACACTGGTTGAAAAAGGAAAAGACGTTAATGTATTGACTGAGATTGACGGAAAACTGGTTTACCGGAAAATGTTTAACGCAAGGATGACAAGGGAAAATTCTGAGTTGGTTGAGGTTGAGTTTACTAATGGAACTAAAGTAAGGTGTACTCCAGATCATGTCTTTTACCTAAAGAATGGACAGGGAATAGAGGCGAAAAACCTTGATTACATGATGCCATTAGAAAGCGTACATAGGGATTCTTATAAATCAAAGGAATCAGGAACAAGGTCTATTTGGTATTTAACAGTCTATAAGGTAAGACAAATTGAAACAAAAGAAGACGTGTACTGTGGAACGGTAGATGAAGCTGGTAAGTTTTTTGTGGCCGTAGGAGACTTAGACGAGTTGGAAGGTGTTTTAGTATCGAACTGTGGCGAACAGGTTTTACCCCCTAACGGCGCTTGCCTGTTAGGGAGCATCAACCTAACCCAGTTTGTGCGCGACCCGTTCACATCAGAAGCTTATTTTGACTGGGATAAATACCGGGACACCATTATCGTTTTTACCAGAATGCTGGATAACGTGGTTGAACTGAATGGCCTACCGCTAAAAGAACAGCGCGATGAAATCATCAGTAAGCGCCGCCACGGCATGGGTTACATGGGGCTGGGTAGCGCAATGGCAATGCTGGGGATTCGCTATGGTTCAGAACCATCAACGGATTTTACTGAAAAAGTGTCCATGATTTTAGCCTTGACCGGTTGGGAGCAAGCCCTAGCCTTGTCGATTGAAAAAGGACCGGCACCCTGTCTTTGCGGTTCGATTCGGATTACCGATGAATTATTGGATAAGTACCATGATTTAGGGGCAAATTTTAAAGTTGGCGATTTTATTCGCACGTCCAGACTCCATGCTGAGTACAGTAATTACATGCGGAGTATTCAAAGAATAAACCCGACACTCATTGAAAGCCTAGCCACGGTCGGTGCGCGATTCACCCACCACAGCAGCATTGCCCCGACCGGAACCTTGTCGTTGTCGATTGGCAATAATTGCAGCAACGGTATTGAACCCAGTTTTTCCCACCACTATCAGCGCAACGTCATCGTAGAAGGCCGGAAAACCAAGGAACAGGTGAGCGTATATTCATACGAACAGTGGGCCTATATGCAGCAGTTCGGCGCTGACGCCAGACCTGGGCTTGATTGCTTCATCACCGCTGATCAACTAACGCCAAAAGAACACATTGACGTTCAAGCGGCGGCACAATACTGGATCGACTCCAGTATCTCCAAGACCGTGAATTGCCCGTCAGATATTTCCTTTGACGAGTTCAAAGATATTTACCAATACGCCTATGACAACGGTTTGAAAGGCGTTGCCACTTTCCGATTCAACCCTGAGATTTTCCAAGGAGTTTTGGTGAATCAGTCTGATCTTGAGAATACCACCTATCGGTTTGTGCTAGACGATGGGCAGGTTGTTGACGCTAAGGGCAACGAGCAGATTGAATATGATGGGGCGATTCATACCGCTGCCAATCTATACGACGCAATTCATGACGGCTACTACGGTAAATTGTAATGAAGACCATTACTGGAAAGATCGCAAAGGTTTCCGTAGTCACTGATCAGCCGACCCCTGTGCCACCGCCCGCGTTGCATGAAGCAATGGAACGGCCAGCGCATTTACAGGGCGCAACCTACAAGATCAAAACTCCGCTATCCGATCACGCTCTTTACATCACAATTAACGACATCGTGATCGACGGCAATCTTCGGCCCTATGAGTTGTTCATCAATTCCAAGGCGATGAGCGATTTTCAATGGATTGTTGCTTTAACCAGGATCGTTTCGTCGGTACTGCGTAAAGGCGGCGAATACCACTTTTTGATCGAAGAACTCAAGTCAGTGGTCAATCCGAACGGTGGTTACTTCAAAAAAGGAGTTTGGATGCCGTCGCTGGTGGCCGAGATCGGGGAAGTGTTTGAGAGCCACTTGATTCAGCGCGGGCTGTTAGCGCCAAAGAACTCGGTGGTGCTTAAAGATATTCCAGAAGTCGTCAAGCCAAAAGGAAGCCAATGCCCTAACTGCGGCGCGTTTTCTTTGATTAAAACGGAAGGGTGCGAGAAGTGCCTTGAATGCAGTTTTAGCCGATGTGGGTGAGGAAACTAAAATGGTGACTTTCAGCGAAACAGCCCGTGGGGAAGTAATTGTTTCCCATAAGGCTGTGCGAACTATGATTTGTGTTGAACCTGAATGGGTCATTATTGGCATATTCGGCGACCATTCTGTTTATCTTGATCCAGAAGAATGGCCCGCTTTCTTTGAAATGGTCGTCGCCACCAACAACCTGATCCAGTCGAGAAAAAAAGATGATCAACACAACGAACTTCATTCGATCCCCGACTCCACCCAAGGGATTCAAGGGATCGATGAAAACCCGCAGCCGTAAAGGCGGCGCAAGCGATATGGCAGAGAGCGACAAAGCAACGTCTGTTATGCCTAGGCCACGTCAACCTAAAGATGTTCTAACCGAGAAGCGTCCCCGCTGATTTTGGAGAAACCCATGATGATCCCTAAGCGTGTAGTGAAAGGTAAAAGTTACGCCCCGCCGATGATGGAAGATACCGATATGGATATGGAAAGCGGGATGCCGTCTGCGTTGCCGCCACCGAAAGGTCGGCCAGCTACGATGCCATCGCAACGAATGACTACCACCAAGACTGAAAAGAAACCGGCAAAGAAACCGGCAAAGCGGTCGTCCAGGGGGCGCTAATGTATTCAAATGCTCCAGACCAGCGATCTGTCGATGCAGAAAATCTTTTCTTAAAGCCAATTGGTGTCTTACTTGATTTTGGTACTGCGCTCAAGCTGATGAAAAAAGATTTGAACGTTACCAGGAATGCGTGGCCCGGCGGTCAGTATGTCGGTATCAATAAGCCGCTTAACGAGTTCGTAATGTACTACGGAAAGCACGCAATTTCAGGCTGGGGATTCACGCCGACCGACCTGTTAGCGAACGACTGGCTGATTCACGCTTGCGAAAGTGAGGCTGCCTAATGGACTTCATCACCGCATACCGAAATCAATTGAATGAAGCAATGGCTACGCAAGCAGATATTATCGCCGGTGGCGGATGCGCCAACATTGAAGAATACCGGATGAAGATCGGATTCAGAAAGGGAATCCATTTTGCGCTGAACCGGTTTGATGATGTTGTTCGTGATTATGTGAAAGAAGAAACAGAATATGTTATTAAGTAGGTATTGACAAAAACGATTGTTTATGTCATACCAAATCACAACCACCCGCTTCGGCGGGTTTTTTATTTCCGAGATAAAAATGAATCCAACGAATCAAGAATCGCCGCGTTTTCCAATAAGCCCAGTGGGCTACCGAATTATTGTAGAGCCAATTAAGCCTGAAGAAGTTTCCAAGGGTGGAATTATTCTGGCGACTGAAACCCAACAGGTTCAGGAGGCGTACACCTACATCGGTAAAGTCGTTGCGGTAGGTAACTCTTGTTATCAGCACCCGAAATTCAACGGAGAAGTGTGGTGCAAGCCTGGCGATTATGTCGCTTTTGGCCGTTATACCGGTCAAAAACTGGAGATCAAGGACGACAAAGGCGGCTATGTGAATTACCGAATTATGAATGATGACGAGATTCTAGGCGTCATCAACAACCATGAACAATTCAGAATCTACCTGTAGGACCTTCCCGCTTCGGCGGGTTTTTTATTCGGCGTAACCCGCGTATCGCCACCGCGTAGACTGTCGTGAGACAGACGGAGAAAGTATGTCGATGATTAACGACACGGATGATGATCTGCTTCCGGAAGAAGATTTTGAAGAACCGGAAAGTGAAGTTGAGGCTGACGAGCCTAAACAGGAACCTGAATTTTCCGATGATGAACCGGCTGAAAACGAACCGGTTGACGAACAGCGAGAACCCGTAAAAACCGAATCGGAACGGAAAAAGTTCGGAGAAAAGGTTCAAAAGCGGATTAACAAGCTCGTCCGCGAAAAGCGGGAGCTAGAAAATACCGTTCGCCAAATGCAATCCAAAGTGGAAAGCATTGAAGCTAAATCAACCGCCCGTGAGTTTTCAGAGTTCCAGCAGCAGATTAGTTGGTCAGAGCAGCAGGTCAAGGAACAGCTAGAGTCGTCTCGTCAAGCCTATCGAAAAGCTGTAGAAGAAGGCGATATAGACGCGCAGATGGCCGAGCAGGACAAAATGCTTGAGTTCCGCGAACAGCTTACCGAAAAGCGGCGGCTGTCAGAACTCGCCAAGGAACAGGCCCAAAAGTTTCAGCAGGAATCAGCAAGACCGCCAGAGCAGAATCAGTTTAGTGCTAATCAGGTCAATAACCTGCCTGATGGTACGAGACACTGGTTGAAGAAAAACAACTGGTATATGGATGGCTCTGAACCCAAGGCGGCAGCGTATGCCCGCCAGATTGATATTGATTTGCAAGAGGAAGGTTTTAGTCCAGAAGACCCTTCGATGTATGTGGAGTTGGATCGGCGGCTTTCCGTATTGGTTCCTAAACTGAATAAAGCCAGTCGGCAGGGAGCCGCACCATCGCAGACCAAAAGCCAGCCAAGATCAACAGTCGCTGGATCGTCAGCCGATGGGTTAGGAACTCAGTCCGTTAAATCGCAAACCAGACGATTAACCAGCAACGATCTGAATGATATGAGATTGTGCGGTTTCGATCCCAATAACTCCAAACATCGCAGTGCGTGGATTAAGCGCAACGATCCTCTGTAAAGGAATTTATCATGGCTCAAGCTCTACTTAAAACTAGCCCGGTTAATGAACCGGTTGAACGAACCACCCGCAATCAAGAATCCCGCGAGAATGAAGTTATTCACGAAGCAAGTGGTTCTGATGAGTGGTCTGCACCAATGATGACCAATGCACCACTGGCCCGCGAGGGTTATGTCCAGCGTTGGGTGCGTACTTCCGTGCTAGGAACGGAAGACGTTAGTAATGTAATGCGTAAACAAAATGAAGGGTGGTTTCCCCGCGCTGCGGATACGGTGCAAACTGGGTTCTTTGCCCCAGTCGTTAATCACGCTCGTTATGGAAACATTATCAGTAACGGCGATTGTATCCTGATGGAGCGCCAGCTTAAAAAGCATGGACAGCAAAAGGCGTTCATTGAACAACTTACGCGAAATCAGACTTCTGGAATTGAACGGTATTTATCATCGGCAATTCCTGGCGGGCATGGTTTTAGTTCCGGCGAAGTAGAAAAATTTGAACGGAAAGTCACGACTGGTCGGCGACCTAAAATTGCTGACGATTAACCCTATTTGACTGTCGGTAGACAGTCTGGAGTAAGACAATGGCTAATAGCAACGGGCCTCGCGGCCTGCGGGCAGTTCGTAAACTCGGTAATGGCTTTATTAGCCTGACTGAGTATGGTATCGCTACCGGTACGGCGGCGATTTATTCTGGCGACGTGGTGGAATTGACTGGCGCGGGCCAGGAAATCTCCAAGGCCGCTGCACAGAACGAAGATAACATCGGGGTTTTTGCCGGGTGCCGGTATGTCGCCGCTGATGGTGAAATCAAGTTTTCCGGTTACTGGCCGGGGAGTGTCGGCGCGACGAATGCGGTGGCCCTGGTCTATGACGACCCGGACATTGTTTTTGAAGTGCAGGGCGACTCGGTGGCTGCGGGCGATATTGGGACGCTGGTTGACTGGAATGTGGGGACTGCCAATTCCACGACTGGCATGAGTGGCTTGTATGCGGTCGTCAATGGCGCTACCGGCACCACGGGGAAGTCGCTGCGAATCATGCGGTTGGCTAACCGTCCCGGTAACGATTATGGCGCTTACGCCAAGATCGAAGTGACCTTTGCCGAACACGCTTATAAGACCGGTGCCACTGGCGCTGGCGGCGTTTGATCGCTGAACAGCGAACAGGAGATAAACAATGGCTATTACTCGTAATTCATTCCCCCGCCAGTTGACCGAAGGTCTGAACGCTTCTTTTGGTATGGAGTTCCGCGAACTACCTGCTGAATGGAGCAAGGTGTTTGATACCTTCACGTCGAATAAGGCGTTTGAAGAAGACCTGTTGCTGACCGGTTTCGGCCCCGCTCCGATTAAGGGCGAAGGCGAGGCTTACAGTGAAGATGAAGCGCGGCAAGGCTGGACGGCCCGCTATCAACACATCACTGTTGGTATGAAGTTTTCGATTACCCAGGAAGCTCTTGAGGATAATCTGTACATGCAGCTTGGGACTCGTTACGCCCGTGCGATGGCGCGGTCGATGCGGGAAACCAAGGAAGTCATGGCTGCGAATATCCTCAACCGGGCCTTTGATACCACGTCCACCTATATTGGTGGCGACGGTAAACAGTTATGTGCGACGGACCACCCGTTGCTGTGGGGCGGGACTGCTTCTAATGCCCTGGCGACCCCGGCTGACATGTCGGAAACCGCACTGGAAGACATGGCGATCATGATCCGTACTGCGGTTGATGATCGGGGTCTGCCCATTGCGTTGCGGCCCAAGCGGATTATTATTCCGCCGCAGTTGGAGTATGTCGCGGCCCGGTTGCTTCGCTCTCCGTTGCGCCCTGGCACCAACGAAAACGACATCAATGCGATCCGTACATTGGGGACTTTCCCCGAAGACCCGGCGCTGATTACCCGACTCACTGATAGCAACGCCTGGTTCGTCAAGACGGACGTAATGGACGGCATGAAGCACTTCCAGCGCAAGGCGATTGAGAAGGGAAGCGACGAAGACCCGAATACCGGGAATCTTACCTTTAGATCAAGGGAAAGATTTAGCATCGCATTTTCAGATTGGCGCGGCGTTTACGGGTCATCCGGTACGACTTAATTTTTTAGTCGTTTAATCATAGCCCCCGGTATTGCTGGGGGCTTTTTTTTTGAGTAAAATAAAGGGTAGCTGCTACCAACAGCTACCCAAATCACAACAGACATACACGAGGTGTCCGCCATGAGTAATCCTATTGTATCACACGTTAAAGTTTGCCGTAAATGTTGAAAAGAGTACATCAACAAAGACAGGAGGTCTTTGTATTGCTCAAAAAGTTGTTGTTCTGGATATAATATGGCTCACACGGATATTGACAAAACCAACCTTAACTGATTAAATAATCTCATTCCAACCCGCTTCGGCGGGTTTTTTGTTTTCAAAAATTACTCCGCCAACACGGTGTTGATCGTCGTTAGACGAACAATGGAGAATACAATGTCTACCAAACAAAGTTTGACTCGCGCTAATCAGGTTTATGTCGGGTCTGGATACGATGCTGGCGTTTATGGTGTCAATAAGCGTAACGGTGTCCCGGTTAATTTCCTGACCAAGATTGACCTTGGCGCTCCAAAAGTTGCTGTTGCAGCAGGAATTGTTAAGGGCGCTACTGGCGCTGGTGAAGCGCCAAACGTGAGTACGAAAACTTTTACCGCTGACACTAACGGCTCTAGCCCGCTTGACCAGGCCGCTGCGTTGACCACGACTACGGTGAATGGGCAGACGGTGATGGTGCTGGACGTACCGCGCAATGTGACCGCTGCGATTGATACTGCTGTGGGTAATATCACGGTGCTGGTGACAGGGTATGATCAGTACCGAGTCCCCATGTCGGAAAGTCTGGCGATTGCTGCTGCGGGAACTGCTGTTGTCGGTAAGAAAGCGTTTAAATACATCCGCAGTATTTCACTCACCTCTGACGGCAACGATGCCGCCAAGGTTATCAATGTCGGGTTTGGTTCGTTGATTGGTCTGCCCTACAAGCTGGCTGAAAAGTCTGATTTGCTTTCCATGTTTTTTGATGACGCGCTAGACGTTCCATCTGCGGTGGCGGTTGGTGTAACGACCTCACCAGCCACTAATATCACCGGAGACCCAAGAGGGACTATTGCAATAGCTACTGTTGGGAATATGAATGGAACTAAGACTTTGAAAGGATGGATGTCTATCGCTGATCCGAATACCGCTGCTGGTTTGCGCGGTGTAACCCAGGCTTAATCCATCGCCCCGCAAGGGGCTTTTGCACTGTCGAGACGACAGCGCACTCCCTTTGATGGAGAACAGTCCATGCCACGTTTAGCCACTCAATCAATCACATTAAGCGCCGCAGTCGGAAATGCCGTCTGCGCTTCACAAACTCCGTTAGCTGCTGGTGCAATGACCATCAACGGGGCTAATGCCTCTGGTGGTATTTACACCGCTCCGAATAACACCCCTCGCCATTTAAGTATCACGACCGCTGCTAACGAGTCAACCAAGACGTTTACCATTGTCGGCAAAGATCGCAATGGCGTTGCGATGACTTATTCAACATCTGGCGCGGCCAGTGCGACGACTACGGTTTATCCCGTCAATTTTAAAACGATTACCAGCGTCACCGTGAGCGCCGCAACGGCTGGAGCAATTACCGTTGGATTTGCAGCAGCCGCGAATACTGGGTGGATTCCATTAGACCGTTTTGCCAGCCCTTCGCTTGGTGTTGGGATTCAACTGAGTTCTGGTGCAGGCTTGACATTTACCATGCAAACCACGATGGATAATTTACAAGCTGCCGGGTTTAGCGAAAACGATGCGAATGGAATCAATAGCTCTGTAGTTACCGGAACAGCCTCAGCCCACCATACCGTTTCCCATGTGGCTACTGGCATTCGCTTTCTAGTCAACGCTTGGTCTGCTGGTGGCGCTACTTTTTCAGTTTTACAAAAGAGTGATTAAAAATTGAAATCAGCGGTTGATTTGTCCTATCTATTTCCACGGGCCAAAGATGAAATTCTTGAGGCAATTGATTCGGTTGCAATAGACTTAGCAAAATTAAATAACCCAACCAGGTTGAGTTATTTCTTAGCGCAATGCGCCCATGAATCGGGTGGATTCCAGTTCACTAAAGAACTTGGGTCTGATAGGCAACTTCGCCGCTACGAAGGAAGGCGGGATTTAGGCAATACCAGACCAGGTGATGGCGTCAGGTTTTGTGGTCGTGGAATTATTCAGGTAACAGGCCGCGCAAACTACACCGAGTGTGCAGAGTGGATCGGATTGCCTATCGTTGAAATTCCCGATTTACTAGAAGAACCTGGCCCCGCAGTAAGAAGCGCCTGCTGGTATTGGGTAACAAGAAACCTTAATCAAACGGCTGATCTTTATAATTTTGTGCAATGCACTAAAAAGATTAACGGTGGAACGAATGGTTTGCGTAGTCGGCAAATGTGGCTTAAAAAAATTCAAGGCGAGTTGAATGACTGATGCAGAGTTGCTTGACGTTTTAGATCAGATTAAACAAGCGCCATATCCAGTTTTTAGCGCAAAACCGAATGCTGATTTATCTTGGATTTCAAACTTTGAAGGCTGGAAAAATCCTGACCAGTCAGACAACGTGTTGTATCCAACAATCCGCGAAGCGATTAAGGTATTCATCAAGTGAACTGGTTTCTCCGTCAAGCCAAGCAACCGAGTACATGGAAAGGGCTATTTGTCCTAGCCGGACTCCTCGGTTACTCACTCGATCCTGAACTCCAGAACCAATTGATTATCTCGGTGACGGCACTCATCGCCGCAATTGAAATCTTCCGCAACGAGAATAAACATGAACTCCCACCCATCGAACTCCAATCTACCGTACAGCGTCGGGATCGTGTTTTTCCTGATAGCGATGATAGTGATTCTGCTGACCGGCTGCGCGAGTCCATGCCGACCGGACGCGGGCATCAATCGGGATTTAACGGTTGATTTTGTCGGATTGGTTTGCGAGTGGAGATATTGATGGATAACCCAATGCTTTCGCCAAAAGAAGAAAACCCAGTCATCTTGTGGGCTGAGATTTATCGTCTGCGAGCTTTGCTGAATCCTCC
>JFJP01021735.1_pt1 | contig 10148 bp, 6 predicted proteins | sample 431651 | NCBI WGS metagenome assembly JFJP01 (sample SAMN02602958, study PRJNA72255) | Microbial mat metagenome, whole genome shotgun sequencing project. | biome: fresh water; feature: sink hole; material: water; isolation source: purple microbial (photo- and chemosynthetic) mats found in... | reverse complement strand
GTTGACCGGTTCAAAAAAGAGTGAATCATTTGAAACCTGTGCAAATTGGGTGCTGATCTGTTCCCAGATGGAAAGACTAATCGGTTCATTTTTATCAGGATCGGCCATGAGAGCTTCGAAGTGATGATCGTCAATGACTGCAACCAATCCATTTTTATTCGATTCTGCGACCGCCCAAACGATTCGGTTCATAAAATCGGGGGAAATTTTGTTCTGTGAATCGAGATGATTGCTCCAGCGGATGGGGATTCTCACGGCGGTAAATCCTTTTTCTCGAATGCGGACAAAATCATCGGCAGCTAGCTTTTGGCCTCCTGTCCACTCGCCTTCATTAGGTGCTTCGAGGTAATTTCCTAGATTAAGTGTTCGTGCTAGTTTCATATTTTGAGTGAAAATGTCTGCCGAAAGAATGGCGGGTATCAATAGTGCTAGGGGTGTCAATTTCATGGTTTCTCCAAGTGGAAGTTTCTGTCAATCGTAATATATAGCAGGTACAATATGATTGCTTATGAAACTATTTGTGACAACCGGTATTTATGAAAGGCATTGTTATAAAACAGTTTAAAAAATAAAGCTAAAGGAAATTGGAATAGTGCCGATAAAAATTGTGGGGAAATTGCACGAGGTTTTGTGGTTGGGGAACTGCAGAGTCAATGAGTGCGGTACTACACAAGGGAGGATCCTATGATCAGCAGCGTGAATGCGAGTTCACTCTCGCAGATTTACCGTTCGCAGGGAAGCGAGTACAACAAACTCGTTGGACAAATTGCAACTGGTAAACAAATCAACAAGCCAAGTGACGACTTTGTCGGATTTACTCGAGCAGCGGGTATCTCTACTAAAATCAAAGCGTATCAAGACGTGAATACCAATCTGAGCGAATTGCGTGAGCCGACTAAGATGGCAGCCGATGTGGGTGACACCATTTTTGAAGATTTGACAAAAATGAAAAAACTCGCAGAGAAATACGCTTCGGAAACTGATACTGCCACCAAGGCGACCCTCGATACCGAGTTTAAAGCACTCGGAACAGGTATCAAAGATAGTATTGACGGAAACAAGTACGGATCAACAAAAGTGTATGCTGCGGGAACGCTCAAAGAAGTAGGGATAAATCCTGACGATTCTACGGCAAAACTCTCTGTATCCTATGTCGCTGGAGATATTATCGAAGATGTATCTGGGTGGTCTCTTTCAGGAGGAAAAGTTGCCGCGGATGTTCAGACCGAGCTTGAAAAAGCAACGTCATTCACTGTGAAATCAAAAGGATATCTCGAACGTATTGATCGCCAAATTGAACTCAATGAAAACCTGATTGGCAATAAAGAGAGTACATACGGTGCGCTTACGGATATCGACGAAGTAAAATCGCTCATGAAAATGACCGATCTTCAAGTTAGGCAACAATCTACTATGTCAATGATCGCTCAGGCGAATGGCATGGCGGGAATGGTTTCTCGACTCTATTCGTAATTAGTTAATATTTGATTTGCTGTTTCCATGAGTAATTCATGGAGCCATTGTCTGTAGAGTTGGGGAACTCTACAGATGATGTTTTATTTGCCCATGGGGATGGGCTAGCAGTTTGCTGAAATCTTGGGGAAGAGATTGGCAGAGTGCACACAAGGGAGGATTTTATGTATGCCACTGCGTTTGGTGATTCAATCACCTCGGCGCGGATTGGTAGTTTTATCAACGCTAATGGCAAAGCGGTTGAACAGGCTCAGGTGCGCGTCGCATCAGGAAAAAATGTTCTCCGCCCTGCCGATAATGTTGGAGACTATTTCCGCACGGAAAATTATACCAAGAAAAATGATGAGTATAACAAGGTTACTCGTTCGGTTGATGAAATGAGTGAACTGTTAGATTATACAGAAAAAGCGAATCGTATGGTTTGGGATGACATTTACCAGATGAAGAGTATGGTAAAAGATTACTATTCGCCGGCTATGACAGCAGATAAGCAAAAGATAATAGCTCTTCAGTTTGATCAAGCAAAAATTCGTATTGTTCAAACGCAGGAAGGTGCCGTATGGGATGGCAAAGATGTTTTGCGTGATTCATCTGCAAAACCTCTTATTTCGATTAATACCAATCCTAATGACTATGCGCAGCGGTACACGGTCTCGTTTGGAAGTGAAACAATTGTTGATTCGATGGGGCTTGATATAACTGCTGGCGAAGATGCTGTTAACGAAGCACTTGAAACTCAATGGGGTAAGAGTGCATCCTTTGCGGCTCAGTTGACCGGTTATCGCTATGGACTCAATGCTCAGCGGAATATGTCTGAAGTAATTGCCGATGGAAATTCAGAGTCGTACAACACGATTCAAAATGTTGACGATGTGAAAGAACTCTTTTTTATGACAAAGCAGACCATCCAGCAGCAGGCGGCAACATCAATGTTGGCTCAAGCGGGGATGAAACAAGGAAATATGCTTCGCCTTGTCATGTGATTGATCTGTTTGTGAAATTAAAAAAGGCTGTCTCATCTGTTTGAGACAGCCCTTTTCAATTTAATCGCAAAGGAAATTACTTTTTTAGGTAATTCTGAATGCGTGCAGCTAAGAGTTCCGGTGTAAAATCAATATCAACCATCAATTCATCCATAGATCCCTGAGTGATAAACTCGTCAGGGTAACCGATGGGAAGAATTTTCGGAATAGAGGAGATTTCACCAGCTTCGTAGAGTGCTGCTGCTACTTCCAGAACCGCTGCTCCAAATCCACCGCGAATGGTATTCTGTTCGAATGTCACAATGGTATCAAAATCGGAGAAAAGTTGTTTGTAGGCCGACAAGCTAAGTGGTTTGACGGTGCGAGCATCCCACAGCGCTGTTTCGATTCCTGCTTTTTTCAGAACCGCGTGAGTTCCTTCTACAATAGGAAGGAAGTGCCCCGCAGAAAGCAGCACGGTTTTTGTCCCAGCAGTAAGCTCTTTTGGTTCGAACGATGCACCAGCCGTACTGTAATCGCTCGGAAGTTGTGCTTCGGGAACATTTCCACGAGGGAAACGGATAGCCACGGGGCCGTCAATCTTGTAGAGAGCCGCGTAGAGCATTTCCTGAAGTTCGGTTCCATTTGAAGGTGCAAGAACGGTCATGTTCGGGATTGAGCGAAGGTAGGTCATGTCTAGGCAACCGTGGTGGGTTGGACCGTCGTTTCCAACAACACCGGCGCGGTCAATCGCAAACACTACATTGAGATTTTCAAGTGCCACATCGTGAATCATGTGGTCATACGCACGTTGAAGGAATGTCGAATAGACTGCTACGACAGGTTTTACTCCATTGAGCGCGAGACCTGCAGAGAAGGTTACGGCATGTCCTTCGGCAATACCAACATCGAAAAACCGATCGGGATATTGGTCGCGGAAACCTGAAAGGCCAGTTCCGTCAGGCATTGCCGCTGTTACTGCCGCAATAGTTTTATCGTTGGCTGCGAGTTTGCAGAGTGCATCGCCAAAGCAGGCTGAGTAGCTCTTGTGAGCCGGTCCACTTCCTGTTTTGACTTCGCCTGTATCTTTGTGGAACGAACCGATTCCGTGGAATTTAGCCTTGTTGTTTTCGGCGGGGTGGTACCCTTTTCCTTTTTGGGTGAGCACATGAATTAGTAGAGGTCCCCGCGATTCATCGCGAGCGTACTTGAGAACCGCCATCAGTTCTTCGTAGTTATGCCCGTCCACAGGCCCTATGTAGCTGATTCCCATATCTTCAAAAAACTTACCAGGCGTAATGACACGCATCGCCGCTTCTTCAAGATTATGCACTGCCGACTGAATGGGCTTGCCCACTTTTGGCATTTTTTCAAGCATGTTCCAGATATTGTCTTTGAGCTTGTTGAACTTTTTGTCCGTGATAATCTTGGTGAGGTATTTCGAAACGCCGCCCACATTTGGAGCAATAGACATCTCGTTGTCATTGAGAATAACGGTCATTTTGGTGCTACTGTGGCCGAGATTGTTTAAGGCTTCGAACGCAAGGCCTCCGGTGAGTGCGCCATCGCCGATAACCGCAAGAACATTTTCATCACCACCGCGAATATCCCGAGCGCGGGCATAGCCGAGTGCGCCGGAAATCGAAGTTGATGCGTGGCCCACGGTCAGCGCATCGTGTTCGCTTTCGGTGATATGCGGGAATCCGCTGATTCCGTTGTATTTGCGAAGTGTATGGAACAAATCTGTCCGTCCCGTGATCATTTTGTGTGGATACGCTTGGTGTCCCACATCCCAGATAAACTTATCCTTTGGAGTGGAAAACAGATAGTGCATCATTATTGTCAATTCGATAACGCCGAGACTTGGAGCGAGGTGCCCGCCGGTCTGACTTACCGAGTCGATAAGAAATTCCCGCATTTCATGGGCGAGTTGCGGAAGCTGTTCCAACGTGAGCTTTTTCAAGTCAGTGGGGCTTTTTATTGTAGACAAAATACTCATATTCAATATCCTTCATTTTAGGTCAAAACAAAATGACCTTGGAATATACAATCTGCAGTACACTTTAGCGCCTTACTTGCGCGAATCTTTTTGCAAGGTGCTTAACCTCGTTTCAATCGGATAATTGTACGGTAAAAAGTGGCAAGAAATGACCGGTCATTCCACTTTTCTCCTGATCAAAACGATGAACTCTTTGGTATTGTTATTGTGTGTGAGCTTTGAGAAAATAGTGTGATTCTGATTGAACCGAGTTGTGCTTACTCTTTTTTAGAGCGAATGCCTTCGGTAGAAATTATTTCAAGGTAGAACGATTCGCATGAATCTGCCGCTGCTGCATCAACATTTTTCATGATATCTTTGAAATCGATCGGCTTTGGTGATTCTGTACCTTTTCCAAATGCACAGACAAATCGCCAGTAGTCTACGCCGAGGGGGAGTTTTTTGTTGTTTTCCCGTTTGATGTACTTGCGAATTTCATTTTTGACAGCTTCAATATGACGTTCAGGAGTTTTGTTTTCCGCTGTTAGGCTGAATGTTTTTTTCATTTCTTGTCCTTTTCGTTTTTGTTACACGCCGGAATATACCTTAGCACGGTGTTAAATTGCCACCATCAATAACATTTTTGGTTTACAAATAAGTCATCGTTTTATTTCCCGTGCGGTTGCGTCTTATTGAATATGGGTCATATTTTGGTTTTTTTTAAGAAGTTGTGCAGTATCACCATTGATGCAAGTGCTTCGCATTCAGTGATACTCGCCTAAGCTAAGGATATCAGCTTTAACGAGGAACTCAAAAAGGGAACCGACCTTCGCCGATTCCCTCATTCGTATTCCGAGCGAAATTGGCTACAGCTTTTTAAGCATTTTAACCAATTTGTTGTTGTCCTTTTTATTTCGAATCGCGATGCGTACGTACTGGCCATTTTCAAAGCCGAGTTTTCCCGTGTTGTCTTTAATGTAGAGATCTTTTTCTACCAAAAGACGTTCGGTCAGCTCGCGAGCCGTATACGTATTGGTCACTTCGCAGAGGAAATAGTTCGCCTGTGAAGGAATCACGCGGATGAACGGGATTTGAGAAAGTTCCTTGAAAAAACGGTTTCGTTCTGCAATGATCAGCGTACAAGCGCGGGCATACTCTTTTTCGTATTTACCAATTATCTGAAGGAAAAATTCGCCAAAGGAGTTGATATTCCAAATTGAAAGCTTTTTTTGAATCTCTTTCATTTTTGCGCCGTTTGCCGAAACCACCACGCCGAGGCGAATCCCCGGAACACCATAGCTTTTGCTGATACTTTTTACGATAATTAGATCGGGGAACTGTTCGATAATTGCGCGGCTGATACAACTATTCTCTTCTGATTCATCAGAAAAATCCACGAATGATTCGTCGAGAATCAACTGTTTGTTGTTGTCGTTGAACCACTGGGCCAAGCGAAGCACTTCGTTTTTAGGGATCATCTGTCCACTCGGATTGTCCGGGTTGATCAGTACGAGCGTGTCGAGATCTGCTGAAAATGCGATTAGCTCATCAACGGTGTAGGTAAAGTTTTTGTTCTTAGGAATGAATACTTTGCGCTGTTCTGGCGCAACGCGTTCCATGTATTCAACAAAGGTGGGGCAGATGAATCCCACGGTTCCGGTTTGAAGTTCCATTAATCCTTTGATGATTTCCGCCGCGCCGTTCCCCACGAGAATCTGATCAGCACTGACGCCGAACATTTTTGATGCGAGAAGGCGGTTGATTCCCTGACCAGACGGATAGTCGGCGATCAGTTCCTGGAAATAGCACTCCATCTCATCGAGAAGACGACGCGGTGGGAAATAAGGGTTCACGAGATAGCAGAAATCGATTAGCGAAGGGAACCGCCAGTAGCCACCGTACCGCTTGTTGAATAGTGGGAGTTTCTGATCTGCTTCTGCAAAGATCGCTTCGGCATTGTTCAAATCCTGAACATCGTCAATTTCGTACCATTTCTCTTTTTTGATCCGATAACCCTGAAGGTCAGTGTTGTCGAGGAATGTTACAACCTTAAGAACTTGTTCGTAGTATTCGTTGTGGCCCAAAGCAGTACAGTACGCGTCGAGGAACGGTACATAGCTTTTTTGAGAAAACTCTTTGGAGAATTTGTAGATATTCACGGTTTTGAAATACTCGTCAACCTCTTTGAACCGGAACGCATCTTTTCCGAGGAATCGAACGATATTGTCATCTTCGTCGAGACACACTACCGTTCCGTCCATCCACGATTTGAACGGTGCCACCGCTGCGAGATTTGGGCGAGGATCTTCGAGCATGCCAGTCACCATCGATGATTCGAAAATGAGATCTGATTCAAGAAGGAGTGTGTCTTCTTCACACATTTCGTTGCGCGCAAGCCACAGCGAATAGATATTGTTTGTTTCGTTGTAGATAGGGTTTTCAATGTACTGGATCGGCATTTCTCGATATGAATTTCCCAGAAGTTCGCGCACATTTTCACCGCGATATCCAATTACCATGATCATCTTGGACACACCCGCGTCCACCAAAATATCCAGCGCTCGTTCGATCAGTGTTTTTCCGTGAACTTTGAGCATACATTTTGTGTTGTCCTGAGTAAGATCTTTCAGTCGTTTACCCATACCCGCCGCTAACATCATCGCCTGCATAGCACACACCCTTTTCGTAAAGAATCATTATTACGCGCATAATATAGGTAGAGCGACAAATCTATGAGAAATCAATTTGTGAAAAAAAGTTCAATTGAATTGGAATCTACAGTTGTTGATTTCACCTGTGGAATCGAAAAAGGCTGCCTTTTCTCGAAAAAAGCGTGGTCTAAATATGGTTCGATTGACCACGAATAAGATAGTCGTGATTTCGTTTGAGTATTTGCATCAAAAATGTTCTCAAAAAGGGTGGTTTATGTTGTTTAGATATCAGTGGTTACTCATAGCGTGATGGTTGTTTGTGGTTGTTGTGTATTTACTTTTAAGAAACAAAATGACGATATTTTTGTTGTGAATTAGCTATGTTAACTGGATTTTTGTTGGAATGTTTATTCAGAATAAAGTGAAACTTATAGTTCGGTGTCGTTTGTTTTAAAATATCCGTGAAAAAAGATGACATGATGATTAGATTTCGTTAGACTGTCTAATGAACATTTTCTGTTTTTTGTATCTCCACACGTAGAATTAATCATAAGTGAAAATAGGGAGGGTGTGTATGAATAACCTAACGAATGGAAATCACATGCTAAGAAAAAAACAATCCTATGTGGCAGGTTCAAAATGGGAGGGATCCATGTTCATTAAATGCGCACCGGTTGCCATATTCGTAACAACGATTTTTTCTATAACTTTGGCAGATGTGTGGCCAAAAGTATCTGGAACAGGGACTTCTGTTTCCATCGAAAATAATACAAATAATACGTGGACTTTAGGGGGAGTGCGATACTATAACAATGGATTTAAATGGACTGGGACTGATAACGGATATAATGCATCTTGGACCCAGATATTAAATATCCCACGCGGTTCCAATAATGAAGTGAATCTGTATTTTAAATCAAATGCTCCTGCAGATCAGGTCGCTCGCCTAACACCTGCCGGCCCTCGTCTTTTTTCACACAGCTGGGTGAGTAATCCAGTGGGTGCGAGTCCTGTTGCAGGGAGTGAGTACCTATTGATGCGTACCGGAAGTCAGGGGCTGGCAGATAATCCCGAATCTGAGAAGCCGATCACTCTTCATGAACTTGACAGTCTTCGTCGCTTGACCAATTTTTATTCTTCTTCATTTCGGCCTGCTGTATACGATAGTCTCGGTGCACGTGGCGGGCGCTATTCTGGTGGTTTCTTTGATACATGGCTTGGAATGACACAGCTTCAGTTTGCATATCCAACCTCTGCAATAAGAATTAGCAATACTGATATTACCATGGATTTTAAAAATATCCCATTTTATTGGATGTCACTTGGGCTTGCGCAAGAATATTTAGACGTAGATATGCAGCATATGACCGCTATGGGGATGAAAGAAACTTTTGCTGGAACAACATCGTTTAATCCTGCCTTTCTTACAGGAACAGAGTATACTCCTTTTCATGTAGAAGCACCATCTGGACTTGATAGAGCTCTCGCTTATCCTGGATTATTCCCCGAATACGAGAAGCGGTTGGCTAGTGCAAGGGATGTTACAACCTCTGGGGTCGATATGAATGAGTTCATGAGTTATTATTCCTCTGCCGTTCCAAAGTCAAATACAAAAATGAATAGTGCAACAACCATTAATGGTACCGTCTTTTCTAGTTTATTCCAATTCGTGAACTATGATATCTATTCATATGCTTCGGACATTTGTTGGAAAGAAGGACTTGAAGAGACGTATCTCAATGGTGACCCGTATACTGGGCTCTCAGCAATGATTGTTACATATAATCAAGGGATGTACCAGCACATCGGAAATGTGGCGAGTAAGTTTAATACTTCTGTTGATGCTTCAACGCTTACGAGAAACTCCTTTGGCGCGGGAAACAATAACTACATTCCCGATTATTTTGCCCTTGTTCAAAAGTTTGTCGATGCTTCGAAAAATTCACTTACCAATACGAGTATTCCATTGCTTGATTTTCCTATTACCCGCGCAATGATGCTTGCTGTTTATTTCGGTGACAACGGAACCGTTGCTAAACAAGGTGACGGAGGAGTCTTGCGTTTTATGCACGTCGGTAATACCTCTATGCGACAACTCATTTGGGATAGAATGAATAGCGCTTTCGATATTCTGAAAGGCCGTGCTCCCGGTGTTGGTCCTGAAGAGGTTAGTTTTCGCTATGATTTCCTTTCTTTGTTAAGAACGGTTAAAAAAGAGGTCGTTTTTAATCGTTCCTTTAGGGTTGCCGGAGATGCTCAGGCACACGTGCAAACGTATTCAAAAGTAGGTGGTTGTAGTGGAGCAACTCTCGATGATACGTATCCGTATATTAAAACAAACAGTACCTATTCTGTGGCAACTGAGGAGTTCATTGTCGAGGTAACAGGCACTGATGAACAGGCAATTAAAAATTCTCAGTGGACAATTGATTACGGTTGGGGGACATGGAATGATGCAGTGCAAAAAAAGGTGACAAGTAAAGGCGATATTTCCTTTGAAGTTCGTGTACCAAAATCTCTAATTGAAACGTATCGCGCTCTTCCCGATGGACAATCGGGTAATAAAATGTGGGTGATGGTCACGGATAGTTCTGGAAATTCGACGGTTACAAAAATACCTGTTGATTTAAAAGAAGCGATTCGTCTTGATTCTGCAAAAGCGTTGGATACCGATGGAAATGGTCTTGCCGATAGGATTGAAGCACAATTCAACAAAGAAATTGCGACGTTTAAGCAGATTGATTATTCATGGCCTGCAAAAACGGTAATTACGACAACTGCCGTGACTAAAGAGGATTCTAACAAGCGATTTGTTATTACTAATACCTCGCTCACGGGCGGATCTGCCAATGGCGCTGCTTTTGCCGTTGTAGATGCACTTGATGATGGCGTAAAACGTCTAATCTCTGGAGATATCCGTGACCGCGTCGGTCCGGCAGCGAAATTCGCTTCTCTCTCTGTTGAAAACAAAACCCGTCCCAACGATTCGCTGAAACTGGTGATTACCGAGAAAATCAAAACGCTCGACAAAACCAACTATGCGTATTTGAAATTTTTCGACATCGAATCAAAGAGCGAAAAAAC
>JFJP01002458.1_pt1 | contig 10148 bp, 10 predicted proteins | sample 431651 | NCBI WGS metagenome assembly JFJP01 (sample SAMN02602958, study PRJNA72255) | Microbial mat metagenome, whole genome shotgun sequencing project. | biome: fresh water; feature: sink hole; material: water; isolation source: purple microbial (photo- and chemosynthetic) mats found in... | reverse complement strand
GGTGAGATGACTTCACCACTTTTTACATCGCCTCCGAAATGATCTCGTCCTTCAGATTCTCTTCCACGTAAATCTTTTTGAACCAACGGCTATCATCTTTCAACTTTTTCATCCGCATCACCATCGACGCATCCATGCCACCGTATTTGCTCCGCCACTTGTAGAACTGGACCGAACTCATCCCATGCTCACGGAAAAGCTTCGGCACTAGCGTGCCGCCTCGACCTGCTTCAAGATGTTGATGACCTGACTTCCGGTAAAGCGTGATGTCTTCATGTACAGTTTCCTCAAAATCGGATTTAATAGAATCCTACTTTTAACTGATAATCTTTTGTGGTGGGATTGCCATTCGCGCAATGCATGCGCGGATGGATATGAGGTAAAAATAAAAAAGTAACCCAGTAGGATAACTCTAATTTTATCTTCCAAATTTTGGAATGTACTGTCCGAAAAGCTTTAAATCCGTTGGGGTGGCTGACGGGACTCGAACCCGCGACAACAGGAATCACAATCCTGGACTCTACCAACTGAGCTACAGCCACCATTGCCCGACTACTGCAAATACTATTTTGTTTATTCAAAATAATGAAAGATTTTTATTATACAAAGTAACCAGCCAGCTAGCAAATTAAAAATGCTTAATCACGAGATTGCTGCTGGTTGGGTTATGCTTGCAACTTGCTGGATCGTCGGATGTAGCTGCAGCAGGCTATTAAATGCGATTTTCAACGTGGTTTGGTTGCCTGTGGTGAACGCAGTCACGTTGCCTTGCTGTTGCGGACTTTGTAACAGGGAGTTGTTGCTCAACACTCTTTTCAACTGTCGACTTACGGCATCTCCGGTATCGATGATGGCGATTGGATTTATGCTCAGATCGCCGGCGATCTTTTCAATTAACGGTCGCACGAATGGGTAGTGGGTGCAGCCTAAGACTAGCGTATCTGCATCTTGCTCGATCAAAGGGGCGATATAGCGTCGCAGTAGTTGCGCGGTCTGCGCTGATAGTAGTTCGCCTTTTTCGATTTGGTCGACCAGACCGACGCAGGCTTGCAGCTCGAAATGCACGTCGCTAGCTGCGCTGATTTGTTGCTTTAAGCTAAGCATGCGGGTGCTGAGTAGGGTAGCTTTGGTTGCCAGTACGCCGACGATCTTGCTATGGCTTTGCGCGGCTGCGGGTTTGAGCCCCGGTTCGATGCCGATTACTGGCAAATTCGGATATGCCTCGCGTACCACTTTGATGGCGGCGGTGGTGGCTGTATTGCATGCGACTAACAGTGCCTTGACGCCTCGCCGCAGCAGAAATTCTGCCACCGCCAGCGAGCGGGAGGAAATTTCCGCTTCTGATCTGTCGCCGTATGGCGCGTAGGCGGAATCGGCAAAATACAAAAGATTTTCGTGCGGCAGATTTTGATGAATATGTCGTAGAACCGACAAGCCGCCGATGCCGGAATCAAAAATGCCGATGGGCGCGGTGTGCGCCATCGGCATTTTCCCAGTATTGCTGGTCATGGGTGAGTTAAATCAGGTGGTCGTCAAGGGAATTTTCGACAGCACTGTGTGTGTAATCTTTTCCTGCTATTCCTTCGTCCCGGTGTTGTGTACTGAGATGCCGGTGGCATCGATTGCCACCGGTTACTGGCATGTCCTTGACGTCGATCTCGTAGATCGCTTCCATGCCGATATCGGCAAAGCCGAGCACCTGCATCGACTTGATCGCCTTCGACATTAGGTAAGCTGATTTGTGTTTTTTGACCGATTCGATTGCCACAGTGCCGCGTTCCGATTTGCCGATCATCGAGATCAGCCCGATTTGCTCTAGCATCATGTCGGTGAATTTGTCCATGCGGGTTGCGGTCGTCGGGCCGCCTGGTCCAACCGCTTCGTCGCGCACCGAATCAACCGGCAACTTTCCGTCCTTGGCCAGCATTTCTTGAATCCACTTTTTGGCGAAGTCGCGACCGGTCAGGATCTTGCCATTCAACAGCAGGGTCTGGCCTTGCTTCCACGATGCCACCTCTTCTTTGGCCAGGGTGTTGAAGTCGACCCGTTTCGATTTCTCGGTATCCGGCACCCAATGCACTTTCGACCATTCCGACAGCGATGGCGGTTCCATGAAGGCCAGATCGGAATCGTCCAGCACAAAGTTGCCGTGGCGGATTGTCGCGCAGTTTGGGATCATCCTCACCGGCTTTAATGCCTCGTGCGTCGGATGCATCATGCTCTTGACGTCGAGTACAGTGGTCAGGCCATCCAGGCCTTGCGCACCGATGCCTAGCGCATTGACCTTCTTTAGCAATTCAATACGCAGTTCCTCAGTCTTATTTTGCCGCCCGCGCTTGAGTAGGTCGTAAATGTCGATATCTTCCATCAACACTTGCTTGGTGGCCATCAGCATCGCGCGTTCGGCGATGCCACCGATACCGATGCCGAGCATTCCCGGCGGGCACCGGCCGGCGCCCATCGTCGGTACGGTCTTCATGACCCAGTCGAACCGCGACTCGGAAGGATTCAGCATCACGAACTTGGTCTTATTTTCCGAGTCCCAGCCTTTGGCTGCGATCTGTACGTCAACGGTATTACCCGATACCAGTTTCATGTGCACCACGGCTGGTGTGCTGTCCTTGGTGTTCTTGCGCTCGAATTGTGAATCGGCGACGATCGGTGCATGTAGCATGTTATCAGGGTGCAGGTGACCACGGCGGGCACCTTCATTGACGGCGTCGCTGATTGAGCCCTTGAAGCCTTCAAAGCGCACGCTCATGCCGATCTTCTGGAACACGTTAACGATGCCTGTGTCTTGGCAGAACGGCAGCTTGCCTTCGGCGCATATGCGCGAGTTGGCCAGGATCTGTGCGATCGTGTCCTTGGCGGAAGAATTTTGTTCCTGCTCGTAGGTACGCGCCAGATACTGGTTGTAGTCGACCAGATGATAATAGTTGGTGTACTGGAGCGCAGCGGCTACCAACGCAATGAGATCCTCTTGCTTGACGGTGGTGATGGTGGTCATGGCGTTTCTTGGTGAGAAATTACTATACTAACTCTAACTGCATGAAAATAACTGGAGCGGCTGGCGTCATTATATTAATGCGCGCTGTTGGATTCTTTCTGAGTTGCCGTCATGATGCGGTCGCACCAGGCAATCGCCAGTGCGGACAGCAGAAAAGTAATGTGAATTCCGGTTTGTGAGAGCAAGGTTTTGGCATCGTAGGAGCCGGCATTGATGAATGTTTTCAGCAGATGGATCGACGAGATACCGATGATCGCCATCGCCAGTTTGACTTTCAGCACTGAGGCATTCACGTGCGACAGCCACTCCGGCTGGTCCGGGTGGGTTTCCAGGTTCATGCGGGACACAAACGTTTCGTAGCCGCCGACGATCACCATGATCAGCAGGTTGGAGATCATCACCACATCAATTAGCCCCAGCACCACCAGCATGATGGTGGCTTCGGTCAGCTTGGTCGGCCGTGTCAGATTCTCGATGGTGACCACGTCCAGGATATGAGTGAGCGATGACATATTGCCGAAAGCGGCGCCGATCAGATCGGTCAGTTCAACCCAGAAATGGAAGACGTAGACGCATTGCGCTAGGATCAGGCCGAGATACAGCGGTAACTGTAACCAGCGGCTCATGAAGATCAGATTCGGCACGACGCCTATGGTTTTATTCTGTGCAGGGGATGGAATGTTGCTCATTGGTATAGTTGGGTGGGAATAAGGCGTCGCTATTTTACACTTCTTGCGTCGTTTTTATGGATTGCGGCCAACTGGCCACAGCAATTCCGGTCTACACCAGCAGCAGCGCCGCAAAGCGACCCTAGCTGATACTTTAATGATGAAAAACACCACGCCGATGAACGCCGCCGCCAACGACATCAGGGCGGTGAAAATGCCGGTCAACATTGACCTGCACATGCTTAGTTCCGATCAACCAAAGCCAGAACGATATCATGCCTGGCAGCTAGGGCGTACCAGATGAGCTCCACATACCACCGTGATCTCGCTGAAATCGTAGGACAGGGCGACAGTTAAGCCAAACAGTGACATCAGCAGCAAGCCGAACAGGTGACTGTAAGCGGTGATGCGCATCGGCGACAGGGTTTACAGGTGGCTTCAAATAGCACCGCCGCCATGACGAACGGGTTGCCTACCAGCGAAGTCTCGACGCTGTCACTTTGACTGAGATTGAGTACGGCAATGCCGATAATGATGAGCAGGATAGATGCCAGCGTACGCGGCTCCAGTCTCTCCTTGAGAATCAGGCGCGACAAGATTGCCACTGCAGCCGGGCAGCGTACTGGCAATCAGCCCACCGGAATCACGGCGATGATCGTCTTGCCGAATTACATCATCTCTTCAATGTGACGCAAGAGCGATGGTAGGCCACATACCAGCGCACTCAGACAAGCATTACTTCCAAAGGATAGTGCAGTCGTTTTTTGGCACGAAGTTACCGCTGCTGCAGAGATTCAGCTGTAACCAATACGGCAAGGACAAGGAGTGTGGTGCCATATTGACTCAGCGGCTCAGGCTTCCATCTGACTTTGCAGATAGTTCTGCAGGCCGACCTTATCGATGAGGTCAATCTGGGTTTCTAGCCAGTCGATATGCTCTTCGGTATCTTCCAGAATTTCGCGGAACAGTTCACGCGATACATAATCTGCCATTTTTTCGCAACCTGCGATGCCTTCCTTGACGGTCTTTTGTGCACCTTGTTCCAACTTCAGGTCGCATTCTAGCATCTCAGGCGTCGATTCGCCGATCATTAGTTTGTGCAATGTCTGCAGATTTGGCAAGCCATCCAGCATCAGGATGCGGTCGATTAGTTTGTCTGCATGCTTCATCTCTCCGATCGATTCTTCGTATTCTTTCTTGCTGAGTTTTTCCAGACCCCAGTGTTTGTACATGCGCGCATGCAAAAAATACTGGTTGATGGCAGTCAGTTCGTTGGTCAGCTGCGCGTTGAGTAGTGCGATGATCTGTTTTTCGCCTTGCATTATTGTCTCTCGATGATAAGGGGGGGTGGAAAGAGGTCGATGAGATGCCATATTTATCTGGCTGGTGTCATACCGGATCCTCGCGCGATCTGTGTGTGACAACAGAAATCGCAAACATCATAGCGCATGCTTCAGGCTTTTTCATCATCAGATAGCGCGAATCATTTCCATTGTGATTTGTGCATCAGTTTGGCAACGGCGGCGAGTCATGGCCGGTGTGTGTAAAGTACATAGTGATACTCAGTATACAAACAGAGCCTGCGCATCGTTGGATGGGCAGGCTCTTGGCGATACAAAATGATTGGCTATTACAGTTTCCGAGCGGTCAATAAATGTTTGTTGGCATATTGATGTCGATACCAGCTTACTTCAAAAAAAACATCAAAAAATTATCTCTCATTCGGCTCAGTCACAAAACCGATCTTGCTAAGCCCTCCGGATTGCGCCGCGGCCATGACTTGCGCGACTTTCTCGTATTGCACGGTGCGGGCAGCGCGCAGATGCAACTCTGGCTGTGGCTGCTTTTGCGCCGCTGCGACAATCCTTAGCGCCAGTTCATTCTGATCGATCGTCTCGTCATTCCAGAATACCTTGCCATCGGCATCAATCACCAGATTGATGTTTTCTGGCTTGGTCTGGTCCTGCTTGGTGCTAGCGCGCGGTAAGTCGATCTTGACCGTGTGGTTCATGACCGGAATGGTCATGATGAAAATGATCAGCAGCACCAGCATGACGTCGACCAACGGGGTGATGTTGATCTTCGAATTGAAATCATCGTCCGCATCTGACAGTGAGTTCATCCCCATCATGCACTTTTTACGGCGGCCAGTTTGGCGCCATTACCTGAACCAATTTCAGTATTGCTGGAACGGGAACCGGTAACGAACAGCGCATGCAAATCGAAGCCGAACTTGTTGAGTTTGGCGATCGTGGTCTTGTTGCCGCGCACCAGGGCGTTGTAGCCAAAAGTGGCAGGAATCGCCACTGCCAGTCCCAGCGCAGTCATAATCAGTGCTTCACCGACCGGGCCGGCGACCTTGTCGATGCTGGCCTGACCGGAAGTTCCGATCGCCACCAGCGCGTGGTAGATACCCCAGACGGTGCCGAACAAGCCGACAAACGGTGAAGTCGAGCCAACCGAGGCCAGCACTGCCATGCCGGTCTGTAATTTTCCGGAGACTTCATCGATTGCCTGGCGCAACGACAGCGTCACCCAGTCGCTGACGGATAACTGGTCGTGCAAATGGCCTTTATGAGCCGCGTGATGACGCATCGAGGAGACGCCGGCCTGGGCCACTTCGGCAAATGGATTTCCGGTGCCAAGCTTGGCGATTCCTTCCTGTAGGCTGGTGGTATCCCAGAATTGGTGGCCAGCAGCATGTGCGGCGCGCTGGAAGCGTAGGATCTGCAGCGCCTTGGTCAGGATCACGTACCAAGAGGCGACCGACATCGCCACCAGTAGCACGGCAACGCTCCTGATCACAAAATCGCCCTGATTCCAGAGTATTTCTAATCCGTATGGACTTACTTTCATGATAAATTTCCCTTGTATCTTTGAATGTATTACGGTTGAATGGGCATCATGCGCCAAAAAATGCTATGGCTTTATTAAATTAACTGGACAACTGGAAATTGATCGGCACTATGACAAGCACCGATAAGGCCTTTCCGTCTTCCATATAAGGCTTGAACAAGGCGCGCATAACAGACTGTTTGTTGGCCTCATCGAGACGACTGGAGCCGGATAACTTCTACACCTCGACACGCTCAACACAGCTCTTTTCGTTTATGAGGACTCGAATTACCAACCCACCATCTTCGCCCATGCGCCTGGAAACTGTCTGGTATTTGACATCAGACGGCTGAAGGTATTCGACGTCGGATGTGATGGTGCGCGGTTGCGCAGACGCTGCTGGCGCAGGAGCTAGCGAAGCAACCGTCGGCTCCTCGTACTGTGACGGTTGCAGTAACGGCGTTGGAATGACAATGGCGGTTATCGACGACGTATCGTTGATAACCGGGGTAGAGTGCGACGGTAAGATGTTTTTTCATCACGGCGACAGTTTTTGGCGGTGCCGGTTGCGGTGTTGGTAGTATCGGTTGCGGCGACGCCTTGTAAAGGATGATGAAACTGATGATGATTTCTTGGGGGCAGCTTGAGTCGCTTGATGCGTCAAGTCGCTTTGCAACGCCAAGAAAAAGGCTGCGTGCAGCAGCGCAATTGTGCCCGGTGTGCCAACACGTTGGATTGTCTTCCAAACAAAAATAGAGCGGCGCGCAAATGGAATGATTTTTGGTGACGACATGAGCGTATTTACTTAGCCAGATTACGCGGCTTGTATATTGGGTTGGAATACCAATTCGTGAACATTCCTTAGCGTTGCCGGTGTTCGGTTCTCCAGGCACGTACGTAAGACGTTTTTTGCGCAGGTATGGCACTTCCCGCAGCAGGCCGCGACACCCAGGTTGTCGCGCAATTCAGTCATCGAAGACATACCTAAATCGACAGCCTGGCGGATTTTTCGGTCAGAGACGTTATTACATATACAAACAATCATTTCGCACCTTACTGTCATGGTTAGAGAGTAAATTAAAATAAAAGTCGGTTGTAATACTGCGATTGTGGCCGATATGGTGTATCGGCTATTGTTAACAAGCCTTAGTAAGGTCTGCTGCCGGCAACAAATCGGATAAGCATCGTATATTTCTCGAGCTGCAACATTAGGTGCCTCACTGCTGAAACCAGTAACTAGAGCTGTGCCGGTACAGTGTACGGCTCGACGACAGCCGGATCGATTTTTTCAGAGACCATTTAGATACTTCTCTATCAGTATCTTGCTGACTTGCTGTCTGCCGCAGTAGATCAGCTTCACAAGTGATGGCTTGTTGATATTGCTGTTGGATCGATCGTTTTCGCAATCAGATCAAGCAGTTAAAATTAGCTTGTTCAGTTGGGTCAGGTGGAGCTTGTAAATTTCGCCTCCATGATTTTTAACCTGCGTTTTGCATCGTACTAAGTGGCTTAGCGTAGTTTTTTGAAATTGTAACAATTTTTGTTTAAATAATACCCCAGTTGTATCGGGAATGCAAGCCTTTTTGGCGCATCAACGCATTGTTGCTAACCAGCACGGAGGGGGGGTAGAGGTGGCGATGTCATGGCATGCGAGATTAAAACGAGCGCAATCGATTGGATTGCACCCATTTTAATTGGGTGGGGCTAAACAGCGATTGACGTGCTTGATTGGTATGTTTGTTCGAATTTCGGCTTGGCTGCTTCGCGTCGGTTGAAGCCGGCCACCATGTCGAAGCGGAATAGGCGGCATTCCAGTGCGCCGTTGAAGAAAGGCGTCTTGCGTGCTTCTTTCAAGCGCAGCAGCTTCGGCAGCCCGAGGTCTGCGGAGAACAGGAAGATACTCCAGCCGACAAAACGCTGCTTCAGTATGGCGCTGAAGGCGATAAAGAACGCGGTCAGCAGGTCATCGCTGCTCAAGGTGTTGTCTCCGCGCACGCCAATTCGTTCGCCATATGGCGGATTAGTTAGCATGATGCCGCTTTCGGTATTGCTTGGCGGTTTGATTTGTTGCGCCTCGATCTGCTTGATCGGCACCTCAAACAAGATGCCGGCATTGCGTAGGTTATTGATGGTGATTTGCACCATGTCTCCTGAGATTTCGCTGCCGAAAATGGTTGGTGTCGTCGGCAATGCATTAGGCTTGAAGCTGTCTTTGATCGCCAGCCATTTATCACTTTCGAAATCGTTGAATTTTTCAAAGGCGAAGTGGCGTAGTGCACCGGACGGGATGCCAGCCAAGATCTGCGCCGCTTCGACCAGAATCGTTCCGGAACCACACATCGGATCGAACAATACCGTGCCTGGCTTCCAGCCTGAGGTGCGTAACAGGCCGGCAGCCAGATTTTCGCGCAACGGCGCATCGCCGGTTTCGACACGCCAGCCCCGCTTGAACAACGCTTCGCCTGAGGTGTCCAGATACAGCGTGAAATTGTGAGCATCGAGAAAGCCGACGATACGCATGTCCGGAGTTCCGGTGTCGACCGAAGGACGTTCGTTGCATAAGTCGCGGAAACGGTCACAGATACCGTCCTTGATCTTGAGCGTAGTGAATTGCAGGCTGCGCAACGGTGATTTCACTGCAGTGATGTCGACGCGGATGGTGTGGCTGACTAGAAACCAGCTTTCCCATTCCTGTTCCAGCGTCATGTTGTAGATATCGTTTTCGGTTTTATACGCGCCCTGCGTCAGGCGTAGCAGCACCCGGCTGGCGATGCGCGAATGTAGGTTGATGCGCCAGGCATCGCTTAGCAAGCCTGAGCAATGGACGCCGCCCGGCACTTGGGTATGCACCTTGAGCGTGACGGTCGGCGCGTTGAACTGCGCAATTTCATTCAGTTCTACAGCCAGTGCGCCTTCCAGGCCGCGTGGGCAGGGACAAAAATAGGAGTGTTTATCTGTAGATTTGTGTGACATAAGTATACCCTTTATCCGTTGGTATTACAATTTTGCGTAGCGTCGGCACAGCGTGCCAACGCATGAATTTACTTCACGTACGTCCCCGTTTCGGGGGCACATGGGCTCGCACTCCGGTTATTACGGTTACGCGTAGGCACAACGTCCCAATGCTACATAAAATTCATTTGGCGCGAAGGCGCGCTCCACGAAGTCCAGCCTGTTTTGGCTCCAAAATCCCTCGCCGTCGATGACATACCAAGGCACGCCGAATACATTGGCGGAAATTGATTCTCCGGTAAATTGATCGCATTTACTCTGGACGCTGGCGGTTTTCGCCGATTTCAGCAAGCTCTTGCCTTCATGACCTAGGTCGTCAGCAATGGCGATCAGGCTGGCGTGATCCGCGATATTGCGTGATTTTGTTGCAATAGAGGTGGCTGGTCGAGCAGAAGCACATTGAGTTTATTTGATTAGAAAGCTAGTTCAATAGAATTGATCTACTGCGGACATAGTTTGGTTGTCGGGACAGCGCCCCTGTTTTTTTTTGATCATGTTCATGGTCTCTCGATACCGGTCTGGCGATAAATGATTTTGGCACACCAGAATGACTTAAAGCTAAGCATGGATCTGGTGATTCGCTTGATGGCTCGGTGGTCTTGCTTGACCACGTTATTGAGATATTT
>JFJP01047798.1_pt1 | contig 10151 bp, 10 predicted proteins | sample 431651 | NCBI WGS metagenome assembly JFJP01 (sample SAMN02602958, study PRJNA72255) | Microbial mat metagenome, whole genome shotgun sequencing project. | biome: fresh water; feature: sink hole; material: water; isolation source: purple microbial (photo- and chemosynthetic) mats found in... | reverse complement strand
ATTGAGCTTTTGGTAACAAATCTTCAAGTCATTTAATATTTAATTCATTTAATTTTAAATAAATTTTTTCCATAGAAGTAACCATATCAATACTTGTATCTATTTTTGCTGCTACTGGAAAAGATGGATTATTATTAGTAATATCTGAATTAACCTTTATTTTTCAAGAAGAATTCAAATTTTTATCAGTTATAGATTCATAATCAAATGAAGTTGTAGAATTATAAGTTCCTGAAGTAGTTAAAACCAATTTTCAGTTATTTCATCAAACCAAATTAGCATCATATAATGCTGACATATCAGATAAAATTTTGTTTTTTGAATTATTTACAATAGTATCTGGTTTTTGAGCCAAACAACTTGTAAGTGAAAGTAATAAAACTGAAATTATTACTATATTTTTAATTTTCATATTTTTTAGTTAGTAAAATAATCCCTCGGCTTTCAGCCACTCCCTTTATATAAAGGGAGAAAGAAAAGGTATTTCACCTAATTTTTCTCCCTTATCAAAGGGAGTACCCGAGGCACGAGGGGGAGGGATTATTTATTACCCCATTAATTCTTTATTTTGTTCTTCTGTTTCTTCTTTACTTAACAATTTAACTTGATCTAATTTATTTTTTGCTACTTCAAATTCTTTTCTTTCTTTTTCAGCTTCAATAGCTACTTCTTTTCTAATAACTTCTAGTTCATCAAAGTGTTTTTTAAGTTTTTCTACATTTTCAGCAAATACTTTAGTTGAAACTACTGGTTTAGAAGCCATTTTTTCTGCTCTTTTACTTCATTCAATAGCTTTATCAGTTAATTCAGAAGACATTTTATCAATAGTTTGTCCCATAATATCCATAGCTTTCATAGAAGCATCAATAGCTTTTTGACTAGATGTTTCGATTAATGCTGTAGAAAGTAGAGTTTTAAAAATTGGTCTAGATGAATTCATTGCAAGTGATAATTTGTTTGCTGAATCAAGTCTCATTAAAAGTCTTTTTTTAGCCATTTCAAGATTACCAATCAAAACAACTAAGTTATTTTGGAAGAATTCTACATTTTGAATAAATAATGTTAATTTTTGTTTTTGTTCAGCATCAGTAACTGCTTCAGCTTTAGCTTTCATTTCAGTAACTTTTCCACTTAAAAAATCTTTATAAGCAACTACTTTTCCAAGATTAGCATCAATACCATCTAAGAATTTTTTTTGCATATAAATAGAAGTATTGATAGATTCATAAGATTGATCAAAACCAGAGAAAATTACTCCAATTTTTCATTCTACTGTTTTCATATTAAATTTAGCTTCACCAATTTTTCAGTCAATAGCAGTAACAATACTTCAAATTCAAGGCATTCCTTTGAATAATTTCATAATTGCACTATCTGTATTCAAAATATCTTTATAAACTCATTGAACTTCATTATTCATTTCTGATAATTCTCCAGAAATATTCATAATTGGATCTTTATCAATAATAGCAGCAGTTTCAGAAACTATACTATCAATTGGAGCTGTAATTTTTTCTCAAATAGATCTAAAATCTGTTGCTTCAGCAAAAGTTTGTTCAATTTCTGAAGTTTCAACATCACTCAAAACTACTTTTTTAGCTTCTTCTTGTGTTTGTACTTGTGTCATAAATATAAATTTATAAAATAAAAAATATGTAAAAGTTTTTACATCAAGAACATTATATACTAAATTAATAATAAAAGCAAAAAAATTACTATTGCTTTTACTAATTAATAATGCTAAATAAAAAATAACAAATTACAACATTAAAAAATTTGTTATTTTAAAAAAAATATAGTAAAATAATCAAAATATTATTATTAAAATTAAAGTATGGACAATATAGAGTCATTATGAGATAATATCAAAAAAGAAAAAACTTGAATAGAATATGAATGAAATGAAGCAAAATTAAAATGAAGAAAATTCACATTTGAAAAAAATTGATATAAAAAAAGTGTTGAAGTTTTGCTTAGAAAATCATTTATTTGAGATAGAACTAAACATAATAATGAAATTATTGAAATTTATGATAAAATAAATCAAATAAATTTTGAATATCAAGAAAAAGATATTAAACATAGGATAAATATTATTAACCACTGGGAAGATAATAAGTGAAATATTTATATAAAAGATCTAAATCAATATGGTGATGAACATATTGAAGTTTATGATTTACTTCCTGATAAAAACTATTTAGACCCAGAAAATAAAGATAAATCAAAATTTAAAAAATTTAAAAAAGCAATTATTGAATTAAAACTTAATAATATTAATATAATATGTGATTTATTTCGTCAGTTAGCAATTTTACATTCAAATTGATTTTCATTAGGTTGATTAAAAAAATGAGATTTAGAAATAACTCATCCTGTTTTAAGTTTATTTTTATATAGACTTGATAAAAATGAATGAAATTATGATGATAAAATATATATTCATGATATTCATAATTTAAAATATTATTGAAATGATTTAGATAAAAGTTTTTCTGATAAATGTATAGATGATTTAAAAAATCTATCCTATGATATAATCAACTTTTTTAAATGAGTTTGAATTCCACAATGAGGTTTAAGTATTTATTCTAACATTTTAAAAGAGTTAAATCCAGAATTACATATAAGAATGATATCATTTTTATGGGATCCAACGACAGAATTAACATTAAGCTTTATCCCATCTCCAAAACAAAGAAAAGATGAAGATGTTGAAATTAAAAAATCTAAAGATTTACTAAAAAAAACATGAAACTTATCAGAATGAAAAGAAAAAGATATAAAATCTTTTCTAAATATTACAAATGCTTTTTATTTGAAAAAAAATAAAGAAAAAATACTAGATTTTTTAAAAAATATAAATCCAAATAATACTCAATTTATAATTGATTTTGATAATACTTTAACTAATTTAAATTCTGTAAATGCTTTTAATATAAGATTTACAGAAAATGAAAATACAAAATTAAAACAATTACCAAAAGATTTTTTCCTTACAGATGAAGTGATAAATAGTTTTTCTATTAGATTTTGAGCAATTTGATTTTTAAAATTACTACAAACTCTTTGATATGATTTTAAAATATACTCTCTTTGATTTAAAGATATTATTCAAAAAGTATTAGAAAAAAATTGAGTAATAATTTCTGAAAATGATATTTTTGCAAATGATTATAAAAATTATAAAACAAAAAAAGCAAATATTTCTATAAAATTAGATCAATCAAAAAATCAAATATTTTTATGAGATTCAATATCAGATTTTCAATTAAATTGAAGTAAAGAAAATTTTAAAATATGATTTTTAAATAAAGACATTTCTAAAATAAAAATTTTTAATGAAATACTTGATTTTTATTTTATAGATGACTATTTAAGTTACACAGAGTTTTTTCATCTTATACAAAAATTAAGTCAGTAAATAATAAAAATAATTTGACTTTTAAATATATTTTTTATAATGTAGTAGCCTAAAAATTGGCAAAATACAAACTTTTTTTAAGAAGAGGTCTATAATGAGTATTAACCCAAACGATTTGGTTGATCGAACTATTAATGGCAAAAACGTAGATGCAGCACAAAATTTGCTGCAATACGACTCGGAACAATTAACACAGGAAAACATTGATAAAATTAAAATCTTTATCATGGATTCTGAAAAAAATCCGCAAAACAAAACAAAAATTTCTGACATTATCTCATCAGCAAATATTCCAGATGAATCTCAAATTGGTTTTGTCTTGGAATATGGTGAATTTAATGATTGGATTTCACTTCTGTATAAAATTGAAAAAGGAAGTGAAAACTGGAATATTACTTTATCAAAAATAAAGCAAAAAGTAGAAGTTACTCAAAATCTTAAAAAACTTCTTACGTTGTACAAAATTGACAAAGAATATGTTAACACTAACCTAAAAAGTTTTGTAGAACATTCTATTGCAAATACAAGTTGTTATATTGAAGATCTCTTTTCAGAGGTCGAACATGAAGGACAAATTTGGGATGAATGCTATGAAATGGCTCTTAACTTTCTTGAATCCAAAGAAAACACTGATTTGATTGGTAAAATTTTCAATAAGTGTAAAACTGGAACTAAAGAAAGAGAAACTCTTTGGGATCTCTACAAAGATGCTTTGGTAAAAAACAATGAGTATGGGCCAATAACCCTTTCTCGTGAAGAAAAAAATGAACTTGTTGAGGCATATTTAAAACCTCATACACAGTCTGGTACAGACTCAAAAAAAATATCAGTTTTGCAACATGTGTTCACGATAGCACATCAAGAGCAAGAATCCCGAATTATTGAGGAAATCAATCGTATCGATATTCATATGTCAATATATGAAGCAAATAATCCAAGTACATTAAAATGGTTGATTGATGTATCAAATCGATCAAATCCATTTTATATTGCAACAAAAAAACAGTAATTCTGTATTTTGTAAAATTAACAAAGCCACCGTGGGAACTTTTAAATCTATTTGCTAAATCAGTTAATCACATTTTAACTTTTTCGTTAAATACTCCCAAATAGTCATTATTCGATTCTTTAGCAGATAATACTAATTTAGAATCAATAGTTTCATCAAATTCTCTAATAACTCATTTTGCACTTAGAATAATCTTTCATCTATCAATAAAATCTTTATTAATTAAACTATCAATTTTTGTAAAAATTTCATTTAAAAATTTTTTTTCTTGTTCATCATTCATTTTGATATTTCAACTCTTGTCATTTTCTCATACTTTAATTGTTTGATCAATTTTAGTAATAATATCATTAACTGAGGAAGTAATTGCTTCATTTAATAATTTACTAGCCTCCTTATTTTTTGAATACGTATCACATATTTTACTTAACTCAGTAGGATTAATTTTTAATTTATCTTGTCAATTACCTTCAACTGAATGTTCTATAAATTTTGCTTCTATTCACATATTTTAATCATTAAAATCTAAATTTATATTTTGTTTATCCTTAAATTCTTCCAAATTATTACTTATTAACTCAATTTTAGTTAACAAATTATTTTGTAATTTAACTTTTTCGTTATATATATTATTTAAAGAGACTAGTAATTCATTTTTCTTTAGCTCATCTAGTTTTTTTACATTGTTGATATAAATATCATACAATACATCATTATCATTAACATTAAAAATATCTTTAATTAAATTAACAATTGTTATTTCTACTTTACTATTTAATTCCATTTATAATCAAGTTAAATTTTAAACTATTGAAATTTTAACATATTTTTAAATAAAAAACAAATATTTGAATATTATTATTTTTTTTATATAATTTCATAACTTTAATAAATCATAAAATACTAAAATGAGAAAAAGAAATACTAAAAAACCTAACTTTTTACCTTTAATAATAGCTGTTATAATTATTTGTACACTAATTATTAACCCATTTATTAATTATTGAAATACAAAAATTAACTCTCAAGATATAACTCTAACTATAGAATCTTGAGATAATTTATCAACTTTATATAAAAATACTGATTTAAATATTGATAAAACAAAAGCTAGTATTTATAGAAAATTAAACAAAATAAGTTTTAATCTTCAAAAGTGAGAATATAAAATTCCATCAAAAACTACCTATAAAGAATTGCTTGAAATAATAAAAAAATCACCAATAACTATTGATGAAAATTTAACAATTCTTGAATGATATAATATTTTTGATATTGATGATTTACTTACTAATAAGTGATTAATTAAGACTTGAGATTTTATAAAAAAAGCTGAAAATATAAATAAAGAATTAATTAATAAATATAGTTTTATTAAAAATGCTACAACTTTAGAATGATTTTTATATCCAGATACTTACTCAATTAATCCTAAAAATTTTAGTAGTGATATACTAATAAATTCAATGCTTGAGAATTTTGAAAAAAAAGTGTACAATCCTTATTTGAAAAATATTGATAGTACAAAAATTATGAACACTCTAATTTTGGCTTCAATAGTAGAAAAAGAATCAAGTCCATATTGAGGGCAAGAAGAAGCAGCAATTGTTGCATGAATACTACAAAAAAGAATTGATGAATCATGGAATATTTGAGCTGATGCAACTGTATGTTATCCATATAAAAAAACTAGTAAAGAATGTACTCCAAAATTTATAGGTACAAAAGTAAATTCTGATATTAATGATTATAATACAAGAACTAAACTTTGACTTCCTATCACTCCAATTGCAAATCCAAGTTTGAAAGCAATAATTGCAACTATAAATCAAAAATCTTCTCCGTACTATTATTATCTACATGATAATTCTGGAAAAATTCATTATTGAATTACAAACCAAGATCATATTAATAATAAGAATGAATATTTAAGGTAAAATAGAATATAAAAAAGTCTAGCAATTTTGCTAGAACTCTCTTAAAAATTGTCATCCTGATTTACATCAGGAATCGATGGGTAAATCCCAAAAGTAAATACATTATATTTAAAAATACTTAAAAAATCAAAAGTTTTTAAAAAATTACGGTAAAAGTCAATATGGTAATAAGTCAATATTTTTTTGACAAATTATTTTTTTCTATATAATGAATAAGCAAAACAAATAAACAAATCTTTAAAGGAGATTTTATGACACCAAATGTTAACCAAAGCGAAGCAGATTTTGTAAAAAATTATGCTGCACTCATCAAATTAATGAGTGATAACAATATTTACTTCGAATACCTTGATGACAATGGGAATGTTGTTTTTACAACACTACAAAGAAATGATGTTGGGAAGAAATTCCTCTATGGGTCTATTGGTAGTGGAGGTGGATATTTTGGAGAAGAAGCATCAAAGGATACTTCTTACATCAAAACTAAATACAAACAACTTACTGGACATTGGGCTGATGCTCAAAAAGTAAATGGTTTTTACATTAATCCTTGGATTTGATGTGAAACGAAAAAAATAGCAAAAGACCTTTCGCGAAGCGAAAGGTCTTTTTAAATTACTTAACTAAATTATAAGTATCAGTAGCAATAACTAGTTCTTCATTCGTAGGTATAACCATCACTTTTATTGCAGAATCTGCAGTTGTAATAACTCTTTCTTGCCCTCTAAAATCATTAGCTTTTTCATCAAGTTTAATATTTAAAAAACCAAGTCTGTCAACTATTAATTTTCTGATAACACTTGAATTTTCAAGTACTCAAGCAGTGAAAGTAATCATATCAACTCCTCACATTAGAGCTGTATATGCTCAAATATATTTAACAATTCTATTAATATAAACATCCATAGCCAAAGTTGCTCTATGATCTCAAGCTAAATATCCATCTTCTACATCTCTCATATCTGAAGATTTACCAAAAATTCATAAAATTCAAGATTTTTTATTTAACATAGAATCAAGATCACTAGCTGACATTCATTCTTTATTTTGTAAATATGTAACTATAGCACTATCCATATCTCAAGCTCTTGTACCCATTACAAGCCCTTCAAGTGGAGTAAATCACATAGAAGTTTCTACAACTTGTCATGCATTAACTGCAGCAATTGAAGCTCAGTTACCAATATGACAATTAATAATTCTTAAATTAGTATTGTTCTCAATTTCACTTGCTCTAGTTGTAACATATTTATGACTTGTTCAGTGGAAACCATATCTTCTTACACCATATTTTTCATAATATTCATAAGGTAGTGCATAAATATAATTTGCTGCTTTCATAGTTTGGTGAAAAGCTGTATCAAAAACAACAACTTGTTTTACAGTTGGAAGAATTTCTGCCATAACTTCAATACCTAGTTTGTTAGCTGGATTATGTAATGGAGCTAATTCTTCACATTTAGTTATTCAAGCTAAAACTTTTTCATCTACTATTGCTGAAGTTGTAAAACTTTCTCAACCATGCACAACTCTATGACCTACAGCATCCAAATCTTTCATTGAAGATAAAACTGCATATTCTCAAGTAGATAATAATTCTAATACTTTTAAAATAGCTTCTTTATGTGTTGCTACATCTTGATTAAATTTTATTTTTTCTCATGCAACTTTATGTGTAAAAATTCAACCTGCTATTCAGATTCTTTCTACAACTCATTCAGCCATAACTTCTCATTCTGGCATATTTAATAATTGGTATTTGAAGCTTGAGCTTCCACAATTTAATACAAATACTTTCATAGTTTATTATTGTTAATTAGTAAAAATAAATAATCCCTCGGCTTTCAGCCACTCCCTTTACATAAAGGGAGAAATAGTAATTAATCTCCCTTTATGTAAAGGGAGTACCGAGGTACGAGGGGAGGGATTATTCAAGGGGTTGGGGGATTTTTTCTAGGTTTTTTCCTTACATCCCTGTTTGTAGAACAGTTATAGAATGTAGAATCATAATATCATCAACACTACAACCTCTACTTAGATCATTTCATGGTTTTTTAAATCATTGAATAATTGGTCAAATAGCTTGAGCTCAACCAAAATATTGCATTAATTTATAACCAATATTTCAAGAATTTAAATCTGGGAAAATCAATATATTAGCATCCCCTCACCAAGATCAATCTTTTACTTTTTTTGAAGCAACGTCGCAGTCAATAGCAGCATCAAGTTGTAATTCTCATTCAATTTGTACATCTGTTATTCATTCACTTTCAAATCTTGCTTTAACCAAAGCAGTTGCTTCAATTACTTTTTGGCTCATTTCATGATCTGCGCTTCATTTTGTAGAAAAACTAAGCATAGCTATACGAGGTTGAATTCCAAATGTTTTAGCACTTTTAGCTGATAAATAAGCAATTTCTGCTAATTGTTCTGCTGTAGGATTAGGTTGAACAGCACAGTCAGCAATAAGCATTAATCATCTCATAGTATTCATAAGAAAATATCAACTTACTCTTTTAACTCATGGGTTTGTTCAAACATTTTTTATTAATGCTTTCAAAGTATGACCTGTCGTATTAAGAGCTCCTGAAATAAATCAATCAACTTGACCTTCAGCTAACATTTGAGCAGCATAAGAAGTTGGCTCAATATCATCAGGACAAATAATATATTCAAATTTTTCTAGTGATTTAGTAAAAACTGATTCTAATACTGCTTTAGTATTACATAAAACTGGTCTAAAACCTTGATGTCTTAGCATAAATACAGCATCTTTAATTCTATTATCAGTTATTTCATCATATATTATTCTGGCTTCTATTTGTTTTGAAGCTTCTATAAATTTTGTAAAAAAATTTTGCATATTACGATTTTTTAAATTTTAAAAATAATAACCAATATATTAATCATACAAATACTGTTCAACCAATGAAATTTCATAAAGTAACTGGTATTGCATTATTAATCATTAAATTTGAAAAGTTAAATATTTCAGTTTTTGGAGCTTCACTCATAAAATTAAGAATAAAACCATAACTAAGATAAAACATATTAGCAACGATATGCTCAAATCAAATTGCAGCAAATCAAGCAATTGGGAAAATTGAAGCTAAAATTTTATCAGTAGCTGTTTTTCAACTATAACATATCCAAATAGCAAAACAAACATAAATGTTACATAAAATTGCAAGAGATAATGCTTGGAAGAAATCTAGATGTAATTTTTTTTCAGATATAGCTAATAATAATGAAGCAGTATTTCCACCATCATATAAATGCCATTTTCAAGCAACTAGTAAAAGTACAATAGTTAAAGCTCACAATAAGTTACCAATCCAAACAGCAGATAAATTTTTCATAAATCGTTTAAAAGTTATTTTCTTTTGTAGTAAAGAAATAACAAGTAATACATTTCAAGTAAACAATTCTCAACCTGCTAAAATAACAAGAATTAATCATAGACAGAATGTGATTCAAGCTAATAATTTCATAATTCAAAATGGAACTACTCATCCTAATCAAGTAATAGTATTTACTGAAAATGCAGCTCACATAGCAACAAACATTCCTCATAAATAACCTAAAACTAATGTTCTTCTAAAAGAATTAGAACTTTTTAACACTCAAACTTCTTCTGTTTTTTGTGTAATTTCTCATGGAGTATATAAAGACATAATAAATAATAATAAAATAAAATACCTGCTTATTTTAAAGTTTTTTTGTAAAAATCAAGTTTATATTAACAAAATTGAAACTGATACTTACTATTCTAAATAACCTA
>JFJP01041790.1_pt1 | contig 10151 bp, 7 predicted proteins | sample 431651 | NCBI WGS metagenome assembly JFJP01 (sample SAMN02602958, study PRJNA72255) | Microbial mat metagenome, whole genome shotgun sequencing project. | biome: fresh water; feature: sink hole; material: water; isolation source: purple microbial (photo- and chemosynthetic) mats found in... | reverse complement strand
ACTGGTTATTGCTGAACCACCATCATTGGCAGGAGGAGTAAACGATACAATAGCTTGAGCATCGCCTGCTTCGGCAACAATATTAGTTGGAACATCAGGAACAGTAGTAGGAGTTACCGAATTGGAAATGGCACTTGGCAAACTATTACCAATGGCATTGGTGGCAACCACCGTAAATGTATAGGAAGTTCCATTGGTTAAACCTGTTACTACAAGCGGACTTGAAACTCCGGTTTTGGTAATTCCGCCGGGATTGGAAGTTATAGTGTAACTTGTTATTACTGAACCACCATTATTGACTGGTGGAGTGAACGATACGGTAGATTGTGCATTTCCGGCTACAGCAACAATATTGATTGGTGCGCCAGGTACAGTGGCAGGAGTTACAGGAGCAGATGGTAAGCTTGGTATACTATTTCCATAAGAATTGGTAGCAACCACCGTAAATGTATAAGCAGTTCCATTTGTTAAACCCGTTACTACAAGCGGACTTGAAACTCCGGTTTTAGTAATTCCATCAGGACTTGAAGTTACTTTGTAACTCGTAATTGGTGATGCTCCTACAAATGTAGGTGGCGTAAATGACACTGTGGCTTGTGCGTTTCCGGCAACAGCAATAACATTTGTTGGAGGATTCGGTTTTTTTTGAGCTGCTATTGCTGTTTCAGGCAAAGCAATGGAAAATAATGTTGAAATAACAATCAGAATTATTGATATTTTTGATCTCAATTTCAATAGAGGAAATTTCAAAACTACATCTTTTTCTACTTTATTTGATGCCTCTCCAATAGTTGCTGAATAAAATCCTGAGACTTTCAATTTTGATAAATTATTATAATAGTTTATATACTTAATCTCCGCAAATAATTATTGCACATCCACCGCCAAACGTGTTACATTATTATAAACATTACCTGTTTCAATAAAATTACGTTGGCGTTCGAAATAAACACGTCCACCATTTACAGTATTGTTTTCAAATCTGTTGTTGTATTGAAGTGGTCCGGTGGCTGAAAAATAGCTGAGAAAACTAACAACAGCATAATCAGAAGGTCCCCCTATTCCATATCTATCGCAATCTGTAAATGTATTGTTGCGGATTAAATTATTGTAGGCATAAGTGAGTGCATTATTTTGCATAGTTCCACCTGCCAAATTAATAGCATGTGCACAATTAGTTATTACATTGTCTTCCACCAACATACCAAACACATTCAGATAAATCGAAAGTGCAGTTCCATACGTGTTATTTGTTCCCAAAGTACCTGTAACCGAATTTCCTCTCACTTTCCAATTAAAAAAACCACTTTCAACACCTGCCATACCCGTTAAATTCACATTGCTTGCTGTTAATACCGTATCAACCGTCAATGTATTGGCTGAGGCATTGTAGTCATACACTTTCACATATTTTCCATCCAATCCGGTACCTGTACCAAAAAGAAAGTAATAGTTTTTCCATGTCGAGCGAGATGAGACAGCTGCCGTATTTCCATAACTATCTGTCATGCTATTTAAACTAACGACTAACCGACCATTTACATCATTACCTGCACTGGCAATGCTTCCATTGGCTATAACCGGAATCAAACCTGCATCGTTCCCAATGCCATCGAAAGAAATCGACTCTTCATCCTGGCTGTATAATTTATTCCCTTGAATTAATCCGCCAACCATTGGAGTTTCCTGACTGGGAGTAATAAAAATTCCGGTGATACCCCCAAAAATTGTATTATTAAGTATATTTACTTGCGCATTGATAATATTGGGCTCTTGTAAACGTATGTTGTGCGAGGCATGTCCATTAAAATAACAATTCTGAACGAGTACACTGTTGTACTTTCTTATCAATAAAGGTATGTAAAGCTGCGCGAAATTGAAATCGCAATCAACAAATTGAATGTTTGCTCCATAGGCATAAGCTCCTGAATACACACTTATATAACTTCCTGAAGCAGCTGAAGATGTATTGAAAATACAGTTTTTGAAAGTTTTAGTTGGTAATGAAGTGCCATAATCGGTAATAAAATAATCTCTAAACGTTATGTTCTCAGCCCCACTCAAATTATGTCCATTTGTTAGATTTGCTTCTGTGAAAATTGTATTGTTCTTATCCTGTCCGATAAAACACACATTGCCTCCATTCACATTACCATTGCTAAAATAAGTTCCATTGGGGAAATACAGATTTGCCCCTGCTGAACTTGCAGCTGAAATGGCATTTAAAAGATTGGTTCTATTGTTGGTAGTTCCATCTCCAACAACCCCGTATCGGGTTACATCTAAAGCAACTTTTAAACTATCAGTCCATCTACTTCCATTTAAAATTCCAATACTGTCGACAAATGCAATGTCGTAAGAATAAGTAATACTATTTTTCTTATAAATAATAATCTTATCGAGTCCTGCAGAATATTGCATACTATCCACACTCGAGAGAATATGAATATCCGTTTTAGTTGATTGACGAACAGATAAAAGTTGCGTTGAAGGGCTAACAACAACCCTTTGCGAAACCGGGACTACTGCACCTGAAGCTGTGCTCGTTGCACTGTTACCAATGGTATTTGTTGCAAAAACCGTGAAAGTATATGCTGTTCCATTCGTTAGTCCTGTTACATAAATCGGACTTGAAGAAGTGGTTTTAGTGATATTGCCAGGACTTGAAGTTACGGTATAACTTGTAATAGATGAACCACCATCGCTCGAAGGAGCCGAAAATGAAACGATAGCTTGCGAATCACCTGAAGTAACCGAAGTAATTGTTGGCGTTCCGGGTACAGTTGCGTTGGCTGAAACATTTTCGACAACGGCTTTAAAACCTGTCCAACCGGCATTAATATAGGCTTGTACTGTACCCACCGGAACATGTAACGTTACATTTGGTTTTCTGGTGTTGTAAAAATCATTTTCAGTAACTGCAAATGGGGTTTGTAATTCGCTATAAATGTCGGTAAGGGCAAGTAAATTTGCAAAATCAAAACTACCCGTATGAACACTCGTTAACGTACTTGGTAGATTAAAACTTGTAATGGCTTTAAGCGCAGCGGTAGCATCGTTACTTCCTATAGAAACTTGTCCAATTGTTTTTATGCCTTCCTGAAGTATTAATTTTGTTCGGTTTGGGATATTTGCGGCATCTTTTCCGCCAAAATAATTTCTAAGTCCTGTTACATTGTAGGTTTTTGAATTTGCCGGATTAGTAGCTGTTAAAGGAATCGTAATTTCGCCGATTGCGGTAGTTGTATGTACGAGTACGTCGGATCCGTTTATATCAGTAACATATACATATTGGAATTGTCCAACTGTAAAGTCCTGTGCTATAACCGCTCCGAAAGAAAGGACTGAAATTATCAAAAAAAGTTGAATTCGTTTCATATATAAAAAATTGCATGTATGCTAAAAACAAGGATATATGTTTTTAACTGATTTTGCAGATGTTATTCTTTAATTATTTTAATCGTTTTGATTTCGCCGCTATTGTAAAGGCTGCAAAAATAAATACCTGCAGACAAATCGCTCAATTCTAAAGTGATATTTGAGCCGGAAACAGGCAACGACTTCATTAATTTTCCGTCCTTGCTATAAATACTTATCGAAGCATCTGATGTTATTAACCCATTTATGTTTACAAGTAAATTGTTTTGAAACGGATTTGGAATAGCATGAAAAGTACTTTCTGTGTTTTTGGCAATGACAGAGGTATATACACCCTGTGAAAATTTTAAATTTTTGAAATTCGTCAAGGGATATGCAATTGTTCCCGACGCTGTTTTTACACTGAAATTTCCGGAATTAAATGTAAGATTTAAAACAGAGGTAAGATTATAAGTGGATTGACTTCCATTGAGCAGATTTACTGCCATGGATTGTGCCTGCATACTAACTGAACAAAGAGAGATGAGTATTACAAGTAGAGCTGATTTTAGTTTCATTGCATTGAATTTAATTTATTGTAAATTAGAGAATTAACTTATTGCTTATAGCTAACTTAATTGCATAGTAAGGGCTATAAATCTCAAATACAGAAATTTGAAATTTAAGAAAAGCAATACCTAAAACTATGAGTAAAGTAGAGTATTTAAAAAGCTAATTTTGTGGAAAAGACCTGCGAGCCATCTTCAATTTTTACGATGTAAATTCCTTTCTGGAATGATACACTCGATAGCGATTGATTAGTAGTTACGTTATAAAAGTTGGCAGTGTTTTTTCCTGAAATATCAAAAACCGAAACATTTACCCGGCTTTTTACACCTGTGAGAAAGAAGCTCGTAGATGATTGACTAACAATCTGTATTTCTGATGATTTAACAATTTCAATAGCGGTAACATCTTCTACATAAGCTTTGAATCCATCCCAGCCGGCAGCTTTGTAAGCAGCAGTTTTTCCGGGTGGTACGTGTAAAGTTACTTTGGAAATATCAGTAGCATTTGGCGTTACAAATTGTTCATCTACATCTATTGTAAACGGATTTTGCATAGCACAAAAAATCGACTCCAATGAGCTCATATATGTAAACGCATACGCTCCCGTTATTCCAATCATTGTACTTGGAAGATTAAAAGTGGTAACGTATTTAAAGTCGGGATAAAATGCCTGATTTTCAATAATTTTTATACCTTCAGGTATTTGAATTGATGTTATATCAGCACCACCATCAGCAGGTAGAGGAAGACAGTAGCTATTAAAATTATTACGAATATTAGTTACATTATACGTTTTCCCATTTAATGCATTATGAGCCGTTTTGGGGATAATCAAAGCTCCCTTATCTGATGTTCCTCTCACTTTTACATCGGTGCCGGCGGCATCGGTTACGTAAGTAAAATTCCATGTCCCATCGCTAAAATCCTGAGCTGATAACGCTCCGAATAAAAGTAGGAATGTTATTGTTAATAAAGTATTTTTATACATAAATCGTTTTTTAGAGTTCCTAATTATTTTTTTGATAGAAATAAAACCTGATTGAAAATTTCCTGATTGAAAAAAATATTTTTCAATCAGGAAATTAACAGCATCTGTTAGTTCAAAACTAATTTTGAATTGTACGATTCTACTCCATTGGTTACGCTTATAATATAGATACCTTTGTTTAATAACGAATTTGTTAATATTTGATTATCAGTCACATTATTGAACTGAGCAACGCGTTTACCCGACAAATTCATTACATTTACAGTCGCATTTCCTTTAACACCAGATAAAGCAAAACTCTGAGCCGACATAGCTTTTACTTTAATATCAGATGATGTCAATTGATTAAAAGCAGTTGAAACATCTTCCAAAATTGTAACGCCTGAACCTATTGTAGCAGCATTCCAGCCGGCAGCACTATAAGCAGCAGCTTTACCAGCGGGTACATGTATTGTAAGGCCTGACATTGGCACATTGTAAAATGTATTTCCATTAACCGTAGGTGGTGTTGCACATTTAATTGTAAACGAAGTTAAATGCGGATAATTCATAAAAGTAAAATCTGTAAAGCTAGTGTTGGTCAATGTGCTTGGCAAACTAATGGAAGTAATATTGTCGCCAAAAGGCTCACCTGGTGCATTATAAAATGAACCCTCAGAGCCTACTCCTATAGTTAGAACGCCTTCAGAAACAGTGATTGACGTCATAGTAGCTGCGGCAGCTTTGCTCATAAAATAATTTCGCACACCTGTTACATTGTAGTTTGTAGCTCCGTTAGTTACAGTTGCCGGAATTACAAGTGCACCAGGAAAATTTACGGCACCCCATGCTAAAACGCCTGCGCCATCTATTTTGTACGAAACACCGCTCACGGTAAAATCTTGTGACATCACTGAAGTAATTGACATTACCAATGCTACTAAAAAAGTAAGTTTTTTCATGATCTTTTTGTTTTTTTAAATATTTAATAATTAATTGAGATTTATATTTTGCTTTTCAGCATAATCTTGTTATAAAGAATCGAGATATTTGATTGTCACTTCTTTAGAAATATTGTTGTTTTCAAATTTCATGTTTCGTTGACGTTGAATAAAAATTCTTCCACCATTGACAGTGTTGTTAATAAAAGAATTATTGTATTGCAGTGGGCCGCGTTCATTACCGTAACTTACAAATCGTATCACCCCAATATCTTCGTTTGGTTCGCCAACAGCATATTTATCACAGTCGATAAATGTATTGTTTCGCACCACATTGTTGTACGACAGTGAGCGATAATGATGTAACATTATACCACCTGCCAAATTTAGTCCGTGAGCGCAATTGGTTACCGTATTGTTCTCGACCAAAATACCGAAAGTATTCAGGTAAATTGAAATAGCAGTACCATAGGTTTTGTTAGCGCCCCAATTACCGGTTACAAAATTATCACGAACAACCCAGTTGAAAAATCCGCCTTGTACACCGGCATCACCACCTTTTTTAACTTCCGAAGCTTTACAAAGGGTATCTAAGGTCAATGTATTCGTTTTAGCATTGGAACCCAAAATACGCACTATTTTACCTTCCATATCCGACCCCTCGCCAAAACTAAAGAAAAAGTTATTCCAGTTTTTTCGCAACGAAACAGGCGACGCTGCACCATTGTGATAAGTCATGCTATCCATACTCACAACCAATCTGCCTTTTTTGTCGTTCGAAATTCCCGACAAAGGCCCGTTTGCAATTACAGGAATCATATTAGGGTCGTTCCCAAAGCCATCCATCGCTATGGATTCTTCTTTTTGATTGTATAGTTTATTGCCTTGTATAAGTCCACCTTTCATCGATATATTTCTACTTGGTGCAATAAAAATTCCCGTAGTACCGCCTGTGAGCGTATTGTCGAGAATATTCACTTTGGCTTCCACCAAAAAAGGTTCATCGAGACGTATATTGTGCCAGGCATCGCCACTGAAAGTGCAATTTTGTATCAAAACTGAATTGTATTGTCGAATATATAAACCCACCCAAATACGTGGAAACGAAAAATCGCAATTTAGAAATTGTACAAAGGTATTATGCGTATATTTACCGTTATCAATCAGCACATAATCGTCCTTTACAGGTAAAGTAATCTCAAACTTACAGTTTTTAAAAATTCTTGTTTTCGAAGTATTTTTATCAGCTATGTCGAAATTCGAAAATGTAATATTTTCGGCGCCATCCAAACTATGTAAGCGTTTTAAAGCTATTTCTTTTATTATCGTGTTTGCTTTACTTTCGCCAATAAATCGCACATTACCGGCATCCATTCCATCTTTATTGTAAATATATGTTCCGTTGGGAAAATAAAGATTGGCATTTTTAACTTTAGCTTTCTTAATCAGCTTATCAATTGCTAAGGTATTATCCGTAACCCCATCTCCTTGAACGCCGAACTTTGTAACGTTAAGTAGTTTGACCTGTTTTTGAGAATGGTTATGATTTGTGCCATACAATGCATTATAACCAATAATGAAAATTAAGACAAATGCCGATAATCGTTTGATATTCATAAAAATAGCTATGCTCGAAAAAATTATTGTTTTACAATTTTAGCTGTCAGAATGCCATTGGCGCCTTTAGTTCGGCAAATATACAGGCCTGCTGATAAATCGCTTGTGTCAATCGAAACTGTTTTTTGTCCGGCGAGCTGTTGGCTGACAATTATTTTGCCGGTAAGATTCAGGATTTCAATTGTTTGCGCATCCGACACCTTTTCCAAATTCACTCGCAGTACATCTTTTACCGGATTTGGAAAAGTGCTTAAAGTAGCATTAGCTTTGGCTGGAATTAACCCACTAACAGAATTATCCCAAATTTTAATTTCGTCTAATCTTATTCTACCCCCAATACCTTCCTGTATTTGTTTAATATTTAACCGAATATGATCTGTAGTAACAGGAGTTTTAAATTTAAAATTCTTGTGAAGTCCGCCATAAGTTCTTAGTGTATCAGATGGTATATCATCCCAGCTAAATCCTGTGAAAATTTGCATATCCATATCTGTAAATTGACCGCCGTTTCCAGTAGAGCCAACATATTCGTACCAGCCACAATAAATATCTGCTGAAGTTAAGGTGGTTCTTGGAAAAGTAAAATCGACAGTAACAGGTAAACTGTTTACGACTACCGATAACCAACGATATGGAATTAACCCTACTACACGTTCAGGAAGTGAATCAAAATCAACTCCATCGGTGATATAGATGCGCGACGAATTTGTTTTATTTGCTAACGAGTCAATTGAAATTGTAGGTAATAAGCCTGCCACCACGTTTTTTTGAGCAACTGCTCTTTGAGCTGTAAATGAGAATGCTAAAATAAGCATTGCGCTAAACATCATTTTTGTAAATGATAGAAAACTAAGTGTTTGTACACTGTTTCTTTGTAATTTTTGATTCATAATTATCAATTGTTAATAGTAAGTAAATTATAGTTTTAAAAATTTTGTTGATAGTACATTTTTTCCTTTATACAGTTTGCATACATAAAATCCACGGGATAGTTCACTGACATCGATAGTAGTATTTCGAACAGAATTCAATTGTTTTGTCAACATCTGTTTTCCTTCGATACTTGTAATTACTATCATTGAACCTTCCAGGTCTGAATTGCTGATTGTGAGTGCATCTTTTACCGGATTAGGATAAACCGAAAGTGAATTATTGGAAGCACTGACAGGACGAATTGCAGTTTCGAATTCTCCAAAATTGACATGTTGTAAACTTGTCAAAGCATAAACATCTGTCGATTTATCTGTTTTAACCACATTCAGATTGCCGGAAGTAAATTTCATTAAATTGATGTTATTTACATCGTACGATACGGAAGCACCGCCTTTTTGTCGGATATACATGGTTTGCGCCGAAGCCGATGAAATAAAGAATACGAATATCAACAAAATTGAATGAATTGCATTATAGTTTTTCATTTTCTGTATTTTTATTATTTATTTAATTACAGTTGAATTAGATTCGAGATAAGTTGTGTTTGCAGCGTCTACGGTGTTATTCTGAAAAATCATATTTCGCTGATTTTGAATATAAATGCCTCCGTAATTTATACTATTCCCCGTAAAAGTATTATTGTATTGAAAAGGTCCGGTGGTAGGATCGGCATAGTAGCTAATAATTCTAACAGTTCCTTTTTCAGTACTTGGTTCACCGGCAACATGCTTGTCGCAGTCGATAAATGTGTTATTTCTGATAATATTGTTGTATGCAAGCGTATGCATAATTCCCAACATAAGACCTCCTGCTAAATTAATGCCATGAGCACTGTTGGTTACGGTATTATTTTCGATTAAAAAATTGAAAGAATTTAGATAGGCCGAAATTGCAGTGCCATAAGCATTGTTTGTACCTAAAATATTATTTAAGTTGTTGCCAATAATGTGAAAATTGAAAAATCCACTTTGAACACCTCCAAATCCGCCTGAGGTTATAGCACTTGCCAGCAACACAGTGTCTAATGTAACCGTTTGATTCACTACGTCATAATCTTTGATTTTTATTACTTTACCTTCCTGACCTGTTGCCCTGCCAAATGTGAAATAATAGTTTTTTAAATCGCCAATCTCATTTACGATATTCATAATAGAATCTCTGCCGTAAGCGTCGATCATAGCAGCTACGTTAATAATTGGTTGTCCTTGAGCATTGTTTGTGATAGCTCCCATTGTGCCATTGCAAATTACTGGTATTAATCCTTTATCATTGCCTATTCCATCGATAGCAATACCTTCTTCGTAAACATTATTTACAGTATTTCCCTGAATTAAAGCACCTACAAATGGTACATCTTTGTTTCCTTGAAAGAAAATGCCGGTAGTTCCACCATTAATTGTATTTCCAATTACTTCGATTTTTGCATTTGGAAGTCCTGCTTGAAAATACAAAGGATGTCCTGACTCAGCAAATAAACAATCCTTAATTAGTACACTTTTAAATTTGCGTAACAACAATCCTGTATATTGTGTAGCCAGGTTTTCGAAATCGCATTTTACAAATTCTACCGCTGCGATAAGATTGTACATACCACTATACACTGTTTGTGTATAGCCGGTTTTTGTAGTTTTGAACACACAATTATAAAATCTTCTTACATCGACTCCTTTACCTGCATTTACAGTAGGGTCGGGATAATCAGAAATAAATGCATCCTGAAAAGTCATGTTCTCGGCATAATCCAGATTGTGTTCGTTTACTGTGCT
>JFJP01041154.1_pt2 | contig 10151 bp, 6 predicted proteins | sample 431651 | NCBI WGS metagenome assembly JFJP01 (sample SAMN02602958, study PRJNA72255) | Microbial mat metagenome, whole genome shotgun sequencing project. | biome: fresh water; feature: sink hole; material: water; isolation source: purple microbial (photo- and chemosynthetic) mats found in... | reverse complement strand
GCTGCTACCCAAATAGGTGAATTCCCTGAAATATTCCATAGCTTCGGTAACAGTTGCAATGGTGGGTTTGCCCATAGCCAGGTATTCGTCAATCTTGCGCGGATAATTCCCAATGGTAGCATCATTTACAATTTGTGGGTTTATGCAAATATCAAACCCTTTGATGTAGTTTGGAAGCACTGACGAATCGCGCGACCCCAGAAAGTGGACATTCGGAATCCTGTGCAAATCAGATGCTTTAAAAACATCATCCTCTGGCCCGACCAAAACAATGTTCCAAGAAGGCCGTTGCCGGGCAATATGTGCAATCAACTGTATATCCAGACGCCGGGATGATAAAAAGCCAACATACCCAATTATTGGAGAAGGGATTGAATGCAAATCCTCAGCGGCAACAATTTCCCTGTCCACATCGTTGAACAACGAAACATCACAACCTTGCCCCACCATGTAACTATGCTTGTTGAACTGTTTTCCGTAATTTGTATAAAGTGTCGAATTGTTGACTACAACATCAGCTTTGCGTATCAATTCCGGTTCGAGCCTTACACCTTGTTTGCGCCAATAAGGGTTTTTGGTAAGGTAATCGCGCATGTAATACACATAGGTTGAAGGTTTTAGCAGTTCTTTCATGTAGAACCCTTGAAACATGGAACTATCGTTGAACAAAATAAAATCCTTGAAGCCCAACTTTTTTACAGCCGAAAGTATTGCTTTAGCAAAAATGCGGTTGTTTCGCTTGTTCAACATATCGTAAAGCCAGGGCGATTTAACCCAATTGATGGATTCCACAATCCCAATAGGGTTCAAGTTCCAGAGGTTAGGCTGCAACTCCACCAAATCAGGGTTTATGCCTTTTTGTACTTTTATCCTATGCTGGATTTTCGGCGTATGTTTTTCCTTGTACATGCTCACCCTGTCGAGCGGGGTGTTAACATATAAAACGCAGTTTTTAGTCGCAAATTCAAGTGCGATGTTTTTGCAGTTGCTGCCAATTTCAATATCCCAGGGCTGTATGCCAATAACAATGATGTCGCGGTTCTGTATCATTTTATGAGGAATTTAAAATTGCTTATACTTTCCCGGAACCAACTTCCCGGTATATTTCGAGTACGCTCTGTGCCATGGCTTTCCACGAAAATTTTGCCGCCTGAACGAATCCTTTTTTAACCAAATCGTCCCGTAACAATTTATCATCGAGGATTTTAATAATGGCTGCGGTGATTTCTTCAGGTTTAAATGGGTCAATGATAAATGCAGCTGTGCCAGCTACTTCGGGCATTGAAGATGTGTTGGAGGTAATTACCGGAACTCCACATGCCATGGCTTCGAGCATTGGTATTCCGAAACTTTCGCGCAACGAAGGATACAGAAATACATCGCTCTGGCAATAAATGGAAGGCAAATCGGTATTTACCACATAGCCGGTAAGCACAATGCGGTTAATCAGGCTTTTATCGCCAATTTCGTCTAATAGTTTGTCGAGTTCGGAATGGTCGTAATCGAGCATCACCAACCTGTGTTCGCTTCCGCTCCGTTTAATAAAATCAGAAAATGCTTTCAGGGTTCCTTTTGTATTTTTCTTGGGATCGGTATTGCCAAGGAAGAAAAAATACTTGTCGGGAAGATGGTATTTATCCTTGACCCGTTTTAGCTCTGCCGCATCGGTAACAGGTTTAAAGTGTTCGCTCACACCGTTATAAACAGCAGTAAGCCGGTTGTCGCCTTTCATTCCGAAGAATTCGCCAATACGGTTTTTCTCGAAATGCGAAACGGTGATGATTTTCCTGCTTTTCTTTACTATTTTGGGCACAACCATTTTCCGGTAAACATTGCCAAATTTTTGGTACGGTGTCGCGCTCCCGGTAAGGATTTTGGCATAGGTGCTTTCCATGTAAATAATGTCGTGAAGCGTTACCACCAAAGGGATGCCACAATTAACCGGTGCTGTGTTGCTGGTGCAGTGCAGTATTTGGCAACCAGCTTCGCGGGCAGCTTTTGGCAGGGCAAACTGCTCCCACTTGGGATAAAAACCACCGTCCAACTTCACGATTTTAAAATTGGCAGTTTCTTTCAAAACAGAATCGTCTTCGTCGGGTGCAACAAAAACAACATATTCGTTTTCGCGGTCAATTTCCTGTAGGTTTCTGATAAGCTCCAGGGCTACCATATCCATACCGTGTTTTTTCTTGCGAAACAGCCTTTGACCTTCTATCCCTATTTTCATATTACAATGATTAGGAGTGAATTAATGCGGTTATTTTTTTTGCGGCGTTTTTACCGCGCTGTGTTTTGTATGGATAAATTGTTTGTTGGCACCTCTGATTTTTAAAAGTGACCCAAGCATGAGCAACATCCCCTTTGGCAGGCTGAGCATAGCTTTAAGTGTTTCCATATTGTAGAATGAACCTGGCACCGAAAACAGGAATGCCAAAATAACCAAACCCAACAGTTTTAGCCATAACAGGTTATACCAGAGGCCAATGGCCAAAAAATAATTGGAAATCAAGAAGAATACACTTATTGAAATTACTGCGCCCAAAAGCAAAATCCTCGGTGGTTGTATAAACTGAATTGCCTTGTCGAAGTAATCAATGTTCCCTTTTGTGATAAAAGCCTTAAACGATGAACCAATATCTTTGCGGAAATAATGCAACTGTGCCGATAACCACCGGCGGCGCTGGTTACTGAAAACCTCGGCTTTCTGCACTTTTTCGTCGTAAACCAAAGCATCGTCCAGATATTCAATTTTATGTCCATCCTGAAGCATTTTCAGTTCAATTTCTTTATCAAAACCTCCAATGGCCGTAACCGATGACATCATATTTTTAAAGAAATCGTATTTAAAAGCCATGCCCGAACCAATTATAGCAGACGAAAGCCCCAAAACACGGTGTCCTTTTCGGAAAATATGGTTGTTGATTTCCTCGCTGGCTGCATCCAGTATGGCTAATGCAGTATCCATGTTTTTCGCAGCCCTATGACCTTGCACGGCCATGTATTTCCCTTCAAATGTGGCGTTTACTTTGGTCAGAAAATCGAATGCCATAATATTATCGGCATCGAGCACAACTGCAATATTATAATTTTCAGCAAGTTGTTCCATGGCTTTGTTTAAAGCTTTCGACTTAGTGCTCTTATCAAACTTTACCTCAATTACAATAATTGGAAGTTCCTTTAGCTTGGTAATTGTTTCGGGTTGAAACGAGTCAGCAATAATAACAACATCATATTTTTCGTGTGGATAATCTTGTGAAAGAGCTTCTTTAGCTACTTCGATTATAACATCATCCTCTTTGTAACCGGGAATCAGCACAGCTATTTTCCTTAATGCCGTGGGCTTTTTATAAGCAGGCTGCCTGTAAAATAGCCCGGCAAACGCATACACAAAAATGTACAGTGTCGGCATCAACAATGCAGCAAAAATTACGATTTGGATAACCAGAAATGTTGATTGTACAGCCGTGTTCATAATGGTTTTGGTCTTATCGGGTTTATTTTACAATTCTGGGTTTTTGCTAATATTCTGTATGAACATATTTTTAACATGCCACATCATAGCCTTTGAATAGGCCAGAAAATGTCCATGCTGTCCTTTAAGCAAAAAAGTGATGGCGTTTTTGGGCACTGCAACAAAAGTTTGGTAAAGGAAAGCGACCATGAACGAAAGCCCGTGAACATTACGTCTTAGGTACAAAACCCTGGCCCGGTTCATATAGTAGGTTTTAAAAGGGGAAAGCCGTCCGGTGGAAATGGATTCCTTATGCATCACTGTAGAGTTATGCACATACCACAATTCATATCCGGCTGCCCTTATTCGTGCGCCCCAATCGAGTTCCTCGTAATACAAGAAATAGATTTCGGCCATCAAACCAACTTTTTTCAATACTTCGCGCGAAACCATCATTGCTGCGCCATGCACAAATGAAGTTGTTGCATCTTTATCAAACTGCCCTTCGTCCTTTACCCCATAACCATACCCATGACTTCGCATGGTATAATGGTTGATTGGAGCTTGACCTGAAAACTGTATGGTATCTGGCTGAAAAAAGAACTTAATTTTCGGGCTTACTGCCCCTATTTTGGGGTTCGATTCAAACTTTGCAACCAAAGGTTCGAGGAAACCTGGACCAACTTCCGTATCGTTATTCAACAGTAATACATACTTGCCTTTCGACTGCTTAATCCCAATATTGTTGCCGCCGGCAAAACCTAAGTTTTTTTCGCTTTGTATAAAAATAATCTCGGGATACGATTGCTTTATTATTGCCGGATCGTCTTTAGGCGAAGCGTTGTCAACAACAATAATCTCGATATTTGGGTAGGTAATGTGCCGAAGCGATTCCAGCAATGCACATGTTACTTCAGGATGATCGAAACTTATCGTTACAATTGAAACCAGAGGTGTTTCCATAGAAAAACGTATTTTGTATTTGCCGGTAAACTAATCAAAGAAAAGAAATTTCCCACGAAAGCGGAGGAGCTTCATCCAACTTTCGGACATTTTTAATCATTAATTCCTCCAGTACACTATTAGTGAAGTCTGGAAATTAAAGAAGTGCATCAATTAAATTTACCTGTCGCGGTACATTTTGTCGTAGTATTTCAGGTAGTTGCCTGATGTAACCTCATCGAGCCATTGCTGGTTTTCGAGGTACCAGGTAACTGTTTTTTCAAAACCGTCGTTGAACTGTACTTCAGGTTGCCAGCCAAGCTGTTCGTAAATTTTTGTGGCATCAATGGCGTAGCGTAAATCATGCCCGGCACGATCTTTCACATAAGTGATCAGTTTTTCGCTTTCGCCTTCGGCACGCCCAAGCTGACGATCCATGATCCGGCACAGGGTTTTTACAATATCAATATTTTGGCGCTCGTTGTTGCCCCCAATATTGTACGTTTCGCCATTTGTGCCTTTTTGATAAATAAGGTCAATGGCTTTTGCATGATCAACCACATACAACCAATCGCGGATATTGGTTCCCTGACCGTAAACCGGAAGTGGTTTATTGTGTCTTATATTATTTAAGATCAGCGGTATGAGTTTTTCAGGGAACTGGTTTGGCCCATAATTGTTTGAGCAATTTGAAATTACCACCGGCAAGCCATAAGTGTGGTGATAGGCCCTCACAAGGTGGTCGCTACTTGCTTTTGATGCCGAATACGGGCTACGCGGGTCGTAAGGTGTGGTTTCGAGGAATTTGCCTTCATCGCCAAGCGAACCATAAACTTCATCGGTAGAAACATGATAAAAGCGTTTGCCCTCGAAATTATCTTTCCAATAGAAACGTGCAGCATTCAACAAATTTACCGTACCCACAATGTTGGTCATTATAAATTCTTTGGGGCTGGCAATGGAACGATCCACATGCGATTCGGCTGCCAAATGTATAACACCGTCGAAACGGTAGGCATCGAAAGTGGCCATAATGAAATCCTCGTCAACAATATCGCCTTTTATGAACTCATAATTGGGCAAGGCTTCAATATCGGTAAGGTTAGTCAGGTTGCCCGCATAAGTAAGGTTGTCGAGGTTCGCAAAAAGTGTGTCGGGATATTTTTTAACCAAAAGCCTTACAAGGTGCGACCCAATAAATCCGGCACCGCCGGTTACAAGAATTTTTTTCATATTAGTTCGGTTTTTATTTTTTTACGCTGTAAACACTGTATTTATCAAACGGAATTACTCGATTTGTTTTTTCTGTCAGGCATAAGAAATTGCCTTTTTAAGCTGCAATTTATAATTCCTTAGCAGCAAGTGCTTTTTCCCAATTCCAGGCGGCAAGCATCATTTCGTCCACATTTTTTTCGGCTTTCCAACCTAATTCCTCGTTGGCAAAACGGGTATCGGCCCACACCATTTCAACATCGCCCGGGCGGCGGGGAACAATTTTATAATTTAATTTCTCGCCGCTCACTTTTTCAAAAGCATTTATCACATCCATAACCGAATATCCAATACCGGTGCCAAGGTTGAATATTTCCAGATCGAGTTTACATTTTCCGTTAAGCATCCGCTCCACCGCAACTACATGAGCTTTAGCAATATCAACCACATGTATATAATCGCGTACTGCGGTTCCATCGGGTGTATTGTAATCGTCGCCAAAAACGCTGAGGCAAGCACGCTTCCCGATAGCTGTTTGGGTGATAAAAGGTACAAGGTTATTGGGAACGCCCAAAGGCAATTCGCCAATCAACGAAGTGTGGTGTGCACCTATTGGATTGAAATATCTGAGTGCAATGGCATGAATGGGGTGCGCCAAAGTTGTAAATTTAAGAATATCCTCGCACATTTGCTTGGTATTTCCATACGGCGACCATGCTGGTTTTATAGGTGCTTTTTCAGTAACCGGCAATTCGTCGGGCTGCCCATAAACGGTACACGACGACGAAAACACCAGATTGGAAATATTGTTGTTTTTCATCCCTTCGAGCAGGTTGATAAGGGATTGAACATTGTTGCGATAGTAATGCAAGGGTTTTTCCATTGACTCGCCAACTGCCTTAAACGCCGCGAAATGTATTATGCCCGAAATATCGGAATGCCGTTGCAAAAAATCGGAAGTGCGAACTGCATCAGCCAGGTCGAATTGCTCAAAAATAGGTTTTATACCTGTGATTTTTGCTATATTATCCAATACCTCGATGGTTGAATTAGAAAGGTTGTCGATAATAACAACCTCATAACCATGCTGTTGAAGCTCAACAACTGTATGCGAACCAATAAACCCTGTGCCGCCTGTTACCAATATTTTTTTGTTGCCCATTTTGTTTTTGTGTTAGTATGGTGATTAAATTTTTTTTTAAAATTTATCCTGTTTATGAGTTAGTTAAACGTTTTTTATCTTTTTCAAATAGCTTTTCGCGATTTTTGTTTCTCGCCCCAATACCTAAATGCTTTTTGCAAGTCTTCAACTTTAAGTGGTTTGGTAATATAATCGTCCATGCCTATTTCCATGCATTTGTCCTTATCGCTTTTCATGGCATTTGCGGTCATAGCGATTATAATTGGCCTATTGGTTTTCAAGTGATCGATTATAATGCTTGTTGCTTCATAACCATCCATTTCGGGCATTTGTATATCCATAAAAATAAGTTCGTACTGCTGCCGTTTTACTGCTTCAATCACCTCCAACCCGTTGGCGACAATATCGGCGGTATATCCAAGCAGCTTAAGCACGTTCCTGATCATTTTTTGGTTTATGATATTGTCCTCGGCAACCAATATTTCGAAAGGATATTTTTTGGCAAGTAGTGCTAAATCAGTTTCTACTGAAAGAGTTTTGGCAGCTCTTTGCTCAAGTGGCGAAAGTGCTTTGGAGATAATTTCGAATAGTTGCGAATGTTTTATCGGCTTGTTCACAAAATACGAAAATAGGTTTTGCATATCTTCATTTTGAAAATTATAGCCAATAGAAGTAAGCATAATAAGTGGAAAAACATTGGAGCTCAAGGTTTTCCTGATTTCTTTTGCCAGCATAATCCCATCCATTTCAGGCATTTGCATATCCAATATCCCCATATCGAATGTGTTGTTGGCAAGCAGAGCAAGTGCAGCTTTGCCCGATTCGGCAGAAACCCCTTTCATGCCCCACAATTCGCACTGAAGCTGTAATATTTTGCGGTTGGTAGGGTTGTCGTCAACAATAAGCACTGTTTTGCCCGGCAAAATATCCAGTACATTATCCTCTGGCTTGTTATCGGTAATGGAGTTTGTGTATTGGGTTTGTATGGTGAAACGGAAATCAGAGCCTTGCCCTTCAACACTTTCGACCCAAAGTTTCCCATTCATCAAATTTACAAGCTTCGATGTTATGGCTAAGCCCAGCCCTGTTCCCCCATATTTTCGGGTTGTGGTAGTATCGGCCTGACTAAAAGGGCTAAAAATGGTATTCAGCTTGTCGTGTGGAATTCCAATACCAGTATCTTTTATTGAAAACTCCAATATAATGGCTTCTGAGGTTTTTTTTGCTTGTCCTAAATGTATATAAATTTCGCCAGTTTCAGTAAATTTAATAGCATTCCCAATAAGGTTTACCAATATTTGCCGCAAACGGAACCCATCGCCAAATATATATTGGCTCACCTCAGAATCAACAAAATACATGATTTCGAGGTGTTTTTCCAATGCTTTTGGCGCCGAGAGATCGAGTACGTCCTCAATGCAACGCCTGATATCGAAGGCATTGTTTTCTAATTCCATGCGCCCCGATTCGATTTTGGAGAAGTCGAGTATTTCGTTTATGATGCTCAATAAATTGTCGCCCGAGGTTTCAATAATTTCAATATACTCCCGCTGCAATGGGGTTAGTTCGGTATGGAGCAGTATGCTTGTCATGCCAAAAACGCCGTTCATTGGGGTGCGTATCTCGTGGCTCATAGAGGCCAAAAACTCCGACTTTGCCCTGTCGGCAGACTGTGCGGCTTCCATTGCCGACCTCAGGTTTTCTTGGGCTTCGAAACGGCGTATGGAATTCCGCACGTTGTTGGCCAACATTTTGAGGGTGCTTTCTTCGCTTGCTGTCCAAATGTGTTCGGTAGTGCAATCGGCAAAACCTATCAAGCCCCAAAAGGATTCGTCTTCTACATCAATAATGGGAACCACAAGGAACGATTTGACCATTTGCCTTTCGAGCAGTATTTTCATAGTCCCTGTAAACTTGGTGGTAATAGCGTTTATAGGCTTGTGTTTCAATAAATTTGCATACCAAGCACCCTCATCGTGATGATATACAAATTCTGTGGTTTCGGATGGATTGATTTTGCCGGAAAGTTTGGGCGAAACCCATTCGTACACTTTTTTCACTTTTCGGTTGCCGGTACTTTTATCGCCTTCGTTTTTATAAACAAAAACCCTATCAATTTGCGAAATTTCCCCAATTACTTTAAGTGCTTTGGTAATGGAAACATCAGGGTTTTCGCCGGTCAACAATTGGTTTGAGGCTTCGGCCAAGCCTTGTAAAATGTTTCCCTGCCTAAGAAGTTGCGATTCGCCAAGGCGACGATCCCTGTTTTCCTGCTCCAATTCAACTTTCTGTTGATAAAAAACCTTGATCAACTGTGCAACCTGGCTAAATTCATCCTTGTTTTTTTCTAAAAAATCCAATTTTGAAACATCGCCATCCCGCAAGCTGTCGGAAATAATGAAAAGCGGTTTGCGGACCCATTTATAAAGGACGATGAAAAAACTCGAAATAAGGAACAATAGGAATACGCAAAGGAATATAAAAACAAACCTGTTTATTTTATTGAAGTTCGACAATTCGGTATTGGATTTCTCGAATTGCAATACAGCCGTTTCCTCGTTAGCTTCGTTGAGCAAAGGTTTATACACTATGAGCGAATCGTTTTCGATTTTATATAATTCACGAACTTCAGCCTTGTAGCTTTTTGTTATGTTGCACGAGGTGTTTTTCGAAAGCTCCTGCATAAAAGCCTTGTCCCAGATTTTGCTCAGCACAAAAACCCCTTTTGCCGGTGTACTGTGGTTGGTATCTAAGGTTGGGTGTATGGTAGAGGCGGCAATTTCAACAATCCCATTTGGCGAATCGTAAAAATAATGCAAATATCCGGTTCGCAAAACTGAACTCAAAACTTTGTGCCTTTGTGTTGAGTCGGCAAAAATTCCATCCTGGGTAACACCAAAACTATACACAAGCTGCCGGTTGAGGTTATAAACCAATATTGAACTAAGCTTAAACGATTCGAGGCTGGTGCCGATATTGCTTATGGCCCAATTGGGATCGGGATTGTTTACATAAAATATAAGGTCGTCCCAAATTGTGTAATCGTTAAGTATTTGATCTAATTGTCCCGACTTAACATTTATAGCTGTGTTTACCAACTCTATTTGCTGCCCTACAGAGGATTGCAGCATAAGGTCGTTTTGCTTTTTCTGCGACTTAAAAAAAAGGAATAAGGCTGCTCCCAGAAGAATTATTGTTGCCGAAAACAGAAGCAGTATCCTATTGCGTATGGTCATGGTTCTTGATAAATTTAGTTTTCGGCAATATGAATTAAATGTGCTTGACTTGCATGTATAAAGGCTTTAAACCCATAGCCTATCAATAATCGGGATTATTACTTGTTTATTGATAAAGCAGTTAAAAGTAATAAAATATATTACTCTCGAACACCAAACATACCGAGAT
>JFJP01041152.1_pt1 | contig 10151 bp, 12 predicted proteins | sample 431651 | NCBI WGS metagenome assembly JFJP01 (sample SAMN02602958, study PRJNA72255) | Microbial mat metagenome, whole genome shotgun sequencing project. | biome: fresh water; feature: sink hole; material: water; isolation source: purple microbial (photo- and chemosynthetic) mats found in... | reverse complement strand
CCCGGCACCTCGCTCCGCGTCTATCGCGACAATGCCGGCTGGACCCAGGCGCAGCTTTCGGAAAAGACCGGCATCCCCGTCCCCCACCTTTCGGGCATGGAGAACGACAGGCGCCCCATCGGCAAGGCCACCGCGAAGAAACTCGCTGCAGCCTTCGACACCGACTACCGTCGGTTCGTGTAATGTAAGGCGCCCCGCCCCGCTCCCGGGGGTGCCGGAAGACCCCGCAGGCGGCCGTATCCGGCCGTCGAGAAGGCTGCAGGCAGGGGGCCGGCAACCACGGAACGTCCATGTAAAGGGGTCCGGCTGACAGTGAAAATGAGGCAGTGGTTTCCGAAGGCAATTTTGCGCGCAGAGGGTTAATCAGAAGCTTCCAGATAAAGGCGCAAACTCTTGCCGAAGGAACCCTGCCTCATTTTCACCGGACAGCATGGCCCCCACCTATTTGACAATACCGCTCGGTCTGCCGTACGATACCCCCATGATGCAAACCGAACGGATACGCGACGTTATCTGGTATATAAAGAAGTTCCGGAGATCGACGATCGTGGTGCGGGTGGACGACGACGTGGTGGACTCGTCCCTGTTCGCGTGCCACATGCACAACCTCGCGCTCCTTGCGGAAACGGGGATCAGGATCGGCCAGAACATCAGTTGACTTCTTTCCACTTTCAAAACGGCTGTTGCCCGATACATCTCCTTTTATCAAGTACTGATCACAGCCAAAACGATCATGACCGAGTGTAGAGAGCCGTCCGGGTCCGGTGATCTGCGACCCATACTTTCATAGGCCCTGGTTCACGCTCATCCCAATAACAATACGGAATCGCCTTGAAGGTATGACCCGACATCCGGTCGATAACTGATATATGTTTCGCCGAAATGTTGAGGCTGCTCTCATCTCCGACAACAAAGGCGGTTGCATCGGAAATACAAAGCGACTCCCAATGCCGGGCGTTGTCAGTATGCTCAAAGCAATATACCACTGGACCGCGCCTGAGTGCGGCAAGCTGATTATCTGCGGCAACCGCTTGATGGGCGACAAGGACATCAGTCTGCATTTTAATGTCAAATTGAACATGGTCTCCTGGACGCCAATACCGTTCAAGAATCAAGTAACCATTTTCCATCACCGTCTGCCGGACCTCTTCCCCATTGATTGATAAGGAAAAATCACGTGACCATCCCGGTACTCGAAGACGGATTTCAAACGCTCTTGCCGGAGTTTCAAGGAGTCTGATATTGACCCGTCCGTTCCAAGGATACTGCGTTGCAACAGAAATGCTTACTGGATCATTTCCAACCTGAAAAGCAGCAGAGCAGCCGATGTATTGGTTGATGGAAAAACCGGCTTCGTTGTATGAAAAAATATATTTTCCGATCGAAGGAACAACACGTGCCAGCTGAGTTGGACAACAGGAGACGTTATACCATGGAGAACGATGATGGTTGCCATCGGACTCCAGCGGGTTTTCATAGAAAAAACGATCACCCGAGAGCGAAAGACCGGAAATCAGACCGTTGTAGAGTTCCTGCTCGAGGACGTCCGCATATGCCGCATCACCGGTCAAGAGATTCATTTGGTGGTTCCAGAAGATCATCCCGGCTGAAGCACAGGTCTCGCAGTAAGCAGAGGCATTGGGCAAGTCAAAATCATTGGTAAAACCTTCATTGGCTTTTGAAGAGCCGATTCCGCCTGTGATATACAGGCGTGTCCCGGTTACATTGGTCCAAACCGTCTTCAAGGCTGAAAGATAATCCTCCCGGCCGGTTACAGCGAGCAATTCGGCCATACCCGTAAAGAGAAACATTGCCCGGACGGCATGACCGGCGACACGCGTAATCTGACTGACGGGCAAATCATCCTGACAGTAAGACGGCCCCCATCCGGGACGCTGCCAGTATTCACCCTTTCCATGCCCGCAGCCCCGTTCCTCAAGGAAAAATTGCGCCAAATCCAGGAACTTCGACTCTTTAGTCTTTTTAGAAAGCTTTACCAACGCCAATTCCACTTCTTCGTGCCCGCAGACCCAATGAATTCCTTTTCCCAGAAAACGGTTTACCATGTGGGAAGCGGCCCTATGGGCCACCTCGAGAAGCTTGTTTTTTCCCGTTGCGTCAGAGTAGGCGAGACCAGCTTCAATAAGGTGTCCGATACAATAGTCCTCATGGTAGGACATATCTGACCACTTGTCCCGGGGCCGCATGAGCGTAAAATACGTGTTAATGTAACCATCAACTTCTTGAGCTTCAGCGATGTCATCGATAATCCGGTCAGCTGCGGTTTCGAGCTCAAGATTGGGTTCATTGTGGAGAACGTAAGCGATCCCCTCCAGGACCTTATAGACATCCGAGTCATTGAACATCTCTCCCTCGAAAGTCCCTTCGACTTTACCCGCCGCTTTGCGAAAATTGAGAACCCTACCGGTTTCTTCGATTTTCTGAAGGCATAATGGAATAGTCGAACTAGCAATCGAGCGCTGACGAGCCGTCCAAAACGAATCATCGATTTTGACATCTGTAAATGACACTGAACCGAGCACTGGTCGAACTGTCCCGCTTGAAGAATTATTGGTCGACATGGTTGCTTCCCAAGGATTTAATAAGGTGACTGAATTCCAGGAGTTTATTTTCATCATTAAGGGAATCCAAGTCGGGAAAGCCAGTCGTGAGATATACGTTCCCCTTGCCATAATGTTTGCTGAGGACGATTGCGCGGCTTACACCGTTTAGGTCCGTTCCCTGGACCTCGATTTTCCATGTTGAATCCGACTTGACTTCGAACCACCCGAAAGCAGGTTCACCGGTTCCTTGTTTGATTACATACGTGGCGAACGGGATCGTTTCAGGATGCTGAGTATCGAAAGCGGAAATCTCCAGTTGGGGATCTATGGCATGGAGAACTTTGACGAAGGGCAATTCCAGCACTTTATCGGAATGCAATGGCATGACCGTATTCAAATCAAGATCCAGCCAGTCCGAGCCGAGATGCTCTGACTGAAAAGCCACTATATTATTGAGCACGAGGAGCCCCGTTCCCCGTGACCTTACGGCCTCCAGTGCTTGGGGTACGACGGCGGAAAAGCCGTTCACGATTTTTGTGTAGAGCCGGCTGGGAACTACGACCACCGAATAATCGTCCAGGTCCTTTTCCCTGATTTCTTTCCAGGGCAGAAATTCCGCCTTGAGATCGGGGAATATCTTTTCATTTTGCAGCAAAGCAACGAGTTTATGGAAATCTTCATTTGAATCGTCTTCCAAGACGAGTATTCTTGTTGTCGGACTTGCACTTTGTGCGGTCGTAGCGCAAGAAGACATAAGGCCCACAACGAGCAAGATGGTAAACAATATCAGGTTTTTCATCGATTTCTCCTTTATTCGGCGCTCAACGCTCCGGCCGTGACACCCTGGATGAAGTACTTTCTCAAAGCAATAAAAATAGTGATCGTTGGAATAAAGAGAATGACTGAGATCGCACTCATCTGACCCCACTCGATCTGAAACGGAGGTTGGAACGAAAAATTGAGGCCGACAGGAAGCGTGTAGTTCTTTTGCGAAGTCATGAAGACCAAGGCCATAAGGAACTCGTTCCAGATGGCAGCCGAAGTGAAGACGGCGACGGTGACCAGGCCGATACCGGCATTGGGAAGGTAAATCCGGGAAAAGATCGTCCACTCCCCGACTCCATCCATCTGAGCCGACTCGTGAAGTGCTTTGGGAACGGCGGAGAATGTATTCTTCATGATGAATATTCCAAGTGGTTGAAAAAACGTGATGTAAATCAGCAAAAGACAAAGGGGATTATCTATCAAGCGCAGAGAATTCATCTCAGAAAACAGGGGAACCAGAAGCGCTTGATATGGAATGAGCATCGCCGCCAATATTATGTAAAAGAAAATATTCCTGCCCCGGAATTTACGGATGGAAAATGCGTAACCCGCCAAAGCCGACAGGAAGCATGTAACGACAGTACCGACGAATCCCAACGCAGCGCTGTTAACGATCATTCGCACATAGTCCAGGTCACCCGACTCTACGTCTGGGAAAAAAATCTTCTCGTAATAATGGAGAGTCGGTTGCGCAGGCAAAGCCTGAGGAGGATAAAGAACAGCCTCCTGCCTCGGCTTAAAGGAAGTTGAAACTGTCCAAAAAAATGGAATGACAAATATAATTGCAATCAGCAGGTTGACGCTGAATACCAAGTAAGTCGGGATGAGCTTCGCTTTCATAGGCTCCTCACTTTTCCAACGCTAGAACGTTGAAAAGTCTGATTTGTAGATATGCAAAAACACCGGTGATTCCAAGAAGAACCATCGACATGGCCGAGCCTTTGCCAAGGTTGAACTGGGTGAATGACGTTTGGTAGAGCCAGGTCAGAATAGTCTCGGTTGAGTGGGATGGCGCCCCTCTTGTAACGATCCAGAAATGATCGAATGCCAGGAATGACCCGAGCACGGACATGATGACCATAAGGGAAATGCTGGGCTTGAGAAGCGGCAGTGTGATGTTTAAAAATCGGTGCAATCCGCCGGACCCGTCAACCTCGGCGGCTTCGTAAATTGTTGAGGGAATCGATTTTAATCCCGTCAGTAAAATTACCATATTGTATCCCAATGTCTTCCAAAGACAAACGCCGATGACAGCCAGTATTGCAGTCCATTTGTCATTGAAGAACTGGACAGGCTCGCTGACTATCCCCAAAGCCATCAATCCATAATTGATCAATCCAAATGAGTCGTTGTACATGAACTTCCATATCAATCCTGCCGTCAACCAGGGAATAACCCAGGGGACAAAGTAAATGACTTTAAAAGCCGTAACGCCAAACATACGGTCATTGGTCACCAGCAAAGCTAAAATGAGACCGAACAGAAGCAGGAGAGGAACCACCATGACCGTGTAGGCCGCCGTAGTTCCGAGGGCTTCAATGAATACCGGGTCGGTGAACGCAGCGATGAAGTTATCCCATCCGACGAACGTGCCGGTATTCTTGATGGCATTCCAGTTCGAGACGGAGATGACTACGTTCTGTCCCAGTGGCCGAAGGAAGAACATGACAGCAAGCAATAAAGAAGGGGCGATGAAAGCATAGAGACTGAGATTCTTTTTCATTATATTTCCTTGGAGACAGGAGGGGGCTTCCCCCCTCCGACACGCTTTACTTGAGAACCTTCTGTATTTCAGGGTTGACGGATTTCAGCGCCGCTTCCGGTGTCATTTCATTGGAAAGTACCTTGGGAATGATTGTGCTCATGATTGAAGTTATCGCGTTGTAGTTCACCGCTTTGGGTGCCACGCCGTACTTCGCGACATAGGCAAACACTTTGTAACGGGGTTCCTTCTCAAAGTACTTGTTTTTGTCGGCCACGGATTGGCGAACCGGAACGCTTCCATTTTGCGCCACAATGTCGGCTTGAACTTTTTCGCTCAGCAGAAATTGGACGAATGCCCATGCTTCGTCCTGATGTTTACTTTGCGCAGTAATTCCCAGGATATCGCCTCCCGCAAAGGTCGCCGTATTCTTCCCTTTGGAAGGAACCGGCAATGGGGCAACTCCGAAGTCCAAGTCGGGATTGTCGTTTTGGAGTGCCTGAACGTGCCAACTACCACCAAAAAGGAACCCGACTTTCCCGGTCGAAAAACCGTTATACCAATCGCCATACTGGTAATTTGGGGCCCCTTTGGGAGCGAACTTAGCTAAATCCTGCCAGAACTTCAATGCTTCTGCTGCCTGTTTGGAATCAATTGTGGCGGTCCTGGAGTCGGCACTGGTAAGTTGAGCGCCGTTCATCCATGCAAAAGGAAGCCATGTAAACATCGTCATTCCGGAGTCGCCGCCGGCGAAGGTCGTGCCGGAGATGCCGTTTCCCAAAGCGCTGATTTTTTTTGCGGCATCAAGAGCTTCGGCCCATGTGGTCGGCACCTGAACACCGGCCTTCTTCAGCAATGTCTTGTTGTAGACCATGGCGGAATTATCCTGAACCCATGGAAGCATATATTGTTTTCCCGACCATTCGCCGAGTTTCAATTGTCCCTCGTTCAGGTCAGCTTTGAACGGAAGCGCCGCCACTTTGGAAGTCAGATCGACCCATACACCCTGATCCGAGAAATATGGACCCAGGATATCGTCGAGAGCATACACATCCGGTGCTTTTCCGGCCGACAGGGCAGCAATAAGCTTGCTCGACTGTTCGGCATAGGGGACCAGGGTAAACTCTGCTCGAATATTCTTCCCTTGGCTCTTCATTTCAACATTAAAAGCCTTGACAGCTTCACCCATGATTGCACCATTGCGGTTCCAAACCTGCAAAACCACCTGTTCCTTTTGAGCAAAAACCAGATTCGCCTGGGCAAAAAGAACACCTAACAAACAAAAAACGAATACTCTTTTCATGACATCTCCTCCATAAGAGAATCAGCATTTGAAAGCAGTCCCCATCCTTTTACAAAGTTTGCAAGTATGGTATAATTAGACTACTTTATTTGATTGGGAATGACACATCAGCTGCCAAGCAGGGTCATTCCCAATTTTTTCCCACCAATCCCAATCGACTAGTTCACTTTTTTACCTCCTTCATGTTCACTCCCGTCCATTTTTCAGTCGAAGCACGAATGGCAAGAGTCAATGGAAATTGTATTTTGACGGGAGTTTCTGCTGGATTGGCAATCACTTCCAGTAAACGTTTCACCGCTTGGCGGGCAATCTCGGCGACGTTTATTCGGACGCTTGTGAGTGCGGGTATGGCATTCCTGGCAAGAATCGAGTCGTCGAATCCGGACACACTCAGATCATTAGGGACTCTGATCCCCATTCCATAACAGGATGCAAGCGCACCGATGGCCAACCCGTCGGTTGCACAAAACAATGCCGAGATCGACGGTTGCCTTGTCAGAAGTCGGGTTGTTGCCTGCTCGCCGGCATCTTTAAGCCAACCAGAAGCTTCTTCGACCAACTCCTCACGAAAAGGAATTGCTGCCGATTCAAGGGCTTTTCGATACCCCGCAAACCGCTGGGCAGCCGCTTTGAGGTGCAGAGGACCGCAGATCATTCCGATCCGTTCATGTCCCAGCGCGATAAGATTTTCGACTGCTATCTGGGCGCCGGATACCAAGTCAATGTCGATCTGATTCGACATGTTCTGGGTAATCAAGGAGAGAATCAGGACGTGAGGCACTGCTTTTTCTATAAGTCGTTTAATCAGTTCAGGATTTTCAGCCTCCGACAGGATGATACCATCGATATGATTAAGGAGTTCCTCAAACTGTTTTACTTCATGAGGCTCTTGCTCATCCAAATACGAGAAAGTCAAAACATAGCCTGCAAGCAATAAATTCTCCTGGAGCCAGTGGATGACGTCGAGATAGAATGGTTCATCCTCCATTCCCGCCCGGCTCTTCCGATCCTTACAGATAATTAAGGCAATCCGTCCCGTTCCAACTTCTCCTTTTGCATTAAAGAGAACATGTTTCTTGATGAAAGTTCCCGAGCGGGGGCCTCGTTCCAGGATTCCTAACGTCTCAAGCGACTTCAATCCGGTTCGAACCGTTTTCCTGCTGACCTTAAGCTGAAGGCAGAGCTCGCGTTCAGACGGAATCCGGTCACCGATGGACCACGCCCCTGAGTGAATCCTCGCAAGAATATATTCTTCTACTCCTGAGTGTAGTGTTGAAAACGTCGACTTACTCAATTTGGTACCCCGGTAGACTGATTTTTCAGGTTTTCTGGTATCCTTTTTAAGATACCACATTTATGATTGTAGGGGTGTTTATATCTGTTGTCAATCTTTATTTTGGTTTTTTGATTTGTTTAATTATGTTGCATAGGAGCGGAAGGCGCCAAGGAAGATAAATCCGGCTGGGTTCATTCATTGCATCGAGGATGGCGTCCATGAAATGCTCGTCTATACGATGTTCCCACGTGAAAACTGGCGTAGTATTCGCACAAACAATCAAATGGAAAAAATCAACCGCGAAATCCGTCGTCGCACCCGTGTCGTCGGAAACTTCAAGGACGGACGGTCCGCGTTGATGCTTGTCACCGCCCGTGTACGATACATAGCAAGACAAGAATGGAAGACCAGCTGGTACATGGTTATGTCCAGACTTGGAGGACTGGTCAGTTACCAAGTGATGGGCGCGTAGCAATCGGTAACCAGATACGATCGATAAATGTGCACAAAAGTATTGTCAACATTACAACATACCCATGAAGCAACGGTATTCCGCAAGGCCAGAAAAAAAATCGAGAAATCTCCGGCTTTCGGTTGAGATCCGCGGGCCCGATAGCAACACCGTCCTCGACGCCGACGTGACTCCCGGCACCTCGCTCCGCGTCTATCGCGACAATGCCGGCTGGACCCAGGCGCAGCTTTCGGAAAAGACCGGAATCCCCGTCCCCCACCTTTCGGGCATGGAGAACGACAGGCGCCCCATCGGCAAGGCCACCGCAAAAAAACTCGCGACCGCCTTCGGTACCGACTACCGCCGGTTCATGTAAGTCGGGAGGGTGAACCCCGGACGTGTTTCACTCCCCCGTTCCGACCCTCTTCCGATTATTTCCGGCTGCAGCACCCGCTACCCGCTCAAGCTCTTTCACCGCCTGTTCGATACGGTCGGCGGTCATGTTCTTTTCGATGAGCGAGGTGAGAAACTGGTTGAGGGAACAGCCCGCGTTGCGGGCACAGGCGGAGACTTGCCGGTGGGTTTCGGGAAGGAGACGCAGCGTGATGTTGCCCTTGTACTCGCGGTCCCGGACCGGTTCCGGCGGCAGGCGGCCTTCCGCCTCAAGCGTTTCGACGGCCGCTTCCACGACCGACTGAAGTTCCGCGAGCGCCCTGGCTTGCGTTTTACCGTCTGCCGACAGATACGGAAACTCCGCCACCGTCGCGACATAGCACGATTCGCTTTCGACATACGATACCTGAAACTGGTATTTAGCGATAGTAGTTTTCATCCTGTCACTCTCCATATATCAAGACGCCCCATACAACCACCTTTATGATAGCGCATGTGCTATCATAAATCAACACCTTTCTAGACTGCCAATTGCCCTCACCTTCATATACGATAAGAAATCGTAAACCGGCTGACTTTCGGACCGCCCCGCTCCCGCGAGTGCCGGAAGAACCCGCAGGGGGCCTGCGCCTGTAAGCATTCACAAACGGTACGTAATCCGGCAGGGGAAATGTGGCAGAGGTTTTGTAGTCCCAGAGGCCGGGTGATGAAAGCTTACCAGAGTGTTTTAACAGGATAAAGAGGGATTACAGTATCCATCGTGATTATTGAAAGCGCTTCCGTCATTGCTTGAGCTACGAGAAGCCGGTCAAAGGGATCCCTGTGTATGAAGGGAAGTTCAGCCAGCTTTTCCAAATGTGCAATGGTAATCGGCAGTATCGGAATTTTTGCTTCAGCACAAATCAGGGAGAGTTCATCAATCGTGTATTTGCAGGTAAGTTTTCCAAGACTCTGTTTTATGGTGATTTCCCAAAAAGAAAGGATACTAATGGTTACGGAATTTTTACTGTCTATCGCTTTTTTGGCCTTGGCCGAGAGGGATGAATCTCCTTCAAAATACCAAAGGAGCGTATGCGTATCCAAAAGATACATTACATGTACTCCGCAAATTCCTGGAGAGGGGCATCAAAATCGTCCGCCATATACATGAGTTTGCCTTTGAGGGCTCCATAAAAGGATTTTCGCCGAACCGTTTTCTGCTTGCTCGCGAGAAAATCGATAAAATCACTGACTTCTTTTCTGTATTCTTCGGGAAGGTTCATGATTTTCGTTTCAAGGCTGATATCGCTCATGCCTTGTAATATACCATAAAAAATACTTTTTTTCCACGTTTGCACAGTGTTCACGTACCCCGGAGTCGATATCCCCGCCCCGCTCCCGGGGGTGCCGGAAAAGCCCGGAACCCGTAACCGGGCGAGGACTTTGCAGGCAGGGGGCCACGCGACTTGAGTACTTCCCGGGAAAGGGGTCCGGCTGACAGTAAAAATGAAGTAGAGGTCTCCAAAGACAATTTGGCGTGCAGAGGTTTTCAACTATCAATTTAGAGGAAAGGCGCCAATTCTTGTCGAAGGAACCCTACTTCATTTTCACCGGCGACCTTGGCCCCCTATTTGACAACCCGCCCTCACCTGCCGTAC
>JFJP01041151.1_pt1 | contig 10151 bp, 9 predicted proteins | sample 431651 | NCBI WGS metagenome assembly JFJP01 (sample SAMN02602958, study PRJNA72255) | Microbial mat metagenome, whole genome shotgun sequencing project. | biome: fresh water; feature: sink hole; material: water; isolation source: purple microbial (photo- and chemosynthetic) mats found in... | reverse complement strand
TTCCCTTGAGCAGGCTGTGAACTTTGCCATTTCGAACAATATCAACCAGAAGGTACTTGGCATAGGTAAGCTGATTAGTGTTGAAGAGTATCTTCAGTCGAAAAGGGATATCCTTCCCTCTTTATCTGCAAGTGCTTCACAATCATTATCGAACAGCCATTCGGACGTGGGTGGCGGAACTTCTTCCAGCGGTAATTATGGCATCAGTTCCCAGATGACCTTGTATAACGGTTCCCAGAACTGGAATGCAATCCGTCTCAACAGCCTCAGAACCAGTCAGGAGGATTCTAAAATTGCACAGGCTCTGAACGAACTTACGCTTCAGGTTATCGAGTCGTTTCTAAACATCCTAATGAATGATGAACTTCTGAAATACCAGCAGGAAGTTGAGAAAAAAAGTGAATCTCAGTTGAAACAGGGACAAGTTCAGTACAAAGCAGGACAGATCCTTGAAAGCGATTACCTCCTTCTGGAATCGCAGTACGCCACCGACAAATACAATGTTATCAATACGATGATAAACCGAAATAATGCTTTACTCCAGCTGAAAAACGAATTATCCCTTGATCCCTCTGATGTATTGGACATAGTACCACCCGATACGTCCATAGCAGGCATAGCAATGGATCTTCCTGCTCTTGATGAAGTGATCACAAAAACTCTTGAATGGCTGCCTGATTTGCAGATATCCCGGCAAAATATCCAGCTGGCTGCTCTTCAGACCAGGATCAGCAAAGGTGCTTTTTTGCCTGTTTTGTCGCTGGGAGCTTCAGTAGGAACCGGTTATAACGGGGGAGATCCCTCTTTGAATACCCAATTGGAAAATGGATTGAATGAGCAGGTATCCCTTACGCTTTCCGTTCCCATCTGGAACAGGGGAAAAGTTAAATCAAATGTGAGGATGAACCAGTATTACGAAGCCCAGACATCTTTGCAGGCGCAACAGACTGAGTACAATGTAAGGCAACAGCTTGAGCAGGAATACCAGAATGTGATATCTGCCTACAACCGTTTTCTGGCATCTTCCGCGAAACACTATGCACAGGGAGAAGTATTCCGCACCTATGGTGCACAGTTTGAAGCAGGCTCAATCACGGCTGTAGACCTTCTCCAGCAGCAAACGAATTACCTGTCAGCCCTTAACGATTACATCCAGAACAAGTATAATTTTATTTTGAACCGGAAAGTGATCGATGTGTATATGGGAATTCCGATAACATGGTAAGATAGCAAAACAAGAAAATACAAAATCAACAAAACTTCATATCCGATGAAAAAGAAAGTAATCATTTCAGGCAGTTTAATTATAGTGGTAATAATAGCCCTAATCCCTGTCTTCTGGGGAAATAAAGAGGCTCCGGTCACATTCAGAACATCCATCGCAGATTCCTGCGTGCTGGAACTCGCGGTATCGGCAAGCGGATATATCCAGCCAGTGTTAAAGGTTGATGTTGGCACGCAGGTTTCCGGCATCGTAAAACGTATTTACGTCGATTTCAACTCCCAGGTGGAGAAAGGACAGCTTTTGGCTGAGCTTGACAAACAGAACCTTTCGGAACAGGTTGAGCAACGCAGGGCATTGCTGAGTGATGCTGAGAGTAATTACACCTATGCGAAGCAAAATTTTGAACGCATCAGCATGCTTTATAAGGAAAAAGCGGCAACCGAGGCAGCAATGGAAGAGGCTACCAACCGCTTGCAGACAGCCGCCAACTCGGTTACCAACGTGAAGGCCAACCTTAATCAGGCTCTTGTTAACCTTTCTTATGCTGATATCAATTCCCCGATTTCCGGAAGGGTTTTGAACCGTGCGGTTGACGAAGGACAGACGGTTGCAGCATCATTTAACACACCGACACTGTTCACAATTGCCAACGATCTCACTAAGATGCAGATTGAGGCGAACGTTGATGAGGCCGACATAGGGAGGATTAAAGTTTCCCAGAAAGTTGTTTTTGAAGTTGACACCTATCCCGGTGAGTCCTTTTATGGATCCGTTGTTCAGGTTAGGCTCGAACCCTCAGTTGCTTCGAATGTTGTTACCTATACCGTTGTGATTTCAGTGCCCAATCCGGATGAGAAATTATTCCCGGGAATGACTGCCAATGTAAAGATAACTACCCAGTCGCCCATGGGCATTTGCGTTCCTTCAGAAGCAATATATTTCACCCCGAAACAGGAAAATTTGAAAGGGTATGAGATTGATGATTCCGGTGTAAAAGGGAACAAAGTCTGGATAAGGACAGAAAAAGGTATTAAGGCAGTAGCTGTTTCTGCAGGGGCTTCAGACGGTATTAAAACAATTATTCTTGCCGGAATTGAAAATAAAGATGAAATTGTTACAGGCATTGAAAAGGTTGTGAATTTAAAAAAGGGAGCCAGTATTTTTCCCACTCCACCGAGAGGTGCTAAATAACTGAAACTAAAAAAATTCACCAGCCATGAATAAGACTATTTTAAACATTGAAAATGTCCGCCGAAATTTTGTAATGGAATTTGAAACGATCCATGCCCTGCGGGGAATCTCCTTCTCAGTTGAGGAGGGTGAATTCGTATCGGTAATGGGTGCAAGCGGATCCGGGAAAAGTACTTTGCTAAATATCCTTGGGTGCCTCGACAAGCCAACATCCGGAGAATATTATATCGACGGAATAGCAGTTTCCGAACGTACAAAAAACGAGCTTTCCATTCTGCGTAACCGCAAACTGGGGTTTGTGTTTCAGTCGTATAACCTGCTTCCAAGGACTACAGCACTTGAAAATGTTGAACTGCCCTTACTCTATAATCATACTGTTTCGAAACAGGAACGCCGGAAGCGTGCGCTTGAGGCACTTCAGCAGGTGGGACTTGCCGACAGATCGAGCCATCACCCAAACCAGCTTAGCGGTGGACAGCAACAACGCGTGGCAATAGCCCGGGCATTGGTTAACGACCCGGTTCTTCTGCTTGCAGATGAAGCAACAGGAAACCTGGATACCCATACATCGTTCGAGATAATGACCCTGTTCCAAAAACTCAACAGCGAGGGAAAAACAATCCTTTTTGTTACCCATGAGGTAGATATTGCCAATTTTACCTCCCGCTCCATCCGCTTACGCGATGGGAAGATTCTTTCTGATGCACCTGTACAAACCCTTTCTGCAGCTGAGGCTCTGGCTGCATTGCCCGTTCAGGAAAACTAAAAAACAAAACTTTTAAGAACTTTAATTATGAAATGGTTTAGCTTCCTTACAATTGCTTATCAGGCGCTGCTCAGAAACAAAATGAGGGCATTCCTGACCATGCTTGGCATTATCATTGGTATTGCCTCCGTCATCACGATGGTTTCGCTGGGATCTTCTTCTACAGAAAATATCAGGGGAGAAATATCATCCTCCGGATCCAATATGATTTTTGTTATGCCTGCAAACCAGGAAAGGGGAGGGATTAACATGGGATTCAGCAGTGCAAAATCGCTTACCATGGACGATGTCGAAGCAATCCGTCTGCAAACTCATTATATAACAGATGTATCCCCGGCAGTTTCCTCTCCAGGACAATTGGTTAACGGTACAAATAATACCCCCACAACACTTCAGGGTGTTGACCTGCCTTTCTTTTCAATCAGGAAAATTGAAATGTCAAGAGGGACATTGTTTTCGGAGTATGATGTAAAGACAGCAGGAAAAGTATGTGTTATTGGGAAGACGGTGGTAAATAACCTTTTCCCTGATGGCTCAGATCCGATTGGCGCTACGATACGTTTTGGAAAAATTCCCCTGAAAGTTATTGGTATTACAGAAGAAAAGGGACAAAACGCGATGGGTCAGGATCAGGATAATGTTGTTTATCTTCCCTACACAACAGTTCAGAAAAGGATTCTTGCCATAACTCATATTCAGACGATTTATGCTTCCGCACAATCGGAAGAGGATAGCCCTGAAGCAGTTGCAGAACTGAAAGAGATCCTTAACCGGAGTCACAACCTGACCCTGACCGATAAACCCGATTATGAAATTCGTACCCAGGCCGAACTGATTTCCATGATTTCCAATGTAACAGGAATGCTCACAATACTTCTGTCTGCTATTGCCGGAATATCTCTTCTGGTGGGAGGTATCGGAATTATGAATATTATGTATGTAACTGTTACTGAACGAACCCGGGAAATCGGCCTTCGGATGTCAATCGGTGCCCTTAACAATGATATAATGATGCAATTTCTGGTTGAATCAATTATCCTTTCTCTCACCGGCGGATTGATTGGTATCGTTCTGGGTGTCGGGATAAGCTATTTTGCCTCCATGGGATTAGACTGGCCATTTATTCTCAGCGGAAGTTCCATTGCACTCGCATTTTTTGTGTGTGCCGCAACAGGTGTGTTTTTTGGATGGTACCCCGCAAGAAGAGCATCACAGCTCGATCCCATCGTTGCACTCAGATATGAATAAAAGGAGTTTTTATTTTATTTACTATCTTTATGTTTCTTTAACTCATTTATTAATTAATTATGATTCCATTTCCCTGGAAACGATATTCACGGAACGGATTGCTAACGGCACTCCTGGTAAGTTTTACCCTGAATTTTCCCCAGCTTATGGTGCTGATATTCAGAGTTCAACGCGACGGAGGGCCTGCAGGCATGAAGGGTTCCTTCGGCACTGTTGAGGAATATCTCATCAACCTGTTTATTTATTTATTTCTTGGTTTTATCCTCTTCATTTCACATTGCTACCTGCTTGAAAAGAATACGAAACCAATATGGAGACATGCCATAATATGGATTTTTGCCTTAGTTCTTATTAACCTATTTCTCAAACTTCATCTGCTTTTCATTGATGTAAAAGCTGAGAATATTCATGGAATGGTAGGGTTTATGATCGGTCAGTCTATGCTTGTCAGCGTAATTTCAGTGATGACAGCCAATGTAATTTATCTGCAGGACAAGCAGCGATTGCACCAGCTGGAGATTGAAAGACTGGCTGCTGAGAATATCCGCTCGCAATACAGTGCACTAAAGAGCCAGGTCGATCCACACTTCCTTTTTAATTCTCTGAACACGCTGAATACCCTTATTCCGCTCGATCCGGAACGAGCGCAACTTTACCTTACTGAAATGTCAAATCTCCTGCGGCATTCGCTTACGCAAAAAGAAAACATAAGGCTTGATGAGGAGCTTATGGTAGCCAGGTCTTATGCCAGCCTGATGAATATCCGTTATGGCGATGCACTTACTTTTGAATTTGATGTTGATAATCGGCTTCTTGGCTCTAAGATTGTTCCTTTTTCATTGCAGATACTGCTTGAAAACGTAGTTAAACATAATGCAATCACGAAAGCACTACCCATGACTGTTCGCATTTATACTGAGGGGAATCGCCTGATAGTTTCAAATCCAATTCATCCCAGGAAGCAACCTGCGCAGGGGGAGGGGATCGGACTAAATAACCTGTCGGAACGATACAGGCTGAACTGGAACCGGTCTATTGAAATATCTTCTGATAATAAGACATTTAAAGTGATTCTTCCAATAGGGGATGAATTTGTAAATGAACTTTTATGAATAAAAAAATCCCCATAAAGGCCCTTATTATTGAGGATGAGGAGATTGCTGCTCTGGCATTAAAGCAACTTTTGGGGGCTGCTGATGCGGGGATTGAAGTACTTGGAGTAATGCAGTCCATTGATGAGTCGGTTGCATGGTTTGAATCGCATCCTGCACCGGATCTTGTATTTATGGACATCCAACTGGCTGACGGACTATCTTTTAACATCTTTGAAGGAACAAAGATTGAATGTCCGGTAATATTTACTACAGCCTTTGATCAGTATGCTATCCGGGCTTTTGAAGTAAATTCTGTTGGATATCTCCTTAAACCTGTGACAATAGCTCCCTTACAAAAAGCACTCGACAGGTTTCGTTTGCAATACAATTCTGATCAGAAATCGGAAATGGGCAGAATAAGCCCTGAAATTCTTGAATCGCTCATGAAAGCTGTGAGCCGGGAGCAATCATTCAGACGGCATTTTCTGATTTCAAACCGGGATAAGTTGATTCCCCTTTCGGTGGATAAAATCGCCTATTTCTATACCGAACAGAAAATCGTAAAAGTCGTCACACTGGAAGGAAAGAGTCATGCAATTGATCATACTATTGACAACCTGATTCAAATGCTCGACCCGAAGCATTTTTTCCGTGCAAACCGGCAGTTTATCATCCGTCATGAAGCAATACGTGATATTTCCTTATGGTTTAACGGGAAGCTTACCATTACACTTACTGTGCAAACCCCTGAGAAATTAATAATTCCTCGCGCCCGCATCAGCGAGTTCAAGACCTGGTATGGGGAAAATGGATAGCCAAAATAAATACAGGCAAGATACTTTAATTTGCTTCAGAAACGGAATTTAAACGATTCATGCGAAGTATAGCTGCTAAGAAATTTTATGGATAACCTGGCATATCAGAGTCATCCCGGCGTTTGATAATTTAAAGTCTGAAGTAATCGGTCATTATTATTGAATGGAAAGTATTTTTTTAACTTGTACCTTTGGCTCAAACGGATTTTCGAAATATGTCACTCGAATTTTGCAGCCTTAGCAGCGGAAGCAGTGGAAATTGTTATTACCTGGGAAACGGATTCCATGGGATATTGATCGACGCCGGGATTTCTGCAACTTCCATACGTAAGTTCCTCAAGAGCATTGATGTTTCCATGCAGATAATTATGGGGGTCCTGATTACCCATAATCATTCAGATCATATCAGGGGATTGGAAGTTCTGGCCAGAAAAAACAATATTCCTGTTTTTACTACTGATAAAATAAGGAAAAGCATTCTCTTTCCGAATAAAAAAATTCCACAGGATTCAATTCGGGAAATCCCCTTACAGCGAAAATTTCATCTGGCAGGTTTTGAAGTCGAAGCATTCCCGGTTAGCCACGATGCACCCGAAACCATTGGATTCCATATCTGTGCCGGCAATAAAAAAATAACCATTGCCACCGATCTTGGGCATATTTGCCAGACAGCAGCTTCCTATATTAAGGCTGCCAACCTGCTTGTTCTGGAATCAAATTACGATGAGCAGATGCTGGTCAATGGCAACTATCCTTATTATTTAAAAGAAAGAATACAATCAGCCCATGGACATCTGGGAAATCATCAGACTTCGGCATTTCTTGCAGAGAATCTGGGTGAACACCTCAGCCATATTTGTCTTGCTCACCTGAGTAAAAATAACAACTCCCCAGAAAAAGCACTTCAGACCCTAAGGCAGACTTTTTCGGACAAGGGTATTGTGCTGAATGGCAGGCCGCAGATTATGGTTCTGAACCGGAATATGCCATCAGACTTTATCAGATTGACTTAATCATCCGGCTTTATCCAACTTAAGCTTTGTTGAAACCAACATCGTGACAGAGAGCATTACAAACAAACCAATGTTTCCGGCCAGATAAGCATAATCGTTAAGCGTCAGCAGGATGAAAATAAATGAATACAGGAAAACCAGCAGGCCTGCAAGAAGCAGTACAGGTCGCGTCTGACTGATAAGTGCTTTCAGGAAAAATGAAATCAGCAGAATAGTGGAGACGGATGCGACAAGATAGGCAGGTTTAAATCCTATCTGCTCACTAAGGGCATTTAAGAGGGAAAAGAAGAGCACCAGTCCAAGGGCAAGCTGAAGATAATGGAAGACATGTATTTTTGATTCTGTTCTGATTTCCACAAACAGCAGAGAAAGGAAAGTCAGGGCAATGAAGAGTATGCCATATTTGGCACTCCGTATGGACTTATGGTAATGGTCAACCTGCAGCACAAATTCAGTTCCGAACGAGTCTTTTTCAGGTATATAGGCATTTCCGCTCCACGACTGGGGAAAGTTTCTGTTCAGGTTGGTTACCAGCCAGTTTGCTTTAAATCCCGTTTCATCTATTTGCCTTTCTGCAGGGAGGAAATTACCAAGAAATCCTGGTGAATCCCATTGAGATTGAAGGTACACAGTGGTTGTTTTTCCGAGAGGAGTAAAGAAAATACTTTCCGATCCTGAGATTTTTAAGTCAAGCGAGAAGGCGATATTTTTCTTTTCTGCATCAATTTTGGCAGGGAAGCTAATCCCGGAGCTGAACAAATCAGTGTCTTTCAATCCGGGTATGGCTTCACCCGGAACCGAATCTGTTAGTATGGAGACGTTCCCTTTTAATCCCCTGTTATCGCTAATTCCTATTGAATAATACGCCTCATTCCACAAAATTTCAGTTTTCTGCCCGGTATTGATTTCGGGAACGACAAACGCCCCTGAAAGATTTAAATCTGAAGTGTAAACGACTGCCTCATAGATGCTCCGTTTTCGTATTTCTGTCTTTATATCTCCCTGAATACCAAGGATTTCAGGCATAATGTGAAAAACCGATCTGTAGGGTTCAGCGTCTTTACCTGCAGGAATGATGTTCATGGGAATATTCAGAACGGGTCCGGAAACGGTCTGCGAGCCGGCCCATTGCAAAAAGATCTCCTTTTTTACATTTTCAGAATTCACCTTCCTTTCCTCAATCATCGATTGGATCATTTCAAGAGGGATCAGCAGGATCAGTCCCATAAATGCAAGCAGCAGCATCTTTATGGTAAAGGAGTGCTGCCATTTTCCGGTTTCATTGAATTCAATTTTCATGATTAGTTTATTTAAGTTAAAAGTACTTTGAAATTCAAAGTAAATTGATAAAAAAATTATTGTGATTTGATGATATCCTCCAGCGCTTTTAAATGTTCATGGAATAATCCGGATCCTTTTTCTGTGATGACATAGCTTGTATTTGGTTTTCGGCCAACGAATTGCTTATTTACTCTGATCAGTTCATTTTCCTCCAGAGCTTTTAAATGACTGGCAAGGTTTCCGTCGGTAACATCAAGAGTATCTTTAAGACTGTTAAAGTCGCTGGAATCAGTTACCATCAGGACAGACATAATGCCCAGCCTCACCCGGTTCTCAAAAAGCTTGTTTAATCCTGAGATGCTGATCTTCATTTCTCGTATTTTCTATATAACAACAGACCATAGGCAATATGAAGGAGTCCAAAACCAAAGGTCCAGAAAATAAGCGCATATTCTGGAAAAGAGGCTGCTGCGAGACCGAGAATGATCTGCATAAGTCCAAGGTAAAACACTTCCCCATAGGTGAATTTACCGGCATTTACCATTGCAAGACCATAAAAGATCAGCATAAATGGAATAATGAGATTAAAATGATTCTGCACGAAAACGATAAAAATCAAAATCCCGCCACTAAGCAAAGGAATGATCATACTGACAAGGAAACGTTTTGAAACCGGAGTCCACAAGCTGAGGCCCTTCTTTCCTGCTTTCCGGTATGAAAGAACAAATGCAACAACAACAGCGGCAATTAATACAATCGTTGCATCTAAAACACTCCATAGTTTTATAAGCCTTAGTTCTTCGGCTGACAGGGAAGCGAAGAAGTCAGCGTTGAAATTTCCCCTGAAAATAAAAAAGTACGCCACGGCTGCCCCTGCGATTGCTGCGAGGCCTGCAAAAACCCCGGATAATCCGCTAAGCGAAAAGAACCTTGTCGAGTTTTCCATTATCGTACGAATGGTATCGAGGTCTTCAAAAGATTTTGATCTGTTTTTCATTTTGGTATTTAAAAGTACTTTGAGATGCAAAGTAAAATGAAAAATTTAGAATAAACAACAGTTCAGGATAAAAAATATGCATGCTTTTTCCGCCTGGATTAAAACCCCTTAACAATAGGAGTTAAGAAAAGTAGCAGTTGAATTGTAGTTTAAGGTATATCGTAAACCAGGCGGAAATTTTGAAAACCTTTACGATACCCATAAAATTTCGTATAATAGTTAAATGCTATAAAATGGGTGCAATCTGAAAACTGTTCTTAGTAAACTATTGATAAACAATAGTTTACTTGTATCTAAAAATGTGGTTTACTGGTAAGAATAACTGAAAAGAAGTGATTTATTTTCAGGCAGAAACGAATTTTTTAGAGCCACTCTTATGGGTGTTATGTATGTTATACATAAAATATTCCGATGGTTGAAAAAAGAAGTATATAATTCAATGTCGTTTACTTAAGGACATTCATTAGACAATCAAAAAAATGAGATTCTTTTCTCTGTGTATATACTCTTCATAGAAATAT
>JFJP01041539.1_pt1 | contig 10152 bp, 3 predicted proteins | sample 431651 | NCBI WGS metagenome assembly JFJP01 (sample SAMN02602958, study PRJNA72255) | Microbial mat metagenome, whole genome shotgun sequencing project. | biome: fresh water; feature: sink hole; material: water; isolation source: purple microbial (photo- and chemosynthetic) mats found in... | reverse complement strand
AGGGTGTTTAAATGCTTTTATTGTCGTAACATAATGTTACCCCACTCCTGGCCGTTGTAGAAAAACAGTAATTCAAAATTTAATAACATGGGAGTTATCAAATTTTTTTTTTACTCTTTTTTTTACAACGGCTAAGGGTGAGTGTAGGAGGCAGGCCAACTTGTAGGCCTCGCCTCCTCCTACGTCACCTAACATAATATTTCTCCAACATAATCATGATATAAGTCATGACCTGGCTTAATAATAAGTAAACCCAATTCATAGCCATGACCTGGCGACCTTGGTGACCTTATGTTAAATCTGTTGGATATATCTATATAGTTAATGTATTTCTTATGTTATGTACACACCAACACAAAGGTATTACACACAGTGTCAAGGTTTAAAGTACATATCATAATCTCGACCCCTTTTCTTTTGAGTTTCATAAATTCTATGCGCGCCATACAAGTCTTTGCGCCTTTTTGCTAAACAGGACCATCTGCATATGTAGCGCGCCTTCCCCTCTATATCTTTGAATGAACAAAGCGCGTTAAGGTATAGCAAGGTATGGTGCAATGCTCCTCCCTCCTCTTGCCTCCGTGCGTAGGTTATAAAAGCGCGCCTTTCCCTCTATATATTTGGAAGACTCACGCGCGTAGCACTCTCACAATAGGCGAAGTGCATTGGCCTCATACTTGAGTTCATGACCTACACAAACAACGCGCGTACAGGCATAGCTAGGCATGGTGAAATGCTCCCTCCCCCTCTAGCCTCTGCGCGTCAGGTATAAAAGGAGGTCTCTGAGCCCCAAGGGGCAGTTCTGTCCTACTGCATAAATCCGCTGGTCACATTTTTGCTCTTCTGCAAAACTGTACCATTCGTGAACATTTCCTTTGTTCACAGCTTTTTAGTTTTCTCAAAACTTTCATAAAACAGCAAAATTCATAAACATATTCTCAGGCCTAGCACCCTAAGAATATTTGGGATTTTCCCTACACCTTTAGAGGTGTAAAACTACCTTTCGTGTGTTTTGAAAACGTTTTGTGTTTTTCTCTAAAAAATTCCGAAATTATAAAAAGGTGCTATTTTAACTTTATCTTACCAACAACCAATTCAAAAGCCTAGCAAAACTTACTCAGTTTTCCCCGGTCTCTTTCTTGGTTCAGTGATATCAGCCACGGTGCTGAACATCTGGTTATAAAGTAAGTAACACTTTTTATACAAGCATCTGTAGTTACATTTTTGTCCCTGCATACGCATCGGTAGAGTCACACTACGATCACACTCACACCTACATTTCCACCATCATACATATGTATTATTTCGTTTGCTAACAAACCTAAGAATCTAATATATTGATACATATATAATTACTTTTCTAAAAATAAAACATATTTTTCGGCAAAGCTGCTTCACTATCATTTACCGTAGAAGGTTAGAGCATATAAAACGTTGAAACGTAACAAAACAGGGAAACTTCCAAAGAACATTAAACACAACTTCCATCTGCGTGTTTTGTCCATTACTCATTCTATCATCGAGCTGAGCTTTGTAGTTCCCCCTTTGGAACAATTTAGTATTATACTTTCAAACTCATATCCCAATCTAGTTTTGGTAAGGGCAATAGTCTCTGCAAAATTTCACATTAAATAAGTAATGAATGTCTTGTGAAGAAGTGTTAATAAACTTCTGTAAGATTTTTCTTTACCTTTATTTATTCTTTGCATCTTTAGCCACTTGGCTTTGGAATTGCCTAAAGGAGGCCATTCCATCAAGCACTAGTTCTTGAGACGGGCCGTGAGTTTAAGGGTTAAATACTGGAGACATAAAATCTCATAAAGATTAGCCATCTTGTGTCGGTTCGTGGCACGTCCAAACAGCGTGGGTTGTAAAACAAGTAGTGTTTAGCAAGATCATTTGAGTCATTTGGGTGCTGTGGTTAAGGCCACAGGGAGACGACATATAGAAGAGTTGAGAGTTGGTCAGGTCGCAGGTAATCCTGCTCTTGGTTTCCTCGTTGGCTGATTCATTAAACTCCGAGTAAAGGGTGTGACTCCGTTTTAATAAGAGTTTGCTAATTTAATAAAGCGTGGGGCTTTTTGACTAAGAAGAAGGTAGCCAGGTAGCCAAACATAATATCGTAGCTACCCATTCAAGGTAGCCAGGTCTACCTGTCTAGTTATCGGATTGGTCAGGTCTATATATATTGAATAAGCAGGTCCCAGGTCATCTAGGGATCACCTGGTATAGTTAATACAGAGCTATCAAGTGGTAGTGTTCATTTATTATATTCAAGGTAGCTTCTCATCTAAACCGGGGCTACCCCTAACACTGGTGCATCGTCCTATCGGATTACTTAATCCTCCAAGATTACTTAATCTCTTACCCGGGAGTAAAGATTTCTTTTTTCGCTTTTCTCGCTAAGAGAAGGGGTTACCTGTTTGTTACGTTGCAAAACAGCTCTCCTAAACAGATTGTAAGAAGCTTTGCTGCATAAATTATATTTTTATAATTTCCCATTTGAACGCCGACACATTGCTGTTCAGTCGGACTTATTTTATATTCTTTGGATTGTTGTCACACAGATCACTGTCGACACGGAGCGTGAAGGTATAAGATAATTAAGAAGATAGTTATCGGATAATGAGGGCGTGATTAGGCTAGTTGAGCGTAGTAGCACACCAGCATACACATCACTCAATCTATATTGCATACAATTCTCTCTCTTTGTCCAAGATTCGGCCTTGTCCACCTACATTAAGAACAGCCATTGTTCTCCCTTGCGTAGATTAGCGCAATACAGGAACTATAGATACAGTGTATTTGGGGGTTCATTGTTCTCCACAAATATTGCTGTTTGTCTCAAGGGATATTTGTTTCATACATCCTGCTAGCAAAACAGTGCGCTAATACTAACGTTTTTGACGAAAAACGTCCTGCTTGTGAATACATACAGTATCACCCATACAATAAGAAACCCGCATAGGTTTGAGCAGAAGTATACAAATCAAACAAAATTGTATAAGAGAGAGGCCAGACTCTCATAAAATCTTGAAGCAAAATTTAAAGGCAAAGAATTTTACAAATTCAATTCTTCAAGTTAAAGGTGTACACTAGTAAAAATATTGCAATATTTATATTATTTTCTAACAAATATAGAAATAATATAAACTTAAAGCAGCGGTTTTAAGAGTGTGAGGAAGTACACCGCCGTTGCAAAAGACATTTTTCAAAGCCACTCTAAGTCAGCAAAAGTTTTATTTTTGACAGTGCGCTTTAGGTATAAAAACCACTCGAAAAATGTCAGTATCCAGTAAGTCAAGCAAGTCCAGCAGAAGGAATAGCCTAAATAATCTTTTCGACTTCGGAAAGAAAGATTCTAACAGTGCACAAGTACAAGAGGATTTATACAGAGCCTCAGGAAGTCGTGAGGAGGGCCCGCCCCGCGACAACCTTGATAATAATATTCATCATACTGAGTACATGGATGAGGATGAGGGAACTAGTGAGTACTATCCCACTAAAAATAGAACATTCACTCAAAACCATCCAATGGGGAGGATCTTTTTGGGCCTTTTTGCAGAAAATGTTAGACTAGCAAAGAAGGCTAATCTGACAAACATGGAATTAAATATTGACGATCTTTGTACTGATTTCTTCCACGCAGTACAATTGGATACAGATAGAACAGCGAGGAATGTTCTCCAAATTAGTAAGGGGCTAGAACAGGATATGTTAAAGAGGGAGCTGAACGCGCATACTATAAATATGAGTTTCAATCCCCCTACTTACTTTTCTAAGAACCCAACATGGAATACATTGCATCAGAAAACTGAGTGCATGAAATTGTTCCCCACTAGACCTAAGTTTAGTGGATCTACTAAGGAGGGGGCGATCGATATAATCGAATTTCTTAACGCTATAAACGCAGCTCAGGACCATTGTAAAACTTCAGAAAAGGAATTTAAGGAAATGTTGATGAATTGCACTACAGGAAAGGCTCATGCCCTCCTTATGGAATTATTAGCTAATGATGACGACATTCCAACAATTTATCATAACCTTTTGATTCATTTTGATAAACGCATTTCCCCAGAAGCTGCACGACTGCAGCTAGCAAGTTACAAGGCTCCTAGAGCTGCCACTCTGGCTGGTGTTGAAGCAAATATTATGTCATTAGCTAACAGGGCATCCAGCATGCTGCCAGCTGGCCCTAGTAGAGTAGCTAGCTTCAATCTGGAATCAATCCAGGCACTAATTCGTAGTTTGCCTCCACAAAGCGCAAGTGTAGTGCAAACAAAGTACAATGAGCTTTCAGCCCGCCAAGGGCATGCAGCCACTGCAGCAGAATTATCCCGGGCATTATATTCCGCCCGCCATGCTATAGATTTGGATATCAAAAGCCATGGGGGGGAAAGATCCCATCAGACAACTGTTCTTAAACCAAAAAGGGGTTTTAAGACTTTTAAATCTCCCAGAGTCTATCTTAACACTCCGGTGTATGCATTGCAAGCATCTTCACCACGGGGCCATGACAGGAAGCTTAAGCCACGGACATTTGGGGCCAATCAATCAAGTTCATTTAGAGATAGAACTATTTCCACCCGTCCCCAAGGAAGTCATGGTCACAAGGCACGAAATGGACAAACACCCGAGAGAAGTAGCACCGGTAGATTTGTGTCTCATGCCGGCGGACGGCCCCAGCACAAACAAAGACAGGACAACTTTAGGTTTTATTCTCTCTGTGGTCAAAACAATCACACTAGCAGTCAAGGATGCCCTAATATGGTAACAGATGCTGGTAAGGTATTACAGGTCATGCCCACTATGGGTACATGCTCACTTTGCCCCGCAAAAATTAAGACCCGTTTGAATCATCCTACCACATTGTGCCCGTTTAGACGTGGGGCTCCCCTTGAGAACACATGACTAGCTGACCAGCCATCTGAGAAAACTAAGCTCGAAAAGGACACCCCCATGAACTCCAATGATGCTGACATTGTAAAAAAACAGAGACCATTAGGAGAAGTCTTAATGGAAATGGCTGGTTATGGGCAGATATCTGCCACATCATGTATTGTAACTTCTAGTGATAGGACCACTATCCCGGTAGATATAGATTATAATACTGTAACTATGAACAGTTTTAGACTTGAAAAATATGCATACTTAAATAAGAAAAATACCAGAGATGTGGAAACGGATAGACAGATATACGTCCCGTTTTATGTAAACAATCACCGAGTCGTGGGTTTAATGGACTCTGGAAGTGATATTACAATTATGCATGCTAGCTTATACAAACGCATTTTCCAAACAAAATTAGATTTGGCTGAAAGCGATATAAGCCATGTGGTTTCTTTTAATGGAGGCAAAATTCCACTTCTGGGTAAACAAACTATCCATTTAGGGTACTCAAAAAAATGTTTGGGTTTAAAAATAGATCTATACATAATTGAGGATATCCCACAGGTGCCAATATTCTTGGTTGGATTTAATGTCTTTAAGGCAGGGCTAATAATGCTCACTTTCTCCGGAAATATTGATGATCCTTATCCGGAAGTAATATTTAAGTTTCCCGCTATTTTTCATAGTCCAGTATTTTACGAATCCCCACGAAAATTAAATATATGTACAGCATATAACATCACTCTGGGGCCGTATGAAGTAAAATCGGTACGATTTGAGCTATCCAGTTCTGCTCCAGTGATCAGAACGGATATCATACTTATTACCAGTGCGGAATGGGACACTGTAACAATTATTCCCACTCGAACAAACCTTGAGCTAATCTCTCCCAATCAGAATTACTGTGCTGAAGCACTGGTAGCTAATACCAGCGGTAAAATATTAACAAATATCACCGTAGAGTCTCGCTACGAGCTCATAAATGAATTCAGATCAGTAGAAGTTTCAAATGAAAATAAAGGGAGGCTCACACGAGCATTAGCTACTCACCCATTTGGGCGGGAGATCCTCACAACTAAAAGTTCAGCCAACATTGAGCTACCATTGGTAACAGTTCATCATTTAGCATCAGCCTCGGGGAATGAATTGCTGGTATCTGATTTGGATTATGCTGATACAATTATGGGAAAAGAGCCCACTTTTTGTGGGATGGCGGAAATATCTCCGGAAATTATAGAGCCATCTGGTCTAGATTTGCCCACTTTAATTCATGCAACAGCTGCTGATGCAATTGACTTATCATCATACAGTGAGGAAATAAGACCTTTTATTGAAAAAATTTTCATACAAAAATATCCAGAGGTTGTCTCTTTACATTCTTTGGATGCGGGAAATTTATCTTTAACCTTAGGCTACACCCAGTTAAGGCTGCGGGAAGGGGAACTCCTCCCCCGCGCCAAACGCATATTTCACATCAGTCCAAGCGACCAGAGACATTTAGATGATATATGTGAGCTTTTAATTAAATTTGGTTATATAATGAGGTCACCTATGACCCCAGATGGTTCCCATTTATATGGAATGAGCGCATATCTCGTACCACGTAGTAAACCAAATTGTTTGGGTAGGCTAATCGTAGATTTCTCCCCAGTAAATCAATTAATACAATCTCCTTCATCTGTGATACCTGAGATAGGCGCCACTTTGCAGTTTCTACGCGGAAAAGCACTTTACTCCTCTTTGGATTTGCGTTATGCTTATTTGGCTCTTCGCATTGACGAGGAAAGTAGAAAATTAACAACATTTTTAACACCTAGCGGCAGTTATAGATGGCTGGCTTTGCCCACAGGGGCTGCTTTAAGCCCAGCATATTTCACTGACGCATGTAATAGAATATTACATTTTTCACCAGAATATGACTCTAGCGGAAAATTAATATATGAGGCTAGAAACGTAGTAAAGCAAAAAAGGGATCCTTTAAAATTTGTCTGCAACTATTTTGATGACATTTTGGCCACTTCACCTCTTAAGCCAACATATGGAGAAACTTTAACATGCCACTTTGAAATTTTAGAGCAGTGTGTTCAAAGACTAGCTTTTCATGGGGCAAAAATAAATGTCATGAAGTGTGAATTTGCCCGCTCAAAAATCCTGTTTTTGGGCTGGTATGTATCCCATGATTATGTTATTGCCGATCCTCGGCGAATTCAAAAAATCCGCGAATTTAAATTTCCTGACAATAAAAAATCTGTCAGGGCTTTCTTGGGTTTAGTTAATTCATTGAGAAAGGTGGTGGCGATGAATGTCATTGAACATGTAGCTATTTTAACCCCCTTAACTAGCAGTAAGGTCATATTTGCCCCCGAAGAAAAACATTATATTGCTTTTGAGAAAATTAAACATTTATTAATAAGCGAGCCGTTATTTGGTCATCTGATAGATGAATCTGCGGAAAAATTCCTTTGGGTGGACGCAGCCACCACTTCTGGCGTATTGGGTGGGGTTTTAGCTCAAAAGATAGTAGGAACTGGAGACGAAAAGGTAGTCCCCACGTTTTTAGATTTGGACGACAAAGTGCATAGACTTATTTTCGATAAGGAGTTACTTTATGAGCCATGTCGTCTTTACACATCTCTCCCAATTGAGCTTCCTAAACCAACCTCCATACGTACTGTTCCACCCCGTATAACTCCGTTAGGGGACTTATTGGGTTTTACAGAAGACAATGTTCATGAATCATTTTTCTGGTCAACTATATCAACTTTGCCATTTGCCTGAGTCTACGCAGGAACTAAGAATCAAGGCTATGAAAAAACTGCGCTCTGGAATATTAAACAATAAACTAAAGGATTTCACTTTTCACTTAAATTATAATAATTATAATCAATTTGTTGAAGATTTTAAAGCAGGAAAAGTGGGACTAGACCCAGAAATGTATCTAGCGGAAGCTTTAGCCACAGCGTTACATAGGCCTATGATTTTTATATCCTCTTTGGACAAACACAAATCGCAGCCTATATTTTACGTAAATTATGATATGAAGTCTATTCCACCTTTAATTTATGGAATTTATGAAAGAAAAGGTCAAACTATTTTCCTTCCCTTTTTCTATAATAACAAAACAGAATTTAGATTGGATCATTTAAAGGGAAAAATACAAATAGTAGCTTACATATCTAAAACTATTCCTGAAACTTTTAGATCTCGCCCTATTGTAGACCTGGAGGTTTTTGCAATCCTATGTGTACTTTTCTCAATAAACAGATATATAAGTGGGTGTAAGACAAAATTACTTACTGACAACAGAGTGCTTTACTATCTTTTCAGTCCCAAGGTAACAAACTCAAGTGTTAAGATAAAAAGGTGGTGCATAAAACTAATCTCAGATTATCCAAATGTTACGCTGCACTTTGTCCGCACGACGGAAAACCTGGCGGATTTCTTAACCCGCGAAGGTTTACCAGTAGGGGACCTCGAAAAATTTAATATAAAAGATATCGAGATTGCAGATTTCTACGATAAGCTCCCAAAAACCGAGTTCACGTTTTTAGAATGGATTAATTTTGTTGAAGACAACCCTCAGTACTTAACTGTAAATTCAGCCCCGGTTGTTAACATTCGAAGTTTAACTATGTCTATTACGCGAGCGATCACTCAAGTTAGGGATGTCATCGCTCCCATCGACATCTTGAGAGGCAAATTATTACGGAGCGAAATAATAGCGCGTCAAAAGGTAGAATTTGCCGCTATATACGCGTTATGCATGTCAGCGGATAATTTTGAATATTGTCCCTCAGAAACATGCGGGATGTCAGACATCCCTACTGTCAAATATCAACTTTTAGCAGGACTTCTCATGATACACAAAACTTTCTATAAAATATATATACCACCGTCACTAGTAGGAGTGCTCTTATCCTACACACATCTCTTGGGTCATAAAGGGATGACACGCATGATTTTAGACATGCAAACATATTATTTCGATAACATGTATTCAGTAACCCGCAACTTTATAAGCTGTTGTTGGTCTTGTTTCCTAGTAAACAAAGGAACGAAGCAAGTTAAATTAGGGATATATCCGTCGCCTACTCATCCAATGCAGGAAATAAACCTGGATTTGGCGGAGAATTTGAACCCCGTCGATGGGTATGCCCATTTACTGATCGTAAATTGCGAATTGACAGATTTTACGCTAATTTTTCCGCTTAAATCAAAACGATCAGAACACGTAACAGAAATATTAATACACTCTGTATTGCAAGTGTTTAATGTCCAAAGAGTCCACTCGGACAATGGCCCTTGTTTCAGGTCTAAACCTTGGATGGAAACCCTAGCTGCTTTTAAAATCAAAATCATTGGTTCCGCAGCTTTACATCCAATGGGGAGAGGCCATATTGAACGTTTAGTAGGCATATGCAAAACACTTTTGAAAAAATTGTTAGCTACTCGCCCTACGTTAGAGTGGCGCTTTCTCCCATTATTAGTTTCGAAATTTATAAATAACACGATTTCGCCGCGTACTGGTTTCAAACCTCAGGATATGGTTTTTGGAAAATCAGATCCTGATGATTTTTTCTTAAATTTAGAAAAATTAACACCTACACATGCAGGGGTCCGAAATCGGCAAGAACAAATTGATAAATTGTCGGCAGAAATCAACTCCATGGCGGCGATCGCCACGGAATATCTTTCGCAAAATAGATTAAAGGGAAATGAGCTACTTAATAAGAACAAAGTAACAAAAGAATTTAAAAAATTTGACTACGTGTTCGTTCTCGATCGTTTGCAGATTCCAGGTAGCGGGAGGCCACTAAAGACAAAGTTTTATCCGAGTCCTTACGTTGTACTTTCAGCGAAATTTACAAGCAGTTTAGTAATGCGCCTATCTGACGGTTTTCAAACAGTGTACAGCAATAATGATTTAAAGAAATTCTCTCATACTTCTCCTCTGTTTCGAACATTGCCGGTTGAAGTTTCAAAAATACTGTTATATGATTTTCGGAATCTCTTAGATCACGACTTGTGTACATTAGCAAAATTTGACACCCTTCATTTACCCTCGAGTATCCCTTTATTCGAGGAAGAGAATGATCCCTCCCTAACTGAAGGGATGGTAGACACGGGACAAATTGGGTTTCACGAAAGTGAATTTCTTGAAGCAACTGAAAACCCAGTGCAGCAGGTGAAAAATGCGCCTGCAAGTCGATTAGATCAAATAGATATTTCTTTAAGCGATAAACTAGATGTACCAAACGTCCC
>JFJP01041150.1_pt1 | contig 10152 bp, 6 predicted proteins | sample 431651 | NCBI WGS metagenome assembly JFJP01 (sample SAMN02602958, study PRJNA72255) | Microbial mat metagenome, whole genome shotgun sequencing project. | biome: fresh water; feature: sink hole; material: water; isolation source: purple microbial (photo- and chemosynthetic) mats found in... | reverse complement strand
AAACAGATATAAGACCATTGACATATAAAGCGTAACAATTATTTAAATCAATAGACGAGGCATACACAAAAATATTTTAGTAAATTTCGAGATTAAACATCTTAAATCTGACATGCGCTCAGGCTCCAAAACATGCAAATAATTTTCAGATGAAAAATCTCATCACATACTTTACACCAAGCCAAGAATACGATCTATTTGACAGATTGCGCACGAGCGCACTCATAACGTTGGGCTTTATAGGAATTTTGGGTACTTTATTGCATTTTTCTGTAACTTTGCTAATGTCTGGCAGATTTTTGTGGGACTCCCTATTTATGGGTGCCATCATTGGATCAGTGTTATTTTTTCTCAAATATTACGGCATACACAAAGCTGGCAACCTTCTTTCACTAGGCATAATATTGTCGGTAGTCAACTCTATAAATACGATAGATCCTACAATAGATATAAAAATAAAACTGGTTCAAGGTTTTTACAATGTAATCGTAATTTTTGTAGTAGGAGCGCTATTTGCTTCAAAATTGGTATTTGTAATAAATGCAGTTCTCATCATAGCCTCTACCACTCGAATCATGATCATCGGAAAACAAATTTCGCCTGAGTCAGCAGATTATATAAACATTGCATACATAAATCACACATTTACAATCGTTTTTATTACGCTCATATTGTTTGCCAGCAAAATATTTTCAGACAAATCGATAGAAAAAGCAAAACTTGATGCTTCCACCCTGAAAGTTCAGAATAGTAAATTGGAAGAGTTGCTGGGGTTAATAAAAAAATCGGCAACAGGAATGCAAAAATTATCGAATAAAATAAGCATTAATGCTCAGGAATTGAACAAAAACTCATCTACCCAAGCAGCTAACGTAGAAGAAATTTCGGCAACTATAGAGCAAATGGTTTCTCTGATTCAACAAAATTCGAGCAATACCTTGGCAGCAGCCAAAAGAGTAAACCAAACCAATGAGTTTATAAAGCAAAGTGGAGAAATAATATACAACACAGAAAAAGCCATTCGCAACATAAGCAGCAGGATTGAAAACATAAAAGATTTGGCAGAACGGACTGATATGCTAGCTATAAATGCATCTATAGAAGCAGCTAGGGCAGGTGAGGCAGGCAGGGGATTTGCAGTAGTTGCCCAAGAAGTAAGAAACTTGGCCGAACGAAGCAATGCCAGCGCTTTGGAAATTGCAAAACTCGTAAAATCGGCACTAAAAGAAAGTACACAAGCAAAAATATATCAGGAGCAAATTGCTAAAGATGTTGAACAAATAAATACTGTGGTTGAAGATATATCGTATGCTTCTATTGAGCAAGAAACAGGTTCTGGCCAAATAAATGAATCGATCTTGGAAATAAATAAAGGCGCACAAAACAACGTTTCAGTTGCAGAACTTTTGCACGATTCTGTAAAAACGCTTACCGACGATGCTCAGCTACTTTCAAACCTGATTTTGAATAACAAAAAACATCAGCAAGAGTAGTATTTCCGGAAATCTAGTTCCCCCATACTCTTATTTCATATATAAGTATGGTATTGAATAACATGCCAAAATATGGAGCCTCTTTTTTTTTGCTAAAAGCATTTTATTTATATAAATGAACTACTTTAGGGAAATGTTTTTGCCCGGCTAAATTGCTTTCGAATACTGTAAATGTGCATTTTATATATTCTCACGCAATCCTTTTTGTTCAAGTAAAATCATGGATACAAAAGATTCGTTCGAAAACATAAAAATAGGTTTCATTATTTTTTTGTAAAGAAAACAAACATCGATTGTAATGAAAATTGCTAAGACACTCATATTGGTATCTTATTTTTGCAGTTTTGCAGTTATAGGCTACGCACAGAAATCCGCTACAGATAGCCTGGAATTGCTCTTGAGTAAATATATCCCAAACGATACTACAAAAGTAAATCTGCTCAACAAATTAACTTACGCCATTTACCCTCAAGACTCAGTGAAAGCGATGCAATATGCCAAGCGTTCAACCGAACTATCTGAAAAACTTCATTACAGTTCAGGCACAATTGAAAGCTTTCTCATTCTAGGATTTTACCACAAAAGCGCTTACAGTGATCAGGCAATACGATATTACAAAAAAGCCTTACAAATAGCCGAAAGAGAAGAGAATAAAACCGAGAAAGCCAAGTGTTACAATGCTATAGGAATATATTATTTTGAACATGAAAAGAACGATTCTGCTATTGAATACTTTCAAAAAGCAATAAGTGAAGCAAAGCAAATAAGTTACACCACCGAAACAGCCAAATACTTGCAACGTTTGGCAGCAGTATATGCCAAGCAGAGCAAATACGAACAAGCCATTGCCAGCAACAAACAATCGTTGAAAATATTAGAACAACTGAACGAAAAGTATCTGTGCTCGGTTTGCCTGAATAATATAGGTAAATTATATGAAAGGCTTGGAAACAGGGCTGCAGCACTCGATAGTTATCACAAATCTATAAAATTCAGAGAAACCCTTAAAGACACAGTCATTGTAATAGGCACACACTACAGTATAAGCAAATTATACTTCTCACAATCAGATCACACCAATGCCCTTATTTTTTTACAAAAAGCACTTGCACTCGCCCAAGAGACCAATAATAAACATGAAATAGCATCGTGCTATTTGCGAATTGGCAACCTGTTCAATGCTACCAAAAACTTAGAAGCTATAGATTATCTTACAAAAGCATACAGTATACAAGAAGAAATATCAGAAAATGAATCGTTGCCAATCACGCTCAACCGTATAGGAGACTTTTATGTCACCCAAAATAATTATCATAAAGCGCTTCAAACCTACGAAAAAGCACTGGTGATGGCAAAAGAATTGAAAAGAAAGCCTTTGATTTCAACCCTGCTTTATAAAATGGCCGAAATTTTTTACCAACAAAAAAATCAGGCAATGGCACTCAGGTATTCGTTGCAAAGTCTGGCTATAGCTAAAGACGTAAACATGCGCGAGAATCAGAAAAATAACCATTTCCTACTATCAGAAATATATAGCGTTACCAACAATTATAAAGAAGCCTATCTAAATCATAAATCATATAAAACACTAAGCGATAGCGATTTCAACGAATTAAACGTAAAAGAAATTACCGAAATTCAACTAAATTTCAGATTTGAACAAGAAAAACAAGCAATAGAACTTGAAAACCTAAAACGTGATGCCTTATATAAAGCCGAAGCAAGAATTCAAAAAACCATCATTATTTCACTCATTACCATTTCGTTACTTGGTATTATTTTCACTATTTTTATATTGGTGCTTTACAGGAATAAGAATAGATTGAACATACTACTTCGGCAGCAGAAAGCTGAGATACAAGAGTTGAATGCTGAATATGTAGCTGTTAATGAAGAATTAAAAATAGTAAACGATGATTTGAGCCGAACAAAAAGAATAATTGAAGAACGTGAAAACTTACTGATACACATTACCGACAATATACCAGTATCTATTTCCCTTATAAACAACAATTTGGAATACATATTTTCCAATACTAAATACGCAGAAATGTACAGTAGTACAAAGAGCGAATTACAAGATAAAAATGTGAGAGATCTATTTGATACCAGCCACTACTTGTACATATACCCTAATATCTTAAGAGCGCTAAATGGTGAAGCCGTGTCGTTTGAAAAAATATTGAAACCTGCTGTGGGGAAAAATAAAGTGATAGATGTACAATATATACCATACATAGAAAATGACTGTATAATAGGTATGTTGGTTTGCAGCACCGATATAACCCAACGAAAGGAAGCAGAACTAGCCCTGAAAGAAATTGAAGAACAAAAGGCCCAACTCATGGCCGACGAAATAGAGCGTATGAACAAAGAAATAGAAGCAAATCAGAAATCTATGGCCGCTGCTGCATTAAAACTGATACAAAACTCAGAACGCGATGCCCAGACCATTGACAGGCTCACTGAAATTGAGAAAAACGCAAATAAGGAAAACAAACAGAGCATAAACGCCCTCATAACCGACTACAAACGAAAATCGTACAACACCAACTGGCGCGAATTTGAAATACTATTCGAAAAAGTACATTTCAGGTTTTATGAAAATCTGAATGCCCAATACCCAATGCTAAGCCCCAACGAACGGAAACTTTGTGCCTTTTTGCGCCTGAATATGAGCAGCAAAGACATAGCCCAAATTACATTCCAATCGGAAGACGCACTCAAAAAATCGCGCCTCCGCCTCAGGCAAAAATTCGGACTCGACAGAGAAACCAACCTGACATCGTTCATGCAGTCGTTTTAAAACACTTCATTCATAGGTGTTTATAATCATTTTTGAGAATTCATTTTCAAATGTCTACTTTTTGTCCCATCCCATTTTTCAATTCCCAAAGATTTTAGAAGTACTATTGACAAGTTATTTTTTTAGGAAAAAGTATTGCCGTTTCAAGTCGGCTTTTCGCCAAAAAATCGAGAAATCAGGGAAAAATAATTTCAACTTCTAAATCTTATATTTTTATGAAAAAACAATTATCAGTTTTACTCTTTTTGCTACTTGCTGCAGGCTATGGTTATAGCCAAACGGTAGTAAAAATGGTGCTGCCACAGAATTGTGCTGATAACACAACGGCAGTGGAAAAATGGGAAAAGGATAAAAATTCGAATCTCGAAATTTATCCCACACCCAGCAACGGAAATTTCACCTTGTATATTCATTCCACCGAAAACATAATGGAAACCACGGTGCAGATATACAACGCTTTGGGAGCGATAGTTTATTCTGAGCAACTCTTTTGCGATTCACCAAACCTGGTGAAACAATATGCCCTTACCAATCTTTTACCGGGACAATACATAGTAAAAGTAAAATCTGAGAAAAGAGAATTGACACAGAAACTTTTAATAAAATAAAAGATGAAAAAATACGTATTGGCAATATTGGCATTTTACCTGTTACAAACAGTAAATGCTCAGCTTACAACGGTTTGCGGTACCGACACCATTATTCTGCAGGTAGACAATTACTTCAATGGCAACATTACATGGGAACAATCGCTCGACAATGAAAACTGGCTGTCTATATCGGATGCATCGGGGCCTACCTATAAATTTCTGCCCACCGAAACAAAATATTACAGAGCAGTAGTTTACACCACAGAGTGCGATCCTCTTTGCTCTCCCGCCACCCTTATACAAATGCCCCCTAAGGCATATGCCGGAACCGACCGCAAAATAGGTGGAAGTAAAACCAAACTGCTAGGCAGCACGGAGGTTAATGCTACTGGTACTTGGTCGATACTGGAAGGCACCGGCGGCATGCTGGGTGGCCCAAGCAACCCTTATTCCGAGTTTTCAGGCACTTACGGCCAAGCATACAAACTCATATGGACTACCACCAATGGCTGTGGCCAAAGTTCAGATACAGTGTCATTTATATTCGAAGAAATAATATCCAAAGACAATTTCATAGTAGTCGATTTGACCGACGAAATACTGGGCGACAGCCTGGAGCGCACTACAGGCATATACCGCATAAAATTCAGCGATGCATCTATTGTACCGTCAGATACCATGCTCCTTATTGGCATGCGACCAGATATAAGCTTTTTGGTCAAAATACAATCGTTTTACATGGACAACGATGTGTATGTATTCACCACTACCCCGGGTAGCCTCGAAGACATCATACAAACCGGTACCATGAATGTGGGCGATGCCGTAAACGAAGGCATGGCACAGGATGGCAAAAAGAATAAAACCAGTTTCCCAACACGCGAAACACTCAAGCATTTCATAGGAAACAAAAACCAGGTAGTAATTTACTCCAGCAACTTCATGGACAAAGATGGCTACAGGGTAAATATGATGAAAAAAGCCACCAACAAAACTGGCCTGAAACTTTCAGTTCCGGACATGGATTTGTTCCAAACCGAAGACGAGGCGCTAAAACTCTCTTTAGCAAATGCATATATACGTTTCGAACCCAATTTTGTATGCGACTTTGAAGTAGGTTTTTTCACCCTTAACAATATAAAAATTGGTTTGGACAATGGCGAGTTTGAATACAACTACAAACTCAGATTTGAGGCTACTGCAAAAAAAGAACTCAGCAAAGAACTTACCATACTTGAATATACAAACTACGTAGTATTTATGATAGGCGTGGTACCTGTGGTCATATCCACATCTATAGCGCTCAATGCTGAAGCTTCAATATACGCCTCGGCCACCTTGGTAGTAACCGAAGAAAAAAACTACCAGAAGAATTTCACTGCCTTGTTGGTGGGCGAAAACATTAAAGATGTGCACTTTGTATCATCGTCGTATAGCAAGTCTACCTCTACATCAGACTACATCATGCAAGGCAAGCTTGGCGCAGAATTTTCGGTAGGTCCCGAGATTTCGGTAGAATTGTACAGCGTGATAGGCCCATACTTTGAACTACCCCTTACCCTGAGTGCCGAAATATGTGTAAATACTGACAAAAACTGGTATGCAGAAGCTGGTTTAGGCATTGAAGGAAATTTGGGTGTAAAAGCCCATTTGGGATCACTCAAACTTTTCGACATTAAAAAAACACTTTTCAAAGCCGATTTGATAAAACCGCTACAAATGCCTTATAGAATAAATGTGCTTTCGGGCAATTATCAGAAAGGTGTGCAAGATGCAGTACTGCCGCGTCCTATCAATATAAAGGTAACGAGCAGTTATGGTTTTGGGGTTCCCCTAGTTCCAGTCCGCTTTTCGTTGGACGATGGCAATGGTTCGGTAAACAATTCGGTATTATTTACCAATATGGAAGGAAAAGTAACTGTAAATGATTGGAAACTTGGCAACAATCCCGATGCCCGTTTGGATATATCAGTTTTGAACTGCGAAAACGAGGACATCGAAGATTTCAGCCCGGTATCTGCTTATGCATCGGGCATATACAACTGTGCCAACACCGATTTGTCTATCATTCTCACCAAAGGAGAAAACGGCATAGTGCCCAAAGTAATGGGAGGAAAAGAGCCTTTTACCTATTCTACTAACGGCACCAATTTCAGTACAACCGTTCCCGAATTTCTGTATGCCAATGCAGGCAAATACATGATTTATGTAAAAGATGCAAACAGTTGCAACGCCAACCGAAATGTTACCGTAGTGGCACAAGACCCATGCACCGCCAGTCCGCTGTTTATAGACGTGTATAAGGCTGCCAATACCATACAATTTATCGGACTAAACGGAAAGGCACCGTACCAGTTTTCAATAGACAATGCCGCAAGTTTCACAGAAAACAATTTGTACAGCAACCTTACTCCCGGCAAGCACGCTGTGCACATACAAGATGCCAACAACTGCGCCAGTGTAGATACTTTTGAGGTGGAATTGCAGGAAAATAAGGCCGTGAACGCACACACACCTGTACACAACGCCAAATATTACAGACCTGAAAATATCGTTTTCAAATGGCAAGCCGCATTGTTTGCCAACAATCAGACTTACGATGTATACTTGAAAAAAGGCGAAGAAGCATATACCAATATTGCTCAGAACCTTACCGAAGAAAGCTTTACACATGCTGCAACGCTCGATTATAGCACCTTGTATACATGGAAAGTGGTAATAAAAGACCAAGCCGGAGCAGAAAAGGAAAATGCAGAATTCTCATTCACCACCATGGCCGACCCTGCCATAGTTGCGACCACACCTACCCTACTGCAACCAGCCAGTTACGAAAAAACGGACACAACAGTAACCTTCAAATGGCAATCGCAAGGTGGCGATTTTAAATACGACTTTTTCCTCGATGGCAGACTGTACTTTTACAGCCTCACTGCCGATTCGGTAGTAATACCGCGTCTGTTGCCGGGTATGGTATATGAATGGAAGGTAAAGATAAAAAGCCCTACCAATGCAGATACTTATGAAAGCGAAACCAGATATCTTGAGGTAAAATCGCTGCTTCCGGTACTCACTACCAACAACGTTTCGGCCGTAACCCAGATATCAGTAACTTGCGGTGGCAATATTACAAGCGAAGGTCTGGCACCTGTTACTGCCTACGGACTTTGCTGGAGTTTATACCCCCAACCTACCATAGACAGTACCCACATAGAAATTGGTTCCGGCGTAGGTATATTCTCAGGCACACTCACAGGCCTTACCGCCCAAACTGCATATTACGTACGTGCATATGCCACCACCGCCAATGGCACATCGTATGGCAACGAAATAAAATTCTCTACACGTGCACTTGACCCTGTAGATGGCAGCGGAAATCAATACAATACTGTGATATTGGGCGACCAGGAATGGATGACCAGCAACCTGCGCACTACCAAGTACAGCGATGGTACGGATATTCCTAACGTAACCGATCAGGATGCTTGGGGGGCACTCACTAGCCCTGCATACTGCTGGTACAACAATGTTGAAGCGGAATCATATGGAGCCTTATACAATTGGTTTGCAGTAGATACGCTGTCAAATGGCAACAAAAACGTTTGCCCTAATGGCTGGCGCGTTCCTACGGATGCCGACTGGACAGAATTGGAGATATTCTTGCAAAACAACGACTACAACTACAACGAGATGAGCGACAACGATCAGGATCGTGAAACAAACAATCTCATTGCAAAATCTATGGCATCGGGCCAGGGCGACTTGTGGCGTTACGACCCTTATACCGAAGGTGCACCGGGCAACTGGGATTACTGGCCATACCAGAACAAAACAAAACTCAGCATACATCCGGCCGGGAAAAGGCATGCTGTCTGGACTTTTGCCCTCAAAGGTGAATCTGCTCTCTTCTGGACTAGCACCCCCAACAACGCCACCACCACTTGGTCTCGACTCATATACTACTCCAATGTAGGTACTACCCGCACTAGCTCAACTGTACAAGACGGTATTTCGGTACGTTGTATCATGAAATAAATAATATTACCAACTTATGCCTTACCAGAGGAGCCTGCTTGCAGGTTCCTCTTTTTTTGTCAAAAATTACAATCTAAAATCTGGCATAAAACATTTTTCTATTTTTTTACAAATCCTGTCATTTTTAGAAATAGGTGTAGTATTTTTATACAGTAATGAAGAAACCGCAGAAAACACATATTTTCAAAAAGCAAATTCTTTAAAATAAATAAAAATATTAAATCTTCGAGATAGGAAATTAGCCCTTTTTATTTCTTAAAATAACAGAAGCTAATATTTTTGTAAAAATAAATACATTTTGTTAAAGACTAAATTACAAAAGGTTTTATTAAGAAATAAGAACAAATTATAAAATTAAGAATAGTATTTAATAAAAATCATTCAATAAATATTCTTCGCGATTATTCAGAAATCAGAGAAGGCAAAATAGAAGAGGCGAAAGTTGAATATATAAAATTAATGCCAGAGAATTTGAGCTGAGAAAAGCAGATTTGAAAAAGGCTTTTAAAATGATGATTGAAAATATCTGGGATTGGTGGGATTGAAAAATTGATAAGTCCATGATTTATTTCTAAATCTATTTTCCTTCCTAGATTCTGATAAGTTAATATTCATTACGGATTTGGTATATAAGGAGAAGCGGAATACCTTTAAAATTAGGAGACCATCATATTCATAAAACAACAATTATGAAACATTTATCAGTATTAACTATGGCATTCTTCATGTTTGTAAGTTTCGCTACTGGGCAACCTTACACAACTGGAAAAACAGACAAGTTTGGGAACACTCCTACAATATTGAAGGGCGTATAAAGGAATCCCATAACATAGTTCAAATTGAGTCTACACTGCTAGCGCCCAATCTGGCAATGTGACACTTGACTCACGGTTTTCAAACTCAAATTGCTTTTCCGGCAAAAATCAATTACCTTGTGGCTGTTGTTTGGTAATATATCCGGACGCAATGCAATGCACATACTATGCTCACTTTCAGTGTAATTAAATATAGTACCATCTGCAAAACCACTAGGCCGGAGGCAACCACTGAATCGGCCTTTGGTACACGTGCAACATTGCAAGTACACACAATTCGCAACAGCTAACCCTAGAGTAGATGAAAAGAATAAGCCAAATAATATTTTTGAAGTAGGCATTTTGTAAATAAATTATAATATTGTATCTTAGAGCAAAAATAAAAAAAATATGGAGGCCAAATACAAAAGTCTATC
>JFJP01030297.1_pt1 | contig 10152 bp, 6 predicted proteins | sample 431651 | NCBI WGS metagenome assembly JFJP01 (sample SAMN02602958, study PRJNA72255) | Microbial mat metagenome, whole genome shotgun sequencing project. | biome: fresh water; feature: sink hole; material: water; isolation source: purple microbial (photo- and chemosynthetic) mats found in... | reverse complement strand
TTGCCGATCAGGCGGCGGTAAGCCAGCTTGATTTGATCCGGGCCAGCGTCGCTAGGCAACCCCAGCACCCGGTAAGCCTCGCTCAATGAATTGACTGCGGTCGCGGGGGGACGGTGACGCCCTGACCATGCAGACCCGGGGCCGGCGCTGGACTGCTGCGCCCAGCGCCGGGCACGAAACAGGGTATGCAGGGCTTCGAACTGCAACCGGGCAAGGCCGAGCCGTTCGGCAATGGCGACCAGCCGGGCATAAGCCATTGCTGAGGGATCGCCCTCGGCATAGGCGACATTGAGCAGCAGTTCCAGCACCTGCTGGAGCAGCGCCGAATAGTGACTGTGATTGCAATCGCGCTGGAAGGCGGCAATCGCCGCATCGATCATGAATCCTGGCTGTTTGCCTTCAGTAAAACAGGCAATGGCGGCGCGGCGTTCTGCGGCATTCAAATGCAGGTAATCCATGACAGCGCGGGCAGCCGCGATGTGCCGTTCCGAAACCCGGCCATCGGCTTTGGCCAGATAACCCATCAACTGGAACACCACCCGGTTCAAGGCGGGTTGCGCCGCCTCGCCAGCATCAGCCGGGGTCGCGGGTTGCCGGTTTTGATCAATGGCATGGCCGACCGCTGCGCCCATCAATGCCCCGATCGGCCCACCGGTCATCAGCCCAAATGCTGCGCCAAACAGTTTTCCCAGCACGCCTACCTCTGCATTTTTAATGGGCGGGAGGTCGCCACCCGCCTCGATGGCTACCGGCAGTCGTCAAGATTGCAGATAAGTATCGTCGTCGTAAGTTTTTAGCCAGCCGGGCCGTACCCCGATCAGCGCGGTGGTCATCATCCCGTTCAGCAGACCTTCCGGGAACAGGTAGAGCGGCGCAAACGGCAGATATTCGTTGCTGATGCGGGTGACGGTATACGTGTCGGTCATGATCAGCACGGTCGCCATCGTCAGCACCACCGCGCCCGCCGCCAGCATGGCGTTGAAGAACGCACCCAGGAAAATATAGATGAACAGGTGGCGGGGCAGATAACGATGAACCAGCCAGTAGACACCATAACTGGTCGAAACCGGCATAATTCCCAGAATCAGGGCATTCATGCCCAGTGCCGCCCAGTCGCCGTGGGGGAACGTCACCGCTACACTGATCAAGCTGACGCCGATCACGGCCAACGACCAGCCGAACATCAGGACATACACGGTGACACCCAGAAAATGAAACCCCAGCGCCGGGCGGACACCGATCTCGAAAGTCCAAAGCAGAAACAGCGCCAGCGACGCACCCAGCCAAACGTGCTGAATCGGGGAATGCGCCAGAAAAGTCCGCCACGGCGCAGATCGAATGGCGTACAGCCCGATCAACAGCCAGAGCAAGTAGGCAAATCCCGGCAAATCCGGGTCAAGCAGCGCATCAGTCAGGTTCATGGCGTTAGCATATCGGAATCGGCAAGGCGGGATAAAAACAATCGTACCGCCAACCCCGGCCAAATTCCCGTAAAACTAGACCCAATCGCCGACCCAATCGCCGACCAACAAAGTTCGGGCATCATGGCGCGGCGACCCCGACCCGGATTGGCTACACTTTCAGCGCCGATGGGTGTAAGGAACCGGCGGAGTACCTGATGTTCAGGGATCGGGACGCGATGCCGGTGCGCCACATGGACGAGGGGAGCGAAACCGCAAGGCTTCCGTTACCAGGCCCTTGTGGGCTGACCGCCGGGAAAGACAAGACCGGCAACTTATTCAGCGGAGCGACGGTTATGGATATTCGCAACTCAGCAATCACCAACAAGAAGCCGAACTGCGTTCGGCCTGCTATCCCTCCCCGGTATGAATGCCGGGGTTTCTCGTGGAGAAACTGATGAATGAGTGAAAAACGTTTGCTGGTCGTTGACGACGAACCGGAGTTTTGCGAACTGGTACGCAAGGTGGCTACCGATCTCGACTATGAAGTGCTGGTGGCGACCAACGGCCGCACTTTTCAGGAAGCCTACCTGGCCTTGCAACCGACCATGATTGTGATGGACATGGTTATGCCGGAGATGGACGGCAACGAACTGGTCCTCTGGCTGGTAGAGCAACGCTACGCCGCTCACCTGATCATCATCACCGGCTATAACCCCGATTACGCCAAGGATGCCCGCCTGCTGGCGGAATTCAAGGGGTTGCGTTCGGTGATCACCCTGACCAAGCCGATTCGGGTTGCCCGATTGCGCGAAGCGCTGACCGCCTGATCGTGGTCAGTCCGGATCTTTTTCGAGTACCTGCGATGAACGATGTCATTCTGCCGCCCGAAATCGCCGGAATCGCCCCGCTGTACTACGTCGGTGTGGGCGCTTCGGCAGGAGGGCTGGAGGCGCTGGAAGCCTTTTTCACGGCTACGCCTGCCGACAGCGGCATGGCCTTCATCGTCATCCAGCACCTGTCGCCCGACTACAAAAGCATGATGGTCGAGTTGCTCTCCAAGCGCACCGCAATGCCGGTACGCCGCGCTGAAGAGGGGATGCTGGTTGAGGCCAATTCGGTTTATCTGATTCCGCCCAAGAAAAACCTGTCGATCTTCCACGGCAAGCTGCTGTTGAGCGAGTCGGATCATTCCCGCGGGATCAACCTGCCGATTGATGTCTTCCTGCGCTCGCTGGCCGACGATCAGGCCGAAAAAGCCGTTGGCGTGATCCTGTCCGGCACCGGCAGCGACGGGGTGCGCGGCATCCGGGCGATCAAGGAAGCCGGCGGCATGGTCATGGTCCAGAGTGAAGAATCGGCCCGGTTTGACGGGATGCCCCGGGCGGCGATTGGTACCGGGCTGGCTGATTTCATCCTGCCGCCTGACGCCATGCCACCCAAGCTGATCGCCTTTAGCCAGCACCCCTACGCGGTCAAGACGGATCGGCCCATTTTACTGTCCGACGAGGACGGCCTGACCCGCATCTTTGCCCTGTTACGTGAACGGACCCGGGTGGATTTCACCTTCTACAAGCCCAGCACCATGGTCCGGCGCATCGAACGGCGGATGACCCTCAACCAGATTCATGAGCTGCGCGACTATGTGAAGTTCATGGAAAGCTATTCGGGTGAAGTCACCGCGCTGTATCGGGAATTGCTGATCGGCGTCACCAGCTTTTTTCGTGACCGCGAAGTCTTCGAGGAACTGGAAACCCTGCATTTGCCGCAGTTGTTCAGCCGGCTGGAAACCCGCGAGGTGCGGTTCTGGGTGGCTGGCTGCTCGTCGGGCGAGGAAGCCTATTCGCTGGCGATGATGAGCCGCGAAGTCATGAAAAGCCTGGACAAGCGGCTGGAACTCAAGATTTTCGCCACCGATCTGGATCGTGATGCCATTTTGCGGGCCAGCAGCGGCATTTATCCCGAAAGCATCGCCGCCGATCTGCCGCCGCGCCTGCTAAGTCAGTACTTCCACCGCAAGGATGACCAATACCAGATTGATCGCTCGATCCGGGAAATGGTGGTGTTCGCCCAGCACAACCTGATCAAGGACCCGCCGTTCACCAATATCGACCTGGTCAGTTGCCGTAACCTGTTGATCTACCTGCAACCGGTTTTGCAGCGCAAATCATTGGAACTGATGAATTTTTCGTTGAACCCGCAAGGCTTGCTGCTGCTGGGCACCAGCGAAACCACTGGCGATTTAGCGGATCTGTTCGAGCCGTTGCACCAGAAGTTCCGGATTTACGCCTCACGGGGCAAGCGGCGCTCGATGGGCAGCGGTTCGGAATTCGCTGCCCGCCCGGAGCCGCGTCCATGGCAAAATCGCGCCCGGGCCAGCGGGGTGACCCGGCAACGCAGTTATGAGGAAGAACGGCTGCTGGACCGGTTTGTGCAGTCGCTGGCCGGCGACTATGTGCCGCTGGCGGTGGTGGTCAACGAGCAAATGGAAGCGTTGCACATCCTCGGCGACCCGGACGGCTATTTCCAGTTGCCGTCGGGCAAGTTGATGAATGACATCACCAAAATCGCGGTGAAGGAACTGGCGATTCCGCTGGCGACCGGTTTGCAAAAGGTGTTTGCCACCGGCCAGGAACTGAAACACACCAGCATCCGGGTCCGGCGGCGCAATGAAACCCGGATCGTGCAAATCCGCATCCGGCTGTTGCCCGCAGTCAAGGGTCAGGAGCCGCTAGCCGCGATCTTTATCGACGAAGCAGTCCAGCCAGCCAAGGTTCCGGCCACTGATGGATCGCCGGTCTACGACGTCAATCAGGAAGCCGAACAGCGTATCCACGATCTGGAACAGGACCTGCAATTTTCGCGGGAGAACTTGCAAGCCACCATTGAAGAACTGGAGACCTCCAACGAAGAATTGCAGGCGACCAACGAAGAATTACTCGCCAGTAATGAAGAACTGCAAAGCACCAATGAAGAACTGCAATCGGTTAATGAAGAACTGCACACGGTCAACGCCGAGCATCAAAGCAAGATTATCGAATTGACCGAATTGAATAACGATCTGGACAATTTGATGGCCAGCACCCGGATCGGCACCCTGTTTCTGGATGAAAATCTGGCAGTGCGGCGCTTTACCCCGGCGATCCGGCGGGTGCTGAAGATTCTGGAAAGTGACATCGGTCGTCCAGTCAACCATCTGATGCACACGCTGATTGATGTGGACCTGTTCGCCTGCATTCAGCACGCCGCCAAAACCGCCACCGAACAGGAGCAGGAAGTCCGCACCCGGGACGATGGATGGCTGCTGATGCGAATTTTGCCCTACCACGTCGGGATTGGTGCCGTGTCCGGGGTGGTACTGACCTTCACCGATATTGGCCTGCTCAAGACCACCCAGGATGCCCTCTCTGACCGGGAAACCCGCCTGGCCAGCCTTTACCGTGCAGCCCCGGTCGGCATCGGCCGGGTGATCAACCGTATCTTTGTCGAAGTCAACGAGCAGATGTGCCGGATGGTCGGCTATGAACGCGATGAGCTGATCGGCCAGAGTTCACGCCGGTTGTACCCGACTGCGGAAGACTTTGATTATGTCGGCCACGAGAAATACGCGCAGATTCAACAATATGGGGTGGGCACGGTGGAGACCCGCTGGCGGCGCCAGGATGGCGTTATTGTACCGGTGTTGCTCAGTTCGTCGCCGCTCAACCCGGCGAATCTGAACGAAGGAACCACTTTTACCGTGATGGACCTGTCCACCCACAAGCAGGTCATGGCCCAGGCGCAGGCCAGCGAGGAGCGTTATCGGCGGCTGTTTGAGACGATGGCCGAAGGGGTGGTTTACCAGAATGCCGAGGGTGAAATCATCTCGGCCAATCCCGCTGCCGAGCGCATTCTGGGGCTATCGGTTGATCAACTGAGTGGACGAACCTCGGCGGATCCGTGCTGGAACGCGATGAACGCCGATGGCACCGACTTGTCCGGCGATCAGCATCCGAGCATGATCGCCCTGCGTACCGGTCAGCCGGTCACCGGCATGGTGCTGGGCATCTTCAATCCGCAGCGTGGACAAATCCGCTGGCTACGGGTCAACGCCATGCCGCTGTTTGATCCGGGAGCGAACACGCCCAGTCAGGTTTATGCGACCTTCAACGACATCAGCGAGATCATCAACGCCGAGCGGGAGCTGGCTCATACTCAACATGAGTTGCAGGAATCGGAACGGGTGGCCCATGCCGCGCTGGACACCCTGAACGCGCAGGTCGCCATTCTCGATGAAGCTGGCACCATTCTGATGGTCAATCAGGCATGGCGCGACTTTGCCCGTGATAACGGTGCCGCTGCCGACGACCTGATGGAAGGCGCTAATTATTTGTACGTCTGCGATGGTGCCCGGGGCGACGGCGCTCAGGGCGCTTCGACCTTTGCTGAGGGGATTCGGGCGGTGATCCGGGGTGAGCGTGAATTGTTTGTATCGCCCTACCCGTGTCATTCGCCCTCGGAACACCGCCTGTTTCTAGGGCTTGCCGCCCGCTTGCCCGGCGAAGGCCCGTTGCGGATTGTAGTGGTCCATGAGCAGGTCAGGACCGGCGTGTAGTTGGCGGTTGGTCCATTTCTACATCAGTGCTGAGGTTTAACTGATTAATATCCCGTTGAATTATTGAACAGCACCGGAGTTTGACAATGAAAACACAATGGTTCTTATCCGGTTTTCTCGCCATAGTCATGGCGTTACCGCTTGCTTCAGCGGAATCCCCGAAAACCAATGCCGCACTGGACGCGAAGTCGCCGCATCAGACCGGAGTCTGGCAGTCGGCGGATCGGCAGGCTTTACTCAAGCAGCGCAACCGGCTGGATCAAGACTCCAGTGCCGGCGAAAATGCGTTGCCATTGCTACCGGTGATCGCCGAGTTCAAGGCATTGATCGAGAACGACCCGGAATTGTTCATGCTGTTTACCGAAATGTTTAATCAAATCCCACGGGAACCGCAATTTTTACACGATGCTACCGGTAAACCGGTGATTCGGGATTATCACGAAATGTTGCAACTGATGAACCGGATCGTGACCGAAGCCCCGGAATTTAATCAGAGCAAACTGGTTGGATTTCCACTCAATACCATTTTAAACTGGGCGATGGATACTCCTGCCGGAGCGGCTGCCTTTTTGAATGAAAAGGTTAATCGTCAACTGAAAAAAATCCTCAATCAATGGGCGGTTTTTCTTAGCTCACCCGACTCGCGCACCGTGCTGAATGATCATCCAGAGAACGGCTGGTTTGGACAAAAAGCGCGTGAAGCGATGCCGACTTTCGTCGAGGATTTTATCTCCGATCCGCGCTTGCCTTATTATGGTTTTGCCTCATGGGATGATTTTTTTACCCGGCGTTTTCGTGAAGGACGCCGCCCGGTAGCCAGTCCTGATAATGATCAAGTGATCGCCAATGCCTGTGAATCGGCCCCCTACCGGTTGGCAAAAAATGTGCAGTTGCGTGATCAATTCTGGATCAAGGATCAGCCCTATTCACTCACCCATCTGCTGGCTGATGATCCGCTCGCTCAACAGTTTGAGGGCGGGACAGTTTATCAAGCCTTCTTGAGCGCATTGAGCTATCACCGCTGGCATAGTCCGGTCAATGGACGGATCGTCAAAACCCGGCTGATTGATGGTTCCTATTATGCCCAAGCGAACGCGGTCGGCTACGATCCGGCCTCCCCGGATCAATCTCAAGCCTACATTACGCATGTCGCATCGCGGGCTTTGGTGTTTATTGAAGCCGATAATCCAGACATCGGCTTAATGGCCGTCGTATTCATCGGAATGGCTGAAGTGTCTTCCAATGAAATTACCGTTTACGAAAGGCAGCGGGTGAAGAAAGGCGATCAGTTGGGTATGTTCCATTTCGGCGGATCGACCCACGCCCTGATTTTCAGGCCGGGCGTTAATCTCGAGTTTGATTTGCACGGCAGGACAACTGAGGTGTACGCAGGGAATATCCCGGTTCGGGCGCGAATTGCGACGGTTCAGCCAGCTAAACCGGTTGCGGCAACCGGCGCACCACGGCCCTGATTGAGCGGGTAATAACGGCAAAATGCAGGAAAGGGCTTGAGCCGGGATGCAGTAGTTACGGGTTTCCAGCCCGTGTTGAAACGGGCAGGACGCCCGTTCGTAAGTATTCACCTCCCCCTTTGCCAAAGGGGGGGACTGAACGAGGGGATTTCGCACGGGCAACGGGGCTAAAATCCCCCCTAACCCCCCTTTGCCAAAGGGGGGACTGAACGAGGGGATTTCGCACGGGCAACCGGGCTAAAATCCCCCCTAACCCCCCTTTGCCAAAGGGGGGAGTGAACGGTTACGCCCGTTCTACATCACTAGGAGCGAACGTCCTGTTTGGCAACCCGGTATTGAGTCATGCGGTATTCCGTGAATAAAAATTAAATTTTGAGCAGAGAGAGAGAAGCAAGATGGCCCAAGATGATCAGGATGGAGCGCGACTGCTCAGGGAGAAGGCGGAAGCCGATGCAGCACAGCGTCGGCAAGAACAGGCGGATTTAGCCAGCGAGCAATCCGGCAAACTGGTTCATGAACTCCAGGTGCATCAGATTGAGCTGGAGATTCAGAATGAAGAATTGCGCCGGGTGATGGCTGAACTGGAGCAGTCCCGCAACCAGTTTTCCCTGCTGTTTCATCAGGCCCCGATAGGCTATCTGGTGTTAAACGATGTCGGGCTGATTCAGGAAGTCAATGAAACCTTTTGCCGGATGATTAACCGCACTCGCGATCAACTGATGGGCAGTCCGTTTTCGGAGTGCATGGAAGGCGATGATCGCGGGGTGTTTCTAGCCCGCTACCGGGCGTTTTTTATGACTCCGGCGGGTAAAAGCCTGGAAGCACTGATTCTGCGTTCCCAAGGCCCGGCCTTTTTTGCCCACATGGAAGGGGCGGTGATCCGTTCAGCGCTTGGTCGCCAGCACGCTACCAATATCCCGCTGTTGCTGTTGTCGGTTACCGACATTACCGAACGCAAGTGGGCAGAAGAAAAACGCTTGCAGATGGAACGCCAAATGCAGCAGACCCAGAAGCTGGAAAGTCTAGGGGTGTTAGCCGGCGGTATTGCCCACGACTTTAATAACCTGCTAACGATTATTCTCGGTAACGCCAGTCTGGCGCTCGATGAAATGCCGCCGTTGTCGCCAGCCCGCGATAGCCTCAAGGCGATTGAGGCCACTTCATTGCGGGCTGCCGAACTGTGTCGGCAAATGCTGGCCTATTCGGGCAAGGGCCGTTTTGTTATTGAAAATATCCGGATGAACGATCTGATCGGGGAAATGATTTCACTGCTGAAAGCCTCGATCTCAAAGAAAGCGATCCTGAATCTGAACCTGAAAGAACCGCTGCCGCCCTTGCGGGGTGACCCTAGTCAGGTTCGTCAGGTGATGATGAATCTGGTGTTCAATGCTTCGGAAGCGATTGGCGAACATGGCGGCGTGATTACCATTTCGACCGGGATGATGGAATGTTCCGGGGAATACATTTCAGAAATCTACCTGGATGACAGTTTGACTGAGGGTTTATATGTATGGCTGGAGGTGTCGGACACCGGTTGCGGAATGGATCACGAAACCCAGCGCCGAATTTTTGAGCCATTTTTCACGACCAAATTCACTGGGCGCGGTCTGGGGCTTTCTGCGGTACTGGGTATCGTCCGGGGTCATAAGGGCGCATTGAAGGTCTACAGTGAGCCGGGTCGAGGTACGACTTTCAAGGTCTTGTTTCCTGCGGTGCAGACCGACAAGCCACAGCTCCCGCAAAGCAGTAGCGGCACCCCGCATAGTGACTGGAAAGGGGCAGGGACTATTCTGCTGGTCGATGATGAAGAATCAGTGCGTAGCCTCGGCAACCGGATGCTGGAACGACTGGGTTTCAAGGTGCTGATTGCGGTGGATGGTCAACAGGCGCTGGAGAGTTTCCGTGAATCGCGTGACGAAATTGTCCTGGTGATTCTGGATTTGACCATGCCTTATATGGATGGTGAAGAGACTTTCCGCGAATTGCGCCGGATCGATCCTAAAGTGCGGGTGATCATGTCCAGCGGCTATACCGAAAGCGAAATTACTCCCCGCTTTGCCGGTAAACGACTGTCGGGCTTTCTGCAAAAACCTTATACCCTGGATAGTCTGACCCAGCGCCTGCGGGATGCGCTGGAACGAGGATAAGAACTTCAGCAGGGCCGGGTTTCTGCGGCTTTGATCAATAGTGATGTGTTTGCAGTTCAACCTACAGGCTTTTGCTGATGGATGTTTTTGCTCATCTGCTGTCGTTTTTTCTCCATCTTGACCAACATCTGGCGATGATGGCCAGCCAATACGGTGGCTGGATTTACGCTATTCTGTTTCTGATCGTGTTTTGCGAAACCGGGCTGGTGGTGACGCCCTTTTTGCCCGGTGATTCATTGCTGTTTGCCGCTGGGGCTTTGGCTGCCGTGGGCGCAATGGACATTCACGCCGTATTCCTGCTGCTGGCGGTTGCTGCCATTCTCGGCGATACCGTCAATTACGCCGCCGGTCATTATTTCGGTGAAAAAGTCTTCACTGCCGATGCCCGGATTCTCAAGCGGGAATATCTCGACCGCACCCACCAGTTTTTTGAACGGCATGGCGGCAAGACCATTGTGATTGCCCGCTTCGTGCCGATTATCCGCACCTTCGCGCCATTCGTAGCCGGGGCCGGCAGCATGACCTACCGCCATTTCCTG